>Ga0066639_10004373_pt1 | contig 12053 bp, 4 predicted proteins | sample CryGeyCG2114_010_2_FD_59504 | JGI IMG/M metagenome (GOLD analysis project Ga0066639, IMG submission 59504) | Groundwater microbial communities from aquifer - Crystal Geyser CG10_big_fil_rev_8/21/14_0.10 | ecosystem: Environmental > Aquatic > Deep subsurface > Groundwater | place: USA: Utah... | reverse complement strand
AGAAATGGTCAATGCTCCAGGCTGGCTCAGTTGGTTTCTCACCATAGCCGCTTTCTCCCACCTTGAGTATATCGCAACGGAAGCCGCCCGCAAGATTGTGGAACGAGAGGATAGATAATAAGACCGCCCCGCAATTACATAAACCGCCGCTACACTCCCCCTGTCTCACCGCACCACTGCCTTCGCGGCCCCCACAATCTTCCCGCTAACCGATTTTCCAAACGCTCTGGCAAAAGCAATAAAGTCTTCAAAATCCACAAACCCATCGCCCGTTAAGTCGTGCTCAGGACTTCTAGTTCCGTAAACCCCGGCAAATATTATGAAATCCTCAAAATCCACGAAACCGCTACCATTGAAATCAGGGCTGGATTGCTTTTCAATAACGGTAATTACCACATTCTGCGCCACTTCCTGCCGCCCGCCGCCTGCTAAATTGAACACCACTCCTGAAACCACAATACTTGTCTCATTGCTGAATCCCTCTCTAATCGGAAATGCGGCTGTGCCTAAAAACCCATCTCCGGCGGCGCTGGCGTTCGTCAAATTGCCTACTGATACATCCACCGAATCCGGCGACGGTCGAGTCGGGGGAAAAGGCAACCTATCAGGGATAAAATCGCTCGGTGAAAACGCAACACCCTCCGCATCAATCATTGCTGGATCAAGTCCAAAGTGAATGCTATACCCAGTAGTGGCCGGAGCGCGCTCAATGAAAATTTGGACCAGAACTGTATCCCCAACCGTAGCTCCCAAACTGTCAAGGTTCTGATTTCCGGGAGTAATATCCATGTCCAGCAGAATGAGGACATCACTACTTACTACCGGCTCCTCACTGTACACCGCCAGCGTATCATCCACCATAGCCAAAGATAGAGAATCCCCGGCCGCATTAAAGAAACCCGCTTCTACAAGCTGCAACGGGTACAAACCTGTTGAAGCATTTACCGCTACCGCACACGTCATTGTAAAGAGCGTCCCCTCGCCCAGCGCCGTAACACTTGCCAGCGCAACCTTCACCTGTCCGGGAACGCTGTCGTTACTGGCAAAAACCATCTCATCTCCGGCAATGAGCGGCCCGCGCGTTAGAGATACAATTGTAAAAATGGAATCAGGAAAGGAAAGCGTCACATCTCCGGCGGCAACCTGCGCCGTTTCACTCAGGTTGACCGAGATCACAAATACACTGTCGGACGCAACACTGTCTGGCGTGGCTAGCAGTGACACAACACCCGCTTTCAGCCTACCCATACCAATAAGCGTAATTAAACTTGCGCTGTCTGGCGCATTGTGGACCAATGTCAATGTTGCGCTCTTACCACCCGCACTCATTGGTAAAAACGGCACGCTTACAATATCGCGCCCATCCGGCAGAATGGTATACAGGGGAACCGCTTGCTTTGTAATGAGCGGGAACTGGGCAGAGTCTGGTCCGGAAATGCGAATGCTGTTGACGAGCAGTGTATCATTGCCGGTATTTGAAATCGTTAGCGGCAGATGCGCTGCCTCTCCCACAGACACAGTGTCAAAATCCAATCGTAGCGTTGATACCGTAATAACCGGCTGTATTCCCTGTCCTGTCAGCGTAGCCGTGGCGGTAGCTGTCCCTGTTCCCGCGTTGTAGGTCAGAGTGAGCGCGGCTGCTCTGGGAGTCCTGTCTGGCGGAGCGAATGTAACGTTCGTAGTTGCACGGCTGCCGGCCGGAACAGTGAATTGTGTGGGAAAGGCTTTAAAGGTGGTGTCGCTTAATGCGATTCCGGTTACTTCAACGGCCGCTAACGTATCGGTATTGGTGATTGTCAGCGCAAGTGACGCACTTCGGCCTACTTTTATTTTTCCAAACGCCAAAGGATCCGGATTCAACGTCGGAGCAGAAACGGCCACTCCCTGGCCAGTAAGAGCAACCGTCGTGGGACTACCGGTAATTGTATCATTGTGCGCGATTGCCAATGAGGTGGTTTGCTCCCCTTCCACTCGTGGTCGGAACGTGATCGCAACCGGCTGGCTACTGCCTGGGCCGACTACAAAGGAGGCGACGGAGACAGTGAAGGACGGGTTAGAAGACGTGATATTTTCTATGCGCAAATCCGCATTACCCTTATTCATCACAGTTAAGGTCAGAGTCTTGGCCGTATCAATGCTCACACTTTTAAACTCTAATAAGCTGGGCAACAGGGCGAGAATAGGCCGCACTCCTCGACCGCTTACCGGAATAGTATTTATCCCGGTCTCGGCATTATGCGCAACAGTTAAAGCGCCCACCACTGCCCCGGTATCAGCAGGCGTGAAGGTTACTTTAATGGCTTGGGACTGACCAGCCTGTATATTGAACGAATCAGGCGAAGCCTTGAACACCGCCAAATCAGAAGAAACCTTTGTCACCGTCAACGTGGTATCGCCGTCGTTGCTCACCGTGAGCGTTAACTCTGCGGGTCTCCCTACGCGTGCATTGCCGAAATCCAGCGCGGCCGGCGAAGACCTGAAAACCGGCTCTTTGGGAGGCTGCTGCGCTGTGCCTGTGCCATTCAGTGCAATTGTTGCAGGGCTGTTCGGTGCGTTATGAGCAATGAGCAAGCCGCCACTCTGCGTTCCCACTGCTGTGGGTGCGAAAGTGACGGTCACAATGACTGTATCTTCTCCGGCCGCAATTGTAAAGCTTGTCGGCGAAACGGTGAAACCGCTACTGGAGGTGATATTGGATACCGTCAGGGCCGCATTGCCGGTGTTGGAGACAACAAAGGTTCGTTGTTTGGTCTTATTGACCTCCACACTGCCAAAATTGAGCGAGTTGGCCGACAGATTGATGCCTGCCTGCGTTCCAGTGCCGCTGGCGGTGACTGTGGAGGAATGTCCCGAGGCATTGTGTGTCAAAGTCAATGTGGCTGTCTTCCCACCCGAAGCCGTAGGTGTAAAGGTAACCGTAACTGTCTGGGGCGCCCCGCCGGCCGCAATCGTGACGGAAGTCGGGCTAACCGCAAATTGCCCCGCATCCGTACCAGACGCTGTAATGCTTGAAACCGTTAGTGTCCCATTGCCGGTATTGAATACCGTAAACATCCATGTAATGGACGAATCAACACTAACACTGCCGAAGGCGAGAGTAGAATCAGACAATGAGATAACCGCCGCCAATGTCGCTGACGCTTGATTGGATTGTGCACTCTTGTTGCCGGCGGTGTCCACGGCCTTGATGCGATAATAGTATCCCCCCGCCCCCAAGCTGGCATCTGTAAACGTCATATTTGGTTTATTTGCTCGGCCAACCGAATCTCCCAGAGCCGATGCTGTTGAACTGCGGTAGATCACATAATGAGAAAGATCAGATTCCGTATTCGCTGTCCAGGAGAGCGTCACTTGATTATTCCCCGGCTTAGCCGTTAGATTGGTCGGCGCAGCAGGCGGCGCATCTGTGCCAGCGCCTGATAGAGAAATTGTCTTTGGACTCCCCGAAGCATTGTGCGTAACCGTAATTGCCCCGGACGCGCTACCTGTCGCTGTCGGCGCAAACGTCACGGTAACAGTCGCGCTATCTCCCGCGTTGACCGTCAGCGGACCGACCGGAGAAACTGAAAATGGAGCGGCTGTGCTGATTGTTGTTACGGAGAGTGCGGCCGAGCCGGTATTTTTGATCCGAAACGTCTTCTGCTCAGACTGGTCCTTCTCCACGTTACCGAAAGCAAGAGAAGCAGCGGAGAGCGATATCACGGGTGCGGGAATGGCGGTTCCATTCCCAGTGAGCGAGACCGTAGATGGGCTTCCCGCCGCATCGTGCGCGATAGTCAGAGCGCCTGATTTTGGTCCAATCGCCAGAGGGCGGAATGTCACAGTCACGGCCTGGCTGTTGTTCGGGTTGACGGTAAAAGAGGGGGGGGATGCGGTAAATGACGTGTCTGAGGATGCGATGCCTGCAATATGAAGGTCTGCATCTCCTGCATTGCTTATCGTCAGTGTCCGCGTTCCGGAAGTGTTGACCTGCGCATCGCTAAAGATTAGAGAAGTCGCCGAAAGCGCCAGCACCGGCGCTGTTCCTTTCCCACTGACGGATATTGTTGCCGGACTGCCTGCTGCATTGTGTGAAACAGTCAGGGTCGCGGACTTATCGCCCCTGGCTGTGGGAGCAAAAGTCACGGTTATTGGCTGGCTTTGGTTCGCCGGGACCGTGGTCGTGGTCGGAGAAATCGCAAAAGCGCTGTCATTGGAAGTGATGGCGCTGATGGTCAGAGACGTCGCCTGGTTGTTGGTCAGCGTAAAGATTTGAGAATCGGACTGGCCTACGCGGATGTTTCCAAACGAAAATGTAGTGGGATCAATGGTGAGTGGAGGCGCGCCAACAATTCCGCTTCCATTGAGTGCCACTGATGATGGACTGCCCGGCGCGTTGTGCGTCAGTGTCACTGTTGCTGTTTTTGCGCCCACAGACGCCGGTGTAAACGTGACGGTTATGGTTTGGGCCGCAGCCCCGGCGTTGACAGTGAATGCAGTGGAGGGATTGACAGTAAACTGCCCGGCTCCTGTGCCGGATAGCCCAACAGCAGACACCGACAGCGCGGCGTTGCCCGTATTGCCGACAGTGAAAATCAGCGATTTCGTCTGCCCGTTCTGCACGTCTCCAAAATTCAACGTAGTGTTTGATAGGCTGATGGCCGGCTGCGTGCCGGTACCTGAGACAGTCACGGTTGACGGACTTCCCGGTGCGTTATGAGTTAAAGTGAGAGTTGCGCTCTTGTCGCCTATGGCCGTAGGGGTAAAGGTGATGGTCAGCGTTCCGCTCTGTCCTGGCGGCACTGTCAGCGTGGTAGGCGACACGGTGAACGCCACATCTGAAATGGTAATCTGAGTGGCTTTCAGCGTGTCGGTGCCCGTGTTCTGAACAGTCAAGGTGCTCGTTTCCGTGCTGTCTACACCTATGTTGCCGATAGCAATTGCGGTCGGTGATAGGCTGATGGCTGGTTGCGTGCCAATTCCGGAAAGCGGAACTATTGACGGCGATCCTGAAGCATCATGGGCAATTGATAGTGAAGCGGACTTCGCGCCCGCCGAGGTCGGTGCAAAAAAGACCGTAACCGTTTGCGCGGCACCATCGGCGTTGATTGTAAATGGCGTGGCGCTCACCGAGAATTGCCCAGCGTCTGTTCCAGTAACGGAAATGCCGGAGACATTCAGCGCCGCGTTGCCTGTATTGGAAACAGTGAGAGTCTTTGTTTCCGTTCCGCCAACCTTCACATTGCCAAATGCCAGAGAACCGGATGAAACACTGAAAATCGGCGCAATTGTTCCCGATACTTGATTTGATGCGCCGCTCTTGTTGCCTGCCGTATCCACGGCCTTGATTTGATAGTAGTAGGTTCCCGCCATCAAATCTGTATCCACATACGTCGTAGCAGTCCCATCTGTCTTACCCACCGAATCCCCCATGGCTGATGCAGTCTCGCTCCGGTAGATGGCGTAATATGATAGGTCTGAATCAGTATTGGCTGTCCAATCAAGTGTAATCCGATTGTTTCCTGCCGTAGCCGCCAACTCCGAGGGCGCAGCCGGCGGCGTTGTGTTGGTTACAGAAATGGTCACCGATTCACTGTCCGTGCCCCCTTTGTCATCGCTCACGGTAAACGTAAGGTTGTAGGTACCAGCTTGACCAGATCCCGGCGTCCAAGTGAAAGCTGATCCTGTTAGTAATGCGCCGGAAGGTAACCCAGTGCCAGCATAGGTCAAAGGGTCGCCGTCTACGTCAGTGGCTGTAAGCGTAAAAGTCAGGATTACGCCTTCGTTGATGGTCTTACTCCCGACAGCATCAAGCACGGGATCATCGTTGATGGGGTTTACTGTTACGGTGAAACTCTTGCTCACTGTATTATTGCTGGCTTGCCCATCATTGACCGTCACTGTGATTGTCGCACTGCCGTTGGCGTTGGCTGCAGGTGTATAGGTGAGCGTCCCGGTGGCATTGGGACTGGTATAGCTGATAGTCGGATTAGGAATCAAGGATATATTGGAAGACGTGGCGCTCACAGTCAGCGTTTGCGTTTCATTGGATGCGCCGGTGCTGATTCCCGCAAGCGAGATGGTCTGCTCTCCGGCATCTTCATTAATCGTCTGGTTCGCAATGTCCGCCACGGTCGGCGTATCATTAACCGCTGTGACCGTGATGGTGACAGTCGCAGGCGTTGAAGTCAGACTGCCGTCCTTCGCCGTAAAAGTAAAGGTGTCTGAACCGCTGAAGTTGGCATTAGGCGTATACGTTGCGGAGGCTCCGCTCAAACTCGCTGTTCCGTTTGGCGGATTGCCTGCAATCGCAAAAGTCAGCGGATTGTTGTCGGAGTCGCTGCCGGTCAGCGTAATCTGCAATGCCGTGTCTTCATTGGTGGTGACTGACTGGGCAATGGCCGTGGGGGCAGAGTTGGAGATGAACGGCGACCAGGAAGGGGTCAGGTCAACTGCAGGGTTGTCCGTTAACCGCGTTATGTTTGAACCATCTGAGTCCATAACATAATTTTCCCAATTACCATCGCGTAGTGACGAAAAAGCTATCTTTGTCCCATCGGGGGACCAGGAAGGATATTGGTCATTCGCCGGAGAATCAGTCAAACGTATTTGATTCTCTCCGTCTGCATCCATTATATAGATTTCACCATTGCCATCGCGGTCTGACCAAAAAACGATTTTTGTTCCATCTGGGGACCACCCAGGGCTGTAATCTTCTGCCGCATTGTTAGTCAAACGAATCTGGCTCACCCCATCAGCATTCATCACATAAATCTCGCTGTTGCCATCACGGCCGGATCGGAAGACGATCTTTGCCCCATCCGGCGACCAAGAAGGATCATAATCTCCGCCTATCGTAGTCGTTGTCAGTTGGGCTTGGTTCGTCCCATCCGCATCCATTATGTAAATTTGAGGGGTGCCGTTGCGCTCCGATTCAAAAACGATTTTTGTTCCATCTGGGGACCAAGAAGGTGTGTACTCATCTGCGGGAGAGTTGGTTTGCTGGGTCTGGTTCGATCCATCGGCATTCATGGTATAAACTTCTCTATTGCCGTCGCGGGTTGAAATAAAGGCGATTTTCGTTCCATCGGGAGACCACGTAGGTGTATCGTCCGTTGCCAAATTGCTGGTTAACCGGGCCTGACTCGTCCCATCAACATTCATCACGTAAAGTTGCGGGTTCCCAGTTCGCCTTGACTCAAAAACGATCTTCGTGCTGCTGAGAATTCCTGTCGGCGGTGTTATCTTTCCAATGCCATTTGCCGTAACCGTAGATAGATTACCCGAAGCATTGTGCGTGATTGTCAGTGTGCTCTGCTCCCAACCGACTTTCGTGGGTGTAAAGGTGACTGTGGCGGTCTGGCTGGCACCGGCAGAAAGGTCAAAGCTTACCGGCGAGACCGTGAACTGCGAGTTACTGGATGTGATGTTGCTTACGGAGAGCGTTCCTCCGCCGGAGTTGGTTACTGTGAAAGTCGGGGTTCCGGTGGAGCCCTTGTCCACGGTTCCCGCGCTGACCATTGTCGCCGAGAGCGAGACGGCAGGCGGTTGCTCCTGTCCTGTTCCGTTCACAATCAACTTTGCCGTGGGTGCGTCCGGGTCGTTGCTCGCAATTGTCAGCGTGGAATACTTCGTGCCAGCCGAAGTTGGCGTAAATGTCACTATCACGGTCTGGCTCCCGCCAGGAGCCACCGTGAAGCTGATTGGAGAAACTATGAACTGTCCATCCGTTAAGGTGATATTCGTAACAGTAAGGGCACCATCACCATTGTTTTGGACAGTCACCGTGCGGGAAACCGGAGAACCGACTTCGGCATAACCGATATGGTTAGGTATAGCGTAAAAAACCGCTTCATCGGCAACCGAGTTATCAGTAAGCGAAACTTGGTTTGTTCCGTCAGCGTTCATAATATAGATTTCACCATCTCCGTCGCGATCAGAATTAAAGACGATCCTGCCGTCTGGTGACCAAGACGGCTGTCCGTCAGGCTTGGAGTCATTGGTTAATCGCGTCTGGTTGGTTCCATCCGTATTCATCACATAGATTTCGGAATTCCCATCGCGGTTTGACATAAAGGCGATGCTGGTCCCATCAGGCGACCACGCTGGCGTCACGTCGCTCGTGGGGGAATTCGTGAGATTGACGGGGTTTGTGCCGTCCGCGTTCATTACGTAAATGTCCTGGACACTGCCACCACCGAATGAAAAAGCGATCTTCGTCCCATCAGGCGACCAGGAAGGCGAAACCTGATACTCCGTACTGCTGGTCAGCCGTGTCTGGTTTGATCCATCCGCATCCATCACATAGATTCCACCGTCCCCAACCCGATCGGATGAAAAAGCAATCTTTGTCCCATCAGGCGACCAGGCAGGCTCGCCGTCATTAGCAGCCGCATTTTTAGTCAGGGGAACTTGATTGGTTCCATCCGCATTCATCACATAAACTTCGTTCTTGCCATCGCGTAGTGATTGGAAAGCAATCTTTGTCCCGTCCGGTGACCAGGAAGCATCGCGGTCATTTGCCGGGTTATCCGTGAGCCTTACAGGATCAGATCCATCCGCATTCATCACATATATCTCTGGATTCCCGTCTCGGAGAGAGGTAAACGCGATCTTCCCAGCAATCCGAAGGTCCGGAGAAGGTGGTGAAGTCCCTGTCCCATCCACCGTCAGCGTGGCTGTTGGCGTATCCGGATCATTACTTATAACAGTCAAAGTACCAGCCAGTTCTCCTACACTAATCGGCGCAAACGTGATCGCAACTTCCTCACTCGATCCTGGGGGTATCGTGAATACTTCCTTGTCAAACGTAAATTGGCTATTCGAGGAATTGATATCTGTAATCGACAAATCTGCATTTCCATTGTTTGAGATTGTGAGACCTACTGTTTTGAATTGCCCCACTTGGGTAGGCTCAAATGCTATGGTTGAATTACCAAGTAGAATATCTGGTGCTGTGGGTATTATTCCAGTCCCTGAGAGTCCAACGAATCTTCGCTGACGATAGCCCCTAGCGACAAACATAGCGCTATAGAAGCTCATAGTTCCTGTTATCTCTCCTTCTCTCTGTGGTTTGAATACCACGATCAATTGGCGCTCTTGTCCCGGAGGTATGGTGATTGGTGAACCAACAATTTCAAAATTCCCATCCCAAGTCTCAAAAAAACCAATGTTCAGCGGAAGGTCCATATTCCCTATGTTTGATAGCGTCAAATTTTTCTCGCTTGTGGTTCCTACTTCCACCTCTCCAAAATCCAACGATGTTGGTGAATAAGTTAAGTGAGGTACAAGTGCCCTGCCGCTCATCAAAACTTTACTCTCATTATCAGGAATTCCATTGCCATTATGCCTAATGATAAGTTCGAACGCCAAATCGCCTATTGGAAAAAATCCTAACTCAATTGCTACAGTTATTTGCTGGTTCTGCCCTGGTGATAGGCTGAAGCTTTTTGGGGAAACGTCTATGTATAAAGAATACGATGGCAAATTAGGGCTATAAGGATTCGTATAATCGGCGCTTTCATAGATATCTAATACTTCAAGAGTAGCGTTGCCAGTATTGGAAATGGTGAATGTTTTCTGTGGTGATGGTTCACCTAAGATTATATCTCCAAATTCAAGATTATCGGGAGAGACAGTAAAATTCGGTTCTACTATAAAGCTCTGCAATTCTGTATAAGGGCTACTCCCTCCTGCGGAATATCCAACATTAACCTTCCACCAATATTCCCCAGGAGCTAAAACAGAAGGATACGTCCAGGAAGTATTGGTATTGCTCTCATAATGATTACCCCCTCCAATAATATCAGAATCATCCCCACTCGGACTATCGTAGATAACTACTCTGAAGGAACCTCGCCCTGATGCGGACGTTGATATAGCGGTCCATTGAAAAGTAGGCGGATTGTTAGGATGCCCTCCCCCTACAGGTGACAGTGGCGTTGGCCGCACAACCGTGAATTTCTGGAGCGCCGAATACGGGCTTGCGCCAGTAGCATCCGCAACATTAATTTTCCACCAGTAATCGCCAGCCGGAAGAGCATTTGCTTCCGGAAATGTCCAGGAAGTATTGGCATTGCTCTCAGGATGATTGCCTCCGGCAACTATATTCGCGTCATTCCCGCTTGGGCTATTATAAACCACAACCCGCCAATCCGTTTGGCCAGGAGTTGAACTCCACTTGAACACCGGTGTAGTATTTGTATTGGCGTTTGCGGGAGGTTCAAGCTGGGCCGGAACTGAAGGAGCAGCGTGAATGTCGGGAGAGAGAAAGATACTCCATAACAGCCAAACCGCCGCTATCCTGGATAATTGGCCCATAGTCACATAGGCTTTGTTGAAGGCGGACAATGCTAATCTCCTAAGGTTTTTTAACAGCAGAACTATCTCTTGGTAAACCTCGTACTCTTATGCCAAAAGATGATATCGACCCTTCTGCATACCGCAGAATCATCAATACATCCCGTGAATTTATCGTGCCGTTTGAATCCACATCAGCTTTCTGAAATTGTGCGATATCAAGGCGTATCTTCCCCACCGCGGACCGTGCCGCCAGTTCCGCATCATTATGCGTAATCACTCCATCTCCATCCACATCGCCTGCTTGAGTTCCCGGTGCCGGCTGTGAAAAAATAAAACGCGCCGTCACCTGCTTGGGCCCGTTCATAACCATCGGAACTGACAAATCCTGTCCGTTAATATCTCCGCTCCACCCATCAAACACAAAATCACTGCTTGGATGCGCGGTTATGTTCACCGTAGCGTCATCGCCAAACCAGCCTCCTGATGGTTCTATGGTGCCGCCGCCAAGCGGCTCAACTTGAGTTGTTAGGGGACTGTTGCCGAATGACTCTTTTTTCCACGCCAAAAACAGCTCAAGCCATGATATAATGAAGACAGAATATATCATTAACTTGAGCTAAAAACTTATGCAAAAGCCCGTCGCCAACACCAAAAAAATACTGCTGGCTACTGAAGAAGAAATCTTTGATAAGCTGGTGGCCGCCAGCCATCCTTTCCGCAAACTGAACAACATCATTGACTTTGATAATCTCGTTGAACCCCTGCGGAAGCTATACAGCGATATGGGGCAGACCGGCGTTGATATCGAGAAAGGATTCAAAGCCCTGCTGGTTCAGTTCTGGGAGGACTACTCGGACCGGCAAATGGAGAAAGCGGTCAGAGAGAATATCGCTATCCACTGGTTCTGCGGCTTTGCCTTGACCACGGACACTCCGGACCACACTTACTTCTGTAAATTGCGCGGACGGATTGGAACGCAACGACTGGCTGGAGTATTTAACGCGGTTAACTGAGAACTGAAACAGCGCGGCCTGTTCGGCAATGTGTTCCATTTTATTGACGCTTCGGCCATTGTCACCAAGACCGCTCTTTGGGAAGAGAGAGATCGGGCCATCAAAGACGGCGAAACCACCCTCAATAACGCGGTGGTGGGGAAATACGCGGCCGACAAAGACGCCCGCTGGGGCGCCAAGAGCAAGACAAACATCTGGTTTGGTTACAAGCGGCATACGGCCGTGGACATGCGCCACGGGCTGATAGAGAAAACCGCGGTGACGCCGGCCAATGTCATGGATTTCAAGGCCGTGCGCTATATCTGCCCCCAGCAAGGCTTGGTGTTTATGGATAAGCTCTACGACTGCAAAGAGGCGGACCTTGTTTTGCGAGAAAATGGCTGCCACAGCGCGACAATCAGAAAGAACAACAACAAGACAAAACAAAAAGACCTTGACCGATGGCGGTCGGGAGTGCGGATGCCGTTTGAAGGAACCTTCTCAAAACTTAACAAACGGGCACGCTATCGCTCTCTGTCTAAAGTCGTATTTCAGAACTTCATGAACAGCCTAATCCACAATTTAAAAAAGGCCGTAACGATACTGCCAATGGAAATCGCCCCATAACGGGGCGCAAGGGTGGAGTGCGTTCGAGTAGGCGAAAAAACGCTCTCAACCCGATAGAATTGACGCGGAAGCAAGCAGATTGAGACAAAACTCAATCAGAGGAAACATAATCTTCTTGCCTCTGTACCAATGAATAATTAGGCAACAGTCCCG
>Ga0066639_10004372_pt1 | contig 12054 bp, 12 predicted proteins | sample CryGeyCG2114_010_2_FD_59504 | JGI IMG/M metagenome (GOLD analysis project Ga0066639, IMG submission 59504) | Groundwater microbial communities from aquifer - Crystal Geyser CG10_big_fil_rev_8/21/14_0.10 | ecosystem: Environmental > Aquatic > Deep subsurface > Groundwater | place: USA: Utah... | reverse complement strand
ATCAATGAAAAATTGGCCTATATTAAAGCTTTTATATAATACTATGAAAGGAAGGCATTTTTTGATGTAGGTTTGAATCATGGTTTTACATCAACAAATGGGATCGCTGGGCATTTTTTTAAGTCGCTGGCCGAAAAGTCGGCGATCTCTGAACTTTATGAGCGTGATGCTGTCCTTTGCCATTGGTATTCTCAAACGGCATTTGATAAAGTTGAAAATATTCATCCGAAAATCAAAAGAAATTTGGCAAAATTCCCGATTATATTCTTGGCGTTATTGGTAAGGAACCTCTCGAATCCTAAGTATTTCTCATCTTTTGCCCCTTTGTTTCTCTCCTATGCTATTTGCGCTACCTTTTCAAAAAAATCAATCGGGCACTTGCTATCACAATGGCAGCGCTGAGACTGATGGATGGTAGCTTGCAAGCTATTAGGGCCACGCTCTAATTCATGCATGAGCTCAAGCGCTACACTCATTTTCGTATCACCACATTCTTCAGCGTAAAAACTTCCACTGCCGTTTATCAAGCGCAAGACTCCAGCAAAATTGTCATTTTCTTTGCGAATGCATGAGCAGCAGTGGGTGGGTCTTTTCATTTTTAATAAATCGCCTTTCAGCTTGTTGCCGGCCTGTGATGGCCAACCTAGTAAGTAGATCTGGTGCTTTTTGTAGGCGATGCGACGATTGACAGCATTGAACACTTTTCCAAAGGCGATAAAAACAGTGGTGGCGAAAGCAAAAATCAGGAAAAAACATTGAAATAAAAAGGTAATCAAGATAAATTGTAGAACTAATTTGATGGCGCTTTCCATGCGAACCTCCTTTTCTTTTTGTTTAAAACCCCCTCTCTTCTATCTCATCGACAAAACAGCATTGGCGTAAATGATTTAAATTTTAAAAAATAGTGAGAATAATAGGACAATCGATTAACAAAATATTTTCTCTAGAAAAAAAGAAATAGGCATAGTCAATGTGCAGTAATAGCATGATCTGTAACAACTTTTTCTTTAATCACGGACTTTATGATGGTTGACAGTATTTATAGGGATAATCTTTTTGCGGGAAAAGTGGCGCTCATAACTGGAGGCGGAAGCGGCATTGGAGCAAGAGTGGCGCGCGAAATGGCCAAGCTGGGGGCAACTGTTGCCTTGGCCGGCAGAACTCTGTCAAAGCTAGAAGCGGTTCAGCAGCAAATTGAAAATGAAGGAGGCAAGGCGTTTTCTGTTTTATGCAATATTCGAGATGAAGAGAGTGCCGCCAAATGTGTTGAGGAAAGTTTAAAGTATGCAGGAAAATTGGATTTTTTAATTAACAATGCTGGCGGGCAATTTCCTTCTCCAGCGCAGAACATTTCCAGCAAAGGTTGGAAAGCAGTGGTTGAGACAAATTTAAATGGCACATTTTGGATGTCCCAGCAGGTCTTTAACCAGTACTTTAAAAAGCATGGCGGAGCAATTGTTAATGTTTTGGTTAATCTTTGGAATGGCTTTCCCCTGCTTTCGCATACATCAGCAGCGCGCGCCGGAGTTGAAAATCTGACTAAGACTTTAAGTATTGAGTGGGCCCGCTATGGCGTACGAGTTAATTCAATCGCGCCAGGAATTATTGAAACAAGTGGGCTAGAAACTTATGAAGCTTCTTTTAGAGAGCATGTCTATGCTGCTAAAAAAAATAATCTGACATATCGTCTTGGCACGGAAGCGGAAGTGGCAGGAGCTATGATCTTTCTTTTAACACCAGCAGCGCAATATATTGTTGGAGAAACGCTTAAGGTGGATGGCGGGGAATCTATTTATCATCCTCTCATGCCACCTTGTGAGCACAACCTTTTGCCGCCACTGATTCTATGATTATTGCGCCTTTTGGGACTGGGCACGCATGTAGGTTAAAAAGAGTTCAATTTCATCATCTAAAATTTTGAGGCAGCGCTGTTTAAATTCTTCATAGGGCCGGTCTTGCACAACGGTATAATAGCTCATGATAGTGCCTACCAAATTGGAATACATAACTTTAGAAAAATCTTCTATCTCTCTACTGTTGTAGGGAATTTTCTCATGCACTAATAATTTTTTTATGGCGAATTGAATGCGAAATAAAATCCGCTGCAAAATTTTGGTATTAAGAATGCGATACCTTTCATGCACCGAGGCCAGATAGAAGCAGTGAAGATAGCAATGAAAGTAGTGGGGGTACTCTTCAAAGTAGTCCATATAACCGGCTATGAGAGTGCTGAGTGCTGCTTTTGGTTCACTTGGCATTTTTCTAAGGGGAAGGAAATTACGCCCAAATTGAAACATGATGTGGACCATCACTTTGTAAAAAATGTCTTCCTTTTTGGGAAAATGATAAGCGATGAGGGAACGTTTGAGCTCGGCTTCTTTGGCAATCGCGGTAATACTGGTTTTCTCGGCCCCGATTTGGGCAATACAACGTCCAGCAGCTTCAAGAATCTTCAAGGCGGTTTTCTGCCCCTTAGTCAGTTCGGCAGCAGTGTTAAATGTTGGATTTAATTCAACCATTTGGCAATTTCACGCTTAAGTAATAAGGAGACTTTAACCTCTTTAGTGGGCCCTTATCTATCATGAGTAACATCATGGAGCAACGGATATAGATGACTTGGCGCGCAGGCGGTTTAGCAATGGCGGCAGGACAAAAATGTCAAAGAAGCCACCTGCCAGGATATTAAACGCCAGGGTAATGCCAAATTCGCGGATAGGAAGAAATGAGTTGAATCCTAAAATGGCGAGAGAAAAACTTAAGAGCAGGGAACTTAAAGCGATTGGAAATAGAATGGATTCTTGGAAATACTCTTGCGAATGGGAGGACGAAGCAGAGTGCAATATGTGGTAAGTGCCATCGACAACCAGGCCTAAGGCAATAGAGAAAGTCATGATGGTCGCCAAATTTAAAGATAGGCCAAATATTTTCATAAATAAGAAGGTAAAAGTGATGGGAAAAATATTAACCATCAAAAATAGAAAAAAGGCGGGCAGGGATTTAAAATAAATAAGACTGCCGATGGAAATAATAATAAGACTTAAAAAAAAGCTTTTGCCAAGAATATAAACTAAATTCTCTTGTGACGTTTTGAGATGAAAATAGGTCCCGTTGATAGAAAATTTCCAGTCTAGCTTGGCCTGTCTCACAATATTTTCAATTTTTGTTTGAATACGGTGGTATGTAGCGGCGTCATGAAAAGGACCCAAGAGCTGTAAACGATAGAATCGATCACCCAGGAAATTACCTGCAAGCTCATTTTTAATACTTGCATATAAAGCTAAGAAAGCAATTTTTGAATCGGGAATATCGTGGCGACCTTGATAGAATGCGTTGGCTTCAGAGGTAAATTGAATAGGAGAGAGAATCTTATATCCAGTCGGAAGTTGCTGGATAATTTTTTGCTCCAGCATTTTGATCTGCTGGATATCCTGCATGTTCCAATCCGATTGTTTTTGAAATATCAAATCAAAATTTGGATTGCCGAAAATATTTTTGGTTATTATTTGTATGGATTGGTGAAGTATAGAGTTTTTTGGAAAGTAGGCGGCAGCTTCAGTTTCAAGTGGAATTTTATTAATACAAAAAATTCCTAATATAAAAAGTACGACCAGCGCAGAATAAAATTTCTTGCTTGAGAAAAAGTGTTGCAGTTGCAATTGTTTTTTAAAGTAAAAATGTAAAGGGTTGAGAGCTTGAATGCGAGATAAAATCATGGGGTAGCATAGATATGCGAAGGCAATATGGATAAGAGATGAAACCATTAGTAGGGAAGTTGATAGGATTGAAAACTGACGGATGACCTCAATTTGGCTAAAATATAGCGAGGCTAAACCGACAATGGTTGTTCCCAGCATTAAGGCAATGGGCGAAAATTTGTGCTTTAGCATTTTTTTTATATCGCCTAGGCCTTTGACGGCGAAAAAAAGATGCAGGCCAAGAGTAAGATTAATACTAAAGATAAGAAGGGGAACAATTGAGGTGATCATGTTCATGCTGTGGTAAAAAAACTGAATGGTATAGAGGGAAAGTGCGCTACCAAGCAGTGAAGGCATAAAAATAAACCAGGCGGCCAAGAGATCTTTTAGGATAATCGCCAAAAAAATAAAACATAAGAAGAACATGATAGGGAAGAGAAATTGTTTAATTTGGCGCGAGTGATTGTCTAGTTCCATGTTGATGATGGGCGGGCCAGCTGCCATTAGATCTTTTCCATAAATATTTTTGGCCAGGTCTTTGGCGCTCTGGTAGATGGAAGGTATAACGGTGGCGCTTTGAGTCGTAGGCAAGTTCACGATAACGGCGTGATAATGAGGGGATAAAAGCGGGGCCTTTAGGTCATGCTTGCTGAGAAAACTTAGGATATCAGTTTCCAAATGGGTATCTGTCTTTTCTTTCATCAATGCCTTGGCGTAGACGCTAAAAAAGGTAGAGAGGTGGATGTCTTCATCATTGAGTTGGCTTATTTTTAGCTCTAATTGCTGGCAAAAAGAGTCATATTTTTTCAGCCAAAGTCCTTCGGTCTCGATTAAAAATATGGCGAAAGGGCGCTCCTCTACCAGGTGGCGGAATGTCATAAATGCCTGGTGTTGAGAGTCATTCAAAAACAGCGTCTCACTATTTTTGGTAGTCAAGTGGCGGCTCATAATTAGCAGCGTCAATAGGTTGAGCAAGAAGAATACAAATATTATTTTGGGACGCAACTGATTCAATCTATATTTCCTACATTTGTCATTGGCCATTAGTGTTGACCAATGGCCAATCATTTGAGTTGAGTAAATCGCTACTTAATTTTAGACACAATTATCTAAAAAAAGTAGAATTTCCTATTACAAAATTCTGTCGCAGGATAAAAAATGCCTAAGATAATCTCTATCAAGACTGCCTTTCCCACAAAATACTTTAGTCAAAATGAAGTCTTGGATGGGTTAAGCGGCATATGGCGCAAGCATTTTCACAATTTTGAAAGAATTCAGGAAATTTTTTCTAATGCCGGAGTTGAGGGGCGGCACTTGGTACTTGATTTGGTGAAGTATCAAGAATTAAATGGGCATAAAGATCGAAATCAATACTTTATTAAAGAGTCGCTTGATCTCGCAAGTCGCGTGTTAAATGAATTGTTCATAGAGACAGAAACTTTTGCCCAGACCATTGGACCTGGTGATATTGATTTTTTTCAGAGCAATTCTATTACAGGCATCATGGTTCCTTCGATCGAGGCACGTTTATGCAATCGTTTTGCCTTCCCAACTTGGGTTAAGAGATTGCCTATTTTTGGATTGGGTTGTTTGGCCGGAGCTGCCGGGCTCAATCGCTTGAGTGATTATTTGCAGGCCTTCCCCAAACAAGCAGGGATATTTTTAAGTGTTGAGTTATGCTCACTTACATTCAGGCCAAAGGATGTCAGCCCGGCAAATATCATCTCTAGTTCATTATTTGGAGATGGAGCTGGTGTGGTCTTAATGGTGGGGGATATGCACCCTTTGGCGCAACTTCCAGGCCTAAGGCACTTAGGTGGTGGCAGCAAAATTTTTCACAACACCGAAAGAGTTATGGGCTGGGATGTGGAAGATGATGGGTTGGCGATTGTTCTGTCCAAAGATGTAGCGGAAGTGGCGAAGGAAAATATACCTGAGCTCACTCGCCAGTTTTTACCTCAGATGATGCCACAACAAGATGTCAGTTTTGTTTTGTCACATCCCGGTGGGCCTAAGGTTTTGGCCGGCATGCAGGCGGGACTCGACAGTATTGACAGCATCGGTGATGAGGCCAAGTCTTTTTTACAGTTGAGCCGTGAGTCGTTGGCACAAAAAGGCAATATGAGTTCGGTATCGATCATGCATATTATGCAGAAATTTTTTGAACATACCCAAACATCTCAAGGTAGAGAACTTGAGGGCAAATCCGGGTTGTACTACGCTCTCGGGCCAGGCTTTTGCGCAGAGATAGGCGCTCTTCGGGTTGAGTAGTAAGGATAGATCTTGAATTTTATCATTGGGCTTTATACATATCTTATTTTTCAAAGATTAGGAGAGATGATTCTTAGTCGCAGGCATGAAAAAATCCTGCTGAAAAAAGGGGCCAAAGAGTTTGCCCCCAAACAAATGCCTTTTATGTTGCTACTTCATTCCGCCTGGTTCATCAGTTTATTGGCCGAGTACTACTTGCAGGGTTTTCCACTTATTCAGACTGCAGGCATGTTGTTTAAACTAGGTTTGATTTTATTACTTTTAGGACAATTGGTTCGCTACATTTCCATTTGGAGTTTGGGTCAGCACTGGAATATCAAGATCCTGATTATTCCGGGAAGCAGAAGAATACGGCGTGGAATTTATAAGTATATAAAACATCCAAATTATTTTGCAGTAGTCTTGGAATTTATTGCCGTCCCTATGCTGGCAGGTCTATGGTGGACCCTGATTATTTTTTCGCTCTTAAATGCCTCAATGGTCTACTGGCGGATAAAGCATGAAGACCGGGCCTTAAGCTTATTACTGTGAGTTTTATATGTTGCAGCAACGTCAGGAAATTTTGAAGCGCCTTGAAAGTCACCTTTTGCAGGAATTCGGCAAAGAGGGGCCAATTGGCGAAAGTGCTCATATTCATGCTGATCTTGGCCTGGACAGCTTTGAACTTTTAAATTTGGTCACTACTATTGAGAATGAATATGAGATTAATTTGCATGAAGATCCCGAGCATCCTCCCCAAACACTTGGACAGGTAACCGATTTAATTTTAGTCGCCTTGGAGAATAAACAGGACGTATTAAATGAATAATATGTTTTTCGACGATTATTTTTATCAAATGCAAGATTTGCATGACACTGGCCTGTATTTCAAAAACAAGGGAAAAGAGCAGTTTTTCTCCTATCCTAAAGTTTTCAAGGCATCCCACCAGGCAGGATTTTTTTGCACCCAGCAGGGGCTGGATGAATCAGACCGTCTGGCCCTGATCCTTCCTAATACCTCTGAGTTTGTTTTTATTTTTTTAGGCGCCATGGCCTATGGGATAATTCCCTGCGCTCTTTATCCTCCTTTGCGTCTCGGGAACCTTAGTAGTTATAAAGAAAAATTAAAGCATCAATTAAATATACTCAAACCTAAGGGACTTGTGACTCTAAAGGTTTTGATGCCCATGCTTAAATCGGTTGTGCAGTCTTTGGATTTTGATATCAAAGTATTTTCGCCTTCTGATTTTTTTGGAGAAAATGATTTTTCAGCCAATCGCATGCACAGAAGGAGTGCGGCCTTTATTCAATTTAGCAGTGGCACAACTGGTGAGCAAAAGCCAGTGGTGATTACACATGAGAATTTGGCCCATAATGTAGGTGCGATTGTAAGTAGTCTGGGTATTGATCGAAAAATTGATTCGGGAGTATCGTGGTTGCCACTTTATCATGATATGGGATTGGTCGGGGGACTTTTTGGAGCGCTGGCAAGTGGCGCTACTCAAACGCTGCTGCGGCCAGAAGAATTTCTAAGTAACCCTAAAATTTGGCCACAGGAATTGTCACAAAAAAAGGCCAGTATCACCGTCGCCCCCAATTTTGCTTTTGGCCTCTTATCTAAAAAGGTCACGGCCGAAATGGCAGGGCTGTTTGATCTTTCACATCTTCGCATTATTTTATGCGGCGCTGAGATGGTGCAGCAGAAAACAGTGACAGGGTTTCTGGAGCTTTTCTCTCATTCGAAACTCAAGCGCCAGGCATTTTTGCCTGTCTATGGTATGAGTGAGGCAACCTTGGCCGTGACTTTTTCTAGTCCCGAAATTGGTCCTATCTTTAACTCTTTTGATCGCACCTCTTTGGAAATGAATGGCAAGGTTTTACTTGAAAGCGAAAGTAGCGCGCAAGCATTAAAGCTCACTTCTGTTGGAAGACCCTTACCAGGCATTGAAGTACAGATTTTGGATCAGACGGGGCAACGCCTAGGGCCGCAAATGTTAGGAGAAATTTATATTGCAGGGCAATCAATTGCTGAGAAATATTTTACAGGTGAAAAAGTTACTAATGAAGCAGATCTCCTCGCGACGGGAGATCTGGGATTCTTCTATCGAGATGATTTATATATCTATGGTAGAAAAAAAGATTTAATTATTATTCGTGGCAGGAATATAGATCCTTCAGTTGTTGAAAAAGATCTGTGGTCCATTAAGGGAGTGCGACCTGGCAAGGTTGTCGCCATTCCAGATCTTGATACCCAAAATGATACCGAGGGGGTTGCCATTCTTTTTGAACAAGAAAAAAAGAACAAAAGGCCTCAGGGGCAAATAGAGAAAGATATTATGCACGCTTTACTGGCGTTACATGGTATCTCGGCCACCAAAATAAAAATGATTAAATCAGGAATCTTGCCACGAACCTCTTCAGGAAAATTGCAAAGAAATTTGTGCCAAAGATTTTTGCTTGAAGATAAAAAAAGACCACTTATGTCTTATCTCAAGCAATTATTACCGCAGGGACACAACTCCAAGTATTAAGCTTCCTCAACATCGCTGCGGGAAAAACCAAAGAGAATGAGAGAAAAATCATCCGGGTGACCCAACTGATCAATTGCCAGATCATTATCAAGGGCAAAATTCATTTTATCCGCAACTGAAGTGATGATGCGTGTTGCGCGCTCGCCTATGGTACCCGAAGTTATTAGTGATGCAATTTCTTCTTCTGTCAGATTGCTGGTGAGTCCATCGCTGGCAAGCAAGACAATATCGCGCTCGCTTATGTCGATAGCAGAGCTGATTTCCATTTTTAAGTTGGGGTCACCAAGGGCATAAAGTAGAATATTGCCATCGGCATGAAGTAAGGCCTCTTTTTCTTCCATCACCCCAGCTTCATAGGCCAGGCCAGTGGGTGAGTGCTCGATGCTGCGGTATTTGAGGCTGCCTTTACCACCGTATAATTGGCCGGTAGAATCACCGATTGAATAAAATCTGACATATGTTTTTTCCAGCTCGGCCACGACGAAGGTTGAGCCCGCCCCAATGCCTAAATCGCGAATTTTTTGATTGGCCTTTTCAAATGCTTCAAGGATCAAATGGCGTACACCATTTTCATCATCATCTTTATAATTGCGAGTGCCCTCTATCAAAGTTTCAATCGCCAGGCGTGAGGCCACATCCCCACCGCGGGCGCCGCCCACACCGTCGGCCAATGCCAAAATGGCCTTGTTATTGGAGAGCGGGATAATTGCGCAGGAGTCTTGGTTGTCTCTATCTGAACCGGGCCGTTTCATGGCATAAATGGCGACCGTTCCGTCTAAGATAGAGTATAGCTCATATTTCTCTAACGATTTATTGCAGTGAGACAATGACTTTTCTAATCGCATAGCATTAGTCCCACTCCATATTTTCTAAATGATTGGTCAATCTAAAAATATTATTAAATTTTGTTAGAATCAGGGTTTGCTTGAGTCCACAGGCAATTTCTTTGATTTCTTTAGGTTGTTTTGAATAATATTTGGCCCCACCTAAAGAGTCGTAAAAGATGCGGATGAGGTTACAAATATCACTTTGATAATTTTCACGAAAGACCTTTCCCCAGTTGTACATGTCGACAAGTTTAAGGTCAAAGCCAAGCCCATGGCGCTGAACGATGACGTTACCGGTGTGTAAGTCGCCATGATACTCTTTCATCTTGTGTATTTCTGAGATCCCTTTGGCCAGAGCATAGAGCAGGTGGAGTGCTTGAAAGGAATTTAGCCTTTTGCCTTTTTGCAGGTCAATGAATTCTCCTAGGGTAATGCCTTCAACGTACTCTGATATGAGGTAGGTAACGGGGACGCCCTCAAAATCCATAATATTGACAGTTAGATAGTGAATAAGAATAGAGCAGTGGCGCAGGCGATGTAGTTTTTTGGCATAAAATGTAGCGGAACGATTGCCACGATTGCGATGGGGGAGAAAAAACTTAGCTGCTCGCTCAATACCAGTAAGTAGCTCTTGAACGCGATAAACTTCACCTTCCCAGCCGCCTCCTAGTTTGGAGATAATTTTAAATTTGCCATCAAAAACGTACCCTTCGGGGAAATTAAAAGAGTTAATTCGTCTGGGACTCTTCATTTAGTTGTCTCAATCATAGGAAGGCCTTAAAATAGTTAAATTCTACACTAGCTTTCTTTCACGGGATGTAAAAATAATGAAGGAAAAAATTATCGTCTACCCCATAAGTGGCAATCCTCCAACCTGGGGTCATGCCGACATCATGATGAGGGCTGCGTCTCTTTTTGACAAGGTCTACTGGGTAGCGGCACTTAACCCGCAAAAAGGCGCGGCCTTCTCGATGGAAGACCGAGTCGAGATGATGCAAGCCTATGTCGACTATTACAAACTCAAAAATGTTCAGGTTAAGGGGCATTCAGGAACAATTATTCGCTTTGCTGAATCTGTTAATGCTTGTTGTTTGCTGCGTGGACTTCGAAATACCACGGATTTTCAGCTAGAGCTTGATTTGGCAGCGGGCAATCGCGGTATTAATAAAAATATTGAGACTATTTGCATGTTTACCAAGCCTCACTATGCCACTATCAGCTCAACATTGGTAAGAGAGCTGGCCATGCTTGGAGAGAGGATTGATCAATATGTTCTGCCCTCGATTGCTAAAAAAGTTATTGCTGAATTGGCAGGGAAAAAATCCCCTTAAAAAAACATGGTAAGACCAACGGTGTAATCTTGCAGCAGATAGTAATTGTAAAAGAGACCTATCACGGCCTTATTTTTGAATAGACTGATTTGCACTCCATTAAATATCCACCTTTTCTCGCGTTCAAAATCAAAAGTGGAAGTATCAAAATTGTAGCGGGGTCTATAACTTGATTCCTTGCGCGAGGCCCAGGTGAACATGAAATTTCGCCAAAAAGCAGTTACACTCAATAGGGTAATCGTGTTTTCTATCTCGAAATCCTGTAACGTATTATCAACGGTAGAATAGTCAATTGCGATATAAGGAAGTTTCAGACCGACAGAAAATATCTGCGATTCATAGGGATAAGTATTGAAACTAAATTTGTCATAAAATTCATCTTTGAGCTTTGAAATACCCATGTTAATAGGTCCCAGCTCGAGTGAAACGCCGCCCCCTGTTTTGATTCTTGAGGTGTCTTTCACGTAACGTCCAATCAATCCAATATTTAGTTTTATCGGTCGCGGACTTTTGCCTCCTCCATAAAGATTAAGCGCTGTCGCCAAGGTGTACTTGTTGGATTTGTATTTTCGTCCTGCCGCAACCCTTGTCATGTAATCAGAAACTGCTTCCAGCGGCATATTGCCAAAAAAAGTGTCTTCTGTTGTGGTTGGGCCGATGCCGGCCCCTACGCGGCCGTTGCCGGTGACTATACCGAACTGGTAGTCGCCATCATTAACCAGCGTCTCTATTCCTATACCCTTATTGGTCGAGAGTGAGGAGGGGTTTAGCCGGTAGCTACTTTGTTCTGTGGGCAGAGAGGCATTTGAACGCCTGGAGTAGCTGCGTTTATTACACACATCCAGCTTTAGTTTTTCACACAAAAATTCTAAGTTGGCAGAAGCACTTGGGGGGATGGCTAGACTTAGGAGAAAAATACCAAAATAATTCAGGCCCTGGGGTAATAAATATTTATACTTTTGAAAAGAAATTATCATGCACAAGGTAGAATGGACTATTTGGACGATTTCTTCTAGTTTGCAAATTTTGCTAGGTGCCATCAAGTGGCCATAAGGACATTAGAAATAACCGAGGTACTCGCTTTGATTACGCAATAATGGGAGATCACTGTTTGTTTTATTTATAAAAACTCATTTGCTGGGTTATTGTCAGGTATTTTATTTTTATTCATCAACTTATTTCTTACCAAAAATGCCAGAACTTGAGAAAATAGAGATTAAAGAAAAAGGGAGGTTCTATGTCAGAAACTGGTCAGAGAAAAATTATTGTTAATAATAAATCCGTAGCAGGAGAGGGCGAAATTCCACGTGATATACTAATTGTTGTTTCTAAACTTAAAAATTATATTAAAACGAAACATGATATGAATACTTCAGGTGACGTGATGGAAAAATTGAGCGACAAATTGCGCGCTCTGGTT
>Ga0066639_10004371_pt1 | contig 12056 bp, 22 predicted proteins | sample CryGeyCG2114_010_2_FD_59504 | JGI IMG/M metagenome (GOLD analysis project Ga0066639, IMG submission 59504) | Groundwater microbial communities from aquifer - Crystal Geyser CG10_big_fil_rev_8/21/14_0.10 | ecosystem: Environmental > Aquatic > Deep subsurface > Groundwater | place: USA: Utah... | reverse complement strand
AAACAGTATACGGAAGAAAAGCAGTAGGAAAGACGAGACGACCAAACAAGTATTCTAATAGAGATATTATGCAAGGAAGGAAGAAGAAGCATAGCTAAATGCTATATGGCTAAATAGTTAATTGTATTTTTATTAACTATCTGACCATATAACTATTTGACTATTTTATTTTTTATGGCACGTTCAAGTAAAAAAGGACCATTTATTGATCCAAAACTATTACAAAAAGTACAAAAACAGAAAACAGGTGGAGATAGATCTCCTATCAAAACGTGGGCAAGAGCTTGTCAAATTCCACCGGAATTTGTTGGACATACATTTGCCGTTCACAATGGACGAATTTTTGTTAATGTGTATGTTATGGAGCCAATGGTTGGTCACAGGCTTGGAGAGTTTTCTCCGACAAGAACGTTTCGAGGTCATGGCCGTGTTGTTGCTCGTGAGATATCAAAGACATGATGTGATTGTTGTATGGCTATATGGTTAGTATCGTTAAATAGTTTCCAAACCATATCAACCATTCGACCATATAACTATATTTACAATTATGAAATTTACAGCTGAAACTAGACAAACTAATGTAAGTCCACGAAAGGTTCGTCTTGTTGCTGATACAATTCGGAATATGGCAATTGCTGATGCATTGACATCACTCACGTTTATTAAAAAACGTGCTGCAGTGCCACTTAAAAAAACATTAGAAAGTGCAATTGCCAATGCTGTTAACAATGGTAAGGTTGCAAAAGATACACTTACTATTCACGCAGTTGAGGTCTCAGAAGGACCAGCATACAAGCGGTATCATCCTTCAACTCGGGGACGCATCCATCCATACAAAAAGAGAACAAGCCACATCAGGGTGGTTTTAGAGGAGAAAAAATCAGAAAAAAAGGTTCAATCTGAGCTAGAAACAAAAAAAGAAAGGAGCAGCAAATGACGAATTTCTAATTTCTAATTTCTAACATTCATTAGAAATTAGGTCAATTAGGAATTAGACATTTTCGAGCTATGGGTCAGAAAGTAAATCCACATCTTATTAGACTTCAAACAATTTATAATTGGGGAAGTCGTTGGTTTGATGAACGAAATTACCGGGATACGGTAATGGAAGATTATATGCTTCGAAAAGCGCTTTTGGAGAGGCTCAAAAACGCAGGTATTTCACGAGTGGAGATCGAACGTTCAATTAATAGCGTGAAGATTATTGCAAATGTTTCAAGACCAGGTCTTGTTATCGGAAGAGGTGGAACAGGACTTGAAGAACTCAAAAAATATATTAATCAGTTCTTCAGGAAACACCAAAACAAAAAGCAACTGCCAAAAATTGATATCAGAATAGAACCTGTGAAGGAACCAAATCTGGATGCTCAGCTTGTTGCAAAAAATATTGTTGAGCAGCTTGTGAGGAGACTTCCATACAAGCGAATTTTAAATCAAAATGCAGAGCGTGTCATGGGAGCAGGTGCACTAGGTGTTAAGATTCTTCTTTCAGGTCGAATTGCAGGAGCTGAAATTTCCCGTCGTGAAAAGATTCAAAAAGGGACTGTTCCTTTATCAACAATTCGAGGAAATATTGATTATGCGAGTACTCCCGCATTGACAAAAAAAGGGTATATCGGAGTTAAAGTATGGATTAATAAGAAGGAGGAAAAGTAATTTTTAATTTTCAATTTAAAATTTGAAATAAAATTAAAATGTTTAAATATTAAATAATTAAAACATTCATCCCGATTGAATCGGGATTCATTAAAAATTGAAAATTTCAAATTAAAAATTAACAATATGTTAACACCAAGAAGAACAAAATATCGAAAACAAATGAGAGGGTCAATGAAAGGAGATGCATATCGTGGTGTATCACTCGCCTTTGGAGACTTTGGCCTTGTTTCCCTAGGACAAGGGTGGGTTTCTAGTAAACAAATCGAAGCAGCTAGGCGTTCGATTACCCACTATACGCAACGAGGTGGAAGAATTTGGATTCGAATCTTTCCAGACAAACCAATTACCAAAAAACCACCAGAGGTTCGTATGGGAGGAGGAAAAGGAGATATTCACGAATATGTAGCTCCTGTCAGATCAGGTAGAATGCTTTTTGAAATGAGCGGTGTTACACAAGATATTGCAAAAGAAGCATTACGACTTGCATCACATAAATTGCCTGTAAAAACAAAGTTTGTTACGAGAGAGGAATAAATTATGAAACGAAATGAGAAAAAAGAACTACATGATATGTCTCAAGAAGAGCTCATAAAGAGGCTTCATGAGGTTAAGAAAGAGTATTTTGATTTGAGAATGGAAAAAGAACAAGGACGACTTAAAAACACAAGTAACTTAACATTACTTCGCAAAAAGATTGCAGTTGCTAAGACATTCTTGAAAGAAAAGGAGGGAATAGAACATGCATAAAACGTTTGTTGGAACTGTTATTTCAACAAAAATGACGGATACTATTGTAGTTGAGGTTTCTTACAAAAAACCTCATCCAATGTATCGAAAATTGTTAAAGCGCAGTAAAAAATATAATGTTGCACCAAATTCGCATAGTGTATCAGAAGGCGATATCGTAACTATCGAGGAAACAAGGCCAGTTGCGAAGGAAAAATACTTTACGCTTGTTACCATTGTAAAATCTTCAGTTGGAGATAAGGAAAGAAAGGAGACAAAAAATGGTTCAGCTCAGAAGTAGACTTATTGCAGCTGATAATTCAGGCGCAAAATCATTATCAGTGATCCATATTTTTGGAGGTTCAAAACATAAGGTAGGTCGCATCGGCGATATTGTTAATTGTGTGGTCAAGCTTGCTGATCCAAACGGCCAAGTAAAAACGTCTGAAATTGTAAAAGCAGTTATTGTCAGAACTCGAAAAGAAGTACGAAGAAAAGATGGGTCATATGTTAGGTTTTCTGATAATGCAGCAGTTGTTATCGACAATCCGAAAGATAAAAACCCACGTGGAACACGTATCTTTGGTCCAATTGCAAGAGAAGTGAGAGATCGTGGATTTACTCGAATTGCCAGTATGGCAATAGAAGTTGTATAAACTATGAAATTACATAAAGGTGACGAAATCATTGTACAAATAGGGAAAGATAAAGGAAAAACCGGAAAGATTTCACGTGTATTGACGAAAGAGCAAAAAGTGTTGGTTGATGGAATTAACCAGTTTAAACGTCATGTAAAGGCACGAATGCAAGGGCAAAAATCAGAGATTATCACGCTCACAAAGCCACTTGATGTAGCAAAAGTAGCGCTTGTTTGCCCTCAATGCAAAAAACAAACACGTATAGGATTTCGCATGGAAAATAATGAAAAGATACGTGTGTGTCGAAAATGTGACAAAAAGATATAAATATTATGGATACACTAAAAAAATACTATTTTGAAAACATGAAGCCACAACTTCAAAAAGATTTGAAGCTTCAAAATTCTATGGCTGTTCCCAAGGTCACAAAAATAGTTGTAAATATGGGAGTTATTGGCGCTGTTTCAGATAAGCGAATTATGGAAAAGATGGCAACAGTTTTGGGACAAATCACAGGGCAAAAAGCAAGAGTAGCACGAGCAAAAAAGTCAATCGCATCCTTTAAACTAAGAGAAGGAGATCCAATTGGGCTTATGGTTACTTTGAGAGGGGATCGTATGTATGATTTTTTGGACAAGCTTATCAAGATTGTTCTTCCAAGACTTAAAGACTTTCATGGTGTAAAACGAACGAGCTTCGATCAAAAAGGAAATTATACACTTGGCCTTATAGAATATAGTGTGTTTCCTGAAATTGATCTGGGAACAGTAGATAGGCTTCAAGGACTTGAAATTTCAATTGTTACGAATGCACAAAGTAAAGAACAAGGTTTTATGCTCCTTGAAGCGTTAGGAATACCATTTGAAAAAGAACAGATTCGCACCGATAACACGACATCGTAATGAGTTGTCTGTCAGTATTCATTGGAAATCTGTTTTAAGGTAGAAAAAAAAGGGTTTTTTTCGGATTGAGGCTATATTTATTGAATAAATGTATCTATCCGTGTATAATCAATCGCTATGGCTAAAACATCAGATATCGTTAAATTTAAGAAAAAACAAAAATTTGAAGTGAGACATGTTAACAGGTGTAGTATCTGTGGTAGGTCTCGCTCGTTTATCAGACGTTTTGGTCTGTGTAGGATGTGTTTTCGCGAACTTGCTTCAAAAGGTGAATTACCAGGAATTTTTAAATCAAGCTGGTAGAGCAGATGTTATGAATTATTTAGTGTCAGATTTTATTGTCCAGATTAAAAATGCATACCTTGCAAATAGGAAAGTTGTTACAACTAGGTATTCAAAACTCACTTTTGCAATTGGTCAGCTTCTTGTTAAAAACAGGCTTCTTTCTGAAGTCAAAGAAGAAACAATGGATGGCAAGCGGATGATTGTTGCAACACTTCGCTACGTACGGAGAAAACCATCACTCCATAAATTGGAAATTATTTCAAAACCATCACTTCGTGTCTATGTTGGAACAGATGATCTGAAGAAGTTAAGAAGAGAAGATGCGTTGTCTGTGTTATCTACTTCAAAAGGTGTGATGACAGGAATGGATGCTATAAAAGGAAATACAGGTGGAGAATATTTGTTTAAAGTCTGGTAGATACGGATACATATGTCAAAAATAGGAAAAGTACCAGTTGAATTACCAAGCGGCACTACAGTCACAATCGAAAATGATTCGGTGCGTGTTGTTGGAACAAAAGGTGAGTTATCTTTTGATATACCAAGAGGAATTCACGTTAGTGTAGATGAAAACAATATTGTTGTTACGCAGGTAAAAGAAAATGATCCATTAACGCGAAATCTCTACGGTTTAACTCGCGCAGTGCTTGCAAATATGGTAAAAGGAGTCAATAGCGGTTTTGAAAAAAAACTTGAACTTCAAGGTGTCGGGTATAGAGCGCAAGTTCAAGGGTCAGATCTTGTATTATCTGTTGGCTTTGCTCATCAAGTAAAAATGAAGCCACTTTCAGGAATAATGTTTTCAGTTGCAGACAATATCATTACTGTATCAGGTATTGATAAGGTTTTGGTAGGAGATACAGCTTCAAAGATTCGGGCAGTACGACCACCTGAACCATACAAAGGAAAAGGAATAAGGTATGTCGGGGAAAGGGTTCGTAGAAAAGCTGGAAAAGCAGCAAAAGCTGTAGGAGGAAAATAATAATGACTGATAAAAATACACAACAATTGAAACGAAAACGCAGAATTAGAGCAAAGATTGTTGGATCGAAAGATAAGCCTAGACTTTCTATTTTTCGTTCTAATAAACAAGTTTCAGCACAGCTTATTGACGATGTGAATGGGAAGACACTTCTTACCCTCACCCAAAAACATATTGACATAAACATAACAACCAAAGGAAAGACTGATGCTGCTCATAAGCTTGGACTCTCTATTGCACAAAAAGCAAAAGATATGAAAGTGAAACAGGTTATTTTTGATAAGCGTCAATATGCATATCATGGGCGAGTCAAAGCACTTGCAGAAGGAGCAAGGGAAGGAGGCTTGAAATTCTAATGAATGGAAATATAAATAGAAATCAGCGAAATCAGGTTATGAATGCAATGAATAACCAACCGAAGGATGATCTTGAGGAGCATGTCGTAAAAATAAATCGCGTTTCTAAAAAGACAAAAGGAGGGAATAAAGTTGGTTTTTCAGCTCTGATTGTTGTTGGAGATAAAAAAGGAAAAGTGGGGGTCGGGCTGGGCAAAGCACCTGATGTTGCCTCTGCAATTAGAAAGGGTATATTGCTTGCAAAAAAACATACGGTATCAACACCAATAGTAAGAGGTACAATCCCATTTAGAGTAGATGTCAAAGTTGGTGCGGCAAAGCTTATGCTTAAGCCTGCTCCTCAAGGATCAGGTATTATTGCTGGAGGTGCTGTCCGAAGTGTCGTTTCAGCTGCGGGAATTGAGAATATTTCTTCAAAGGTGCTTGGAACGCCAAATCAAATAAACAATGTGTTAGCAACTCTTGAAGCTTTAAGAGAGATAGCTGAGAGATACAAAGAAAAGATAAGAGAGGAATAAATGGCACTTTCCAATTTACCATCAATTATTGATAAGAAAACAAGAAGACTTGGCCAGGGTCATGGAACAGGTCGGGTAAAAACTGCAGGGCGTGGAACAAAAGGTCAAAAAGCCAGATCGAAAGTACCTTTAACGTTTGAAGGAGGAGCACTTCCCCTTATTAAAAGACTACCTTTTCTGAGGGGTAAAGGAAGAAACTATTCACTTCAGCAAAAACCAATTGTGATAAATATCTCAGAACTTGAAGGTCTTCCAGCCAATGCAACAGTCGACTATGAACTTCTTATAAAACACAAACTTGTTAAAGAAGATGATGTAAAACAGTTTGGTATCAAAATTCTCGGAGAAGGAGAATTATCTGTTCCTCTCACTATCAAAGTTCCTGTTTCTCAAAGCGCACGGATGAAAATTGAAAAAGCAAAAGGTACAATAATTGATGCCCATGAATAATATCCTAGGGGTATTAACGAGTAGTTTTCGTTCGCCTGAAATCAGAAAGAAAATTCTCTTTACCGCATTTATTTTTTTTGTTTTTAGAGTCTTTGCTCATATTCCTGTTGCAGGAGTTAACCTCACGCAGCTTCAAGCGCTTTTTGCAGAAAACCAACTCTTAAATCTTCTCAATATATTTTCAGGAGGAACACTTGCAAATTTTTCTATTATGGCTCTTGGATTAAACCCGTTTATTAACGCATCGATTATTATGCAGCTGTTTACGTTTGTATTCCCAAAGCTTGAGGAGCTTGCCAAGGAAGGAGAATCAGGTAGACAGAAGATTAATCAATATACTAAATTCTTGACAGTTCCTCTTGCTACGTTGCAAGCAATTGGTATGTATGCACTTTTGAGAAGTCAGGGACTTATTACAACGTTAAGCCCACTTGATTTGATAGCCTTTATTCTTACAATGGTTGCTGGAACAATGTTTTTAGTCTGGCTTGGGGATCTAATTACTGAGAAAGGGATCAGTAATGGTATCTCACTTCTTATTTTTGCAGGAATTGTTGGGTCACTTCCTGTTCTTTTTGGTCAGACTGTTTCAACAATTTCATCAGAGAATCTCTTTAACTTGGGAATACTGGTCGCGCTTGGGCTTTTGGTAATTTCTTCAATTGTGTTTGTCAATGAAGCTGTTCGTCAAGTGCCAGTCCACTATGCAAGACGAGTGAGAGGAAATAGGGTATCTCAAGCGCAGTCAACACATCTTCCGTTGAGACTTTATCCTGGTGTTATTCCAATTATTTTTGCAGTGTCACTCATGCTTGTCCCATCACTTGTCGCTCAGGTTTTGACTGCATCGCGAAATGAGAGTCTTGCGACGATTGCCCAGAATTTAACAATCTGGTTTAATCCTGATAGCTCGTTGTATAATATTTTGTATTTTGTTCTTGTTGTTGCGTTCACGTTTTTTTACACGCTTATCAACTTCAATCCTCAAAAAATCGCAGACCAGATTCAAAAATACGGTGGATTTATTCCTGGTATTCGTCCTGGAAATCCGACAGCAAAATACCTTCTCTTCATTCTTGTTCGAATCACTGTCGGCGGAGCGCTTTTCTTAGGATTTATTGCCATTTTACCAAGCATTGCCCGATCCATTACAGGTATCCAAACGGTTTTGGTTGGAGGGACAAGTCTTCTTATCGTAGTAAGTGTCGTTCTTGAAGCATTTAAAGCCATTGAAGCAAACTTGGTTATGAGAAACTATGAATCATATTTGAAAAAATAACATGAAGATCATATTGATAGGACTACCAGGAGCTGGAAAATCAACACAAGGAAACATGCTTTCAAAGAAGCTTGGGATACCATATCTATCGACTGGACATATTTTTCGAGAGCTTGCGAAGGAACATTCACCACTTGGCAAAAACATTAAACTTGTTATGAATGCCGGTCTTTTGATTTCAGATACGAAAACACTTCAAATAGTTAGTGGATACCTAAAACGTCCAGAATATGAAAAAGGCTATATCTTGGATGGCTTTCCTCGAACACTCAAACAGGTAGAAAAATTCAAGAATGGTATTGATTATGTAGTCTATCTCAAGGTAAGTGACAAAGAAATTCTCTGGAGACTTGCGTACAGGGATTCCGGGGATAGAGAAGATGACACGCTCAAAGCAATTCGCAAACGTATTGAAGTATTTCATAAATTTACAGAGCCAGTGCTTGATTTTTATCGTCAGAAACGAAAACTTGTAGAAATTGATGGTGAACAGGACCCCAAACATATTCAACAAGAACTCCTCAGAAAAATTCATGCAAGATAATATTTCTTCATATACAAAACGTATTCTCGCAATAGTTGGGATGCCAGGATCGGGGAAATCAGAAACAGCTGCCTATATAGAGGAGAAAGGATACGCACGTATTCGATTTGGTATCGTTACTGAAGAAGGATTACGAGAAAAAGGGCTTCCTCTTTCTCCTGAACATGAAGAGTCGTTTAGAGAGGAACTGAGAAAAGAACTCGGTATGGCAGCGTATGCAATACGTTCTGAATCAAAAATTAGCGATTTACTGGAAAAAACAGATACGATTGTTCTAGATGGCCTCTATTCTTGGGAAGAATATCAGTATTTAGTGCGTCGTTTCCCATTTCTTACACTTGTACACGTATATGCAGAACCCGAGATCAGATACAAAAGGCTTGCTACCAGAAGTAAGAGATCATTCACGATTGCGCAAGCACGAAATCGTGATATATCTGAGATAGAACATCTGAATAAGGGAGGTCCAATTGCCATGGCAGATCATATCATCGTTAATAATACTGATATTACTCAGCTTCACAAACAGCTTGATTTATTACTTGCGCAAGTAGGAAGGAGAAGTGACAAGTGAGTAATATAAAAAATGAACAAGAGATCAAGAATATGAGAAAAGGTGGAAAGATACTTTCTGACGTATTAAAAGAGGTTATGGGTCATATAAAAGAGGGAGTCTCGGAGCTTGAGTTGGATAGATTAGCTGAGTCTCTTATTAAACAAAAAGGTGGAGACTCAGGGTTTAAGAAAGTTCCAGGTTACAACCATACGATTTGTGCAGCTACAAATGATGTTGTTGTTCATGGGATTCCTTCTGAATATAGATATAAAAAAGGTGACATCGCCTGTATCGATTGTGGGGTTTTTTTGGGAGGGCTTCACACAGACATGGCTGAAACAGTTCTCGTGCCTGGATCTGATGATGATGACGAAAAGACACATTTTCTTAATACCGGAAAAAAGGCTCTTTCGGAGGCAATACGGGTAGCAAAAGCCGGGAGGCGTGTTGGCCATATCTCAAAAACAATTCAAGAAATAATAGAAAAAGAAGGTTTTTCTGTTGTAAAAAACCTTGTAGGACACGGAGTTGGCAAAGAACTCCATGAAGCACCTGAAGTTCCAGGATATCTTGTAGATTCTCTTGAGAAAACACCACTCTTGCAAGTTGGTATGACACTTGCTATTGAGGTTATATACACAATGGGTGGTCCAGATGTTGTCTATGCAAATGATGATGGATGGACAATTAAGTCAAAAGACGGTTCACTGTCGGCTGTTTTTGAGAGAACAGTACTCATTACAAAAGACGGGTGTGAAATTTTGACACAATAGCTTGCCCTTTTGAGGCTAGTTTGTTATAATCAGAAAACTTAAATCGTAAATGTCAAAACTCAAATCTTTATCTCAAAATTAAAAACGAGAAGATTACGTGTTTTTGAACTTTGCGTTTTCAATTTTGAGTTTTTTTATGGTTCACCAAGGATCCTTTGAAAAAGACGGAGTAGTAAAAGAAGCACTCCCAAATACTCTTTTTAGAGTTGAACTTGAGGATGGATCAGTCGTTTTATGTCATCTGTCCGGAAAAATGCGCATGCATTTTATAAAAATCATGCCAGGAGATCGTGTCCGTATAGAAATGACACCATACGATTTGTCAAAAGGTAGAATAACCTATAGACACAGATAAAAGGAATTACTATATAGCTACATGGTTTTAGTCATATAACCATTTGACTATATTCACCATTTTACATTATGAAAGTACAAGCAAGTGTCAAGAAAAGATGCATCAAGTGCAAAATCATTCGTCGAAAAGGCGTTGTATTTGTTATTTGTGAAACGCCAAAACACAAACAACGACAAGGATAATTATTATGAGAATTTCAGGAGTACAGATACCAGATGAGAAACGTGTTGATATAGCACTTGCATATTTGTACGGTATTGGAAGACAAAATGTAAAAGGCCTTTTAGAACAAGCAAAAATTGATGGATCAATCCGAGTAAAAAATCTTACTGAAGAAGAACAAAAGAGAATATCTCAAGTCGTTGATGCAGTTAAAGTAGAAGGTGATTTGCGAGCAGAGGTACAAGCAAATATCAGAAGACTTCGTGACATTGGTAGTTATCGGGGGACAAGACATGCAAAAGGACTTCCAGCTCATGGCCAGAGAACCAGGTCAAATGCTCGAACAAAGAGAGGAAAGAGAATGACAATTGGTGCAATTAAAAAAGAGCTTGCAGCAAAGATGGAAGCAGCTGCAAAAGCAAAAGGGAAATAATACGATATGGCAGCAAAAAGAGTAAAATCATCTACTACAAGGAAGAAATCAACGCTTACTATTACGCCGCATGGGCGAGTATATATTACCGCAACATTTAACAATACAATAGTGACAATTACCACAGATCAGGGAGGGACAGTATCCTGGAGTTCATCAGGAGCTCGTGGCTTTAAAGGAACCAGAAAATCAACTCCGTATGCTGCAACTCTTGCTGTTGAAGATGCTGCAAGAAGGGCAAGTAATCAAGGCCTGAAAACTGTTGATGTCTTTGTAAAAGGTCCAGGTGCAGGTCGCGATTCATCTCTAAGAGCTATTAAGACTGCTGGTCTTTCGATAGCTTCAATTTCAGATATCACACCAATTCCACATAATGGCCCAAGACCAAAAAATAGGAGGAGAACCTAAAAAATGTTAAACCCAAAATGGAGGTTTATTTATGGCTAGATATACTGGTCCAAAACACAAATTAGCACGAAGAGAAGGCGTTAATATACTTGATAAGTCATCAGCAAGTCTTCAACGGAGACTTAATATTCCACCAGGTGTTCACGGTCGAAAAGGAAAAAGACGGCCATCAGAGTTTGGTGTGCAGCTTAGAGAAAAACAAAAAGCAAAGGCAATGTATGGAATTTTAGAAAGACAATTTGCCCGACTGGTGAAAGCAGTTGAAAGAAAAAAAGGAGATACAGGTGAACTTCTTCTTTCTCTTCTTGAGACAAGACTTGATAATTTGATTTATAGGTTTGGTTTTGCAAAAACAAGATATATGGCGCGTCAAATGGTTTCACATGGCCATGTCTATGTGAATGGGAAGCGTATGAATATACCATCTTACCAGCTTAAACCGACTGATGTAGTATCGATTTCAGAAAAAATTCAAAAGACCCCTGTTGTTCAAAGCATGCTGTCAGAAAAAACTGAATTGTTACCATTTATTGAACGTCAAGGAAATCAGGGAAAGTTAACTCGTATGCCAACTCGTTCAGATCTTGAAGTTCCTTTTGACACAAGGCTTATTATTGAATATTACTCAAGATAGTGTTATAATATTTCGATGAATGAATTTGACTTTAAAGTAAAAGATGTTGTAAATACAAGCGATTATGGCGAGTTTGTTATAGAGCCTCTTCTTCCAGGATATGGATATACAATTGGAAACGCGCTTCGTCGTGTTTTGTATTCTTCTATCGAAGGCGCAGCTGTTACTTCAGTTCGTATCAATGGAGTAAAACATCGATTTTCAACAGTACCAGGGCTTAAAGAAAATGTTATTGATCTTCTTCTTAATATAAAAGAACTCAATCTTAAACTTCCAGATGGTAAAGAAAGCGGAACATTGAGACTTTCTGTTAAAGAAGCAAGAGAAATTACTGCAAATGATCTTCAGTCACCTGACGGAGTTGAAGTTATCAATACTGATTTATATCTCGGTTCG
>Ga0066639_10004369_pt1 | contig 12060 bp, 12 predicted proteins | sample CryGeyCG2114_010_2_FD_59504 | JGI IMG/M metagenome (GOLD analysis project Ga0066639, IMG submission 59504) | Groundwater microbial communities from aquifer - Crystal Geyser CG10_big_fil_rev_8/21/14_0.10 | ecosystem: Environmental > Aquatic > Deep subsurface > Groundwater | place: USA: Utah... | reverse complement strand
TGATTGTTTTTTGTTGTTGAAAAAAATATTCTTTTCATCCCTTTAACATGATCATAATGTTGACGAAACTGCTCCATAATAGGATAACTATGTGAATGCAAGACCTGTGATTCTGGTTCGAAAATAGTTGTGTATCCTTTTTCTAATATCATTTTTTCCCATGCTGCATCTTCACCAAATGCAACTTGAGGAAAGGGATATTTTTTCAATATGCTTTTTTTTATACATGAACTTGTATCTGAAAAATAGACATATGATGTAATGTTTTGTTTAAAATCTTTCAGTGACGTTACTTTCTTAATATGTCTTTTTGTACTTCCAATTGGCCACACATGTGTGATCTGATGTGCGAGAATAGGGTTGCAGTCCTTTCTTGGTACATGTCTGCTAAATACTCCTGCGACATTTGTAGATTTCGTAAATCCGTCTAAAAGTTTTTGGAGCCACAATGAATCTTTTGGTGTTGCATCTTGTGTAAGATAAACGACATATTCACCTTTGGCAAGCGAGCAGGCAAGATTTCTGGTCTTCGAGTGATCAAATTTTTTTGACTGAATTTCATGAAGTCTGACAGGAAATGATGAAATAATGTCTTTTGTTTTATCTTTTGATCCAGAATCGATTATAAGAATTTCATAGGGATTGTTAGTTGTTTGAGAAACAATTTTTTGTAACGTCTGACGTATATATTTTTCAGCGTTTTTTGTTAGAATGACAATTGTTACTTTTTTCATAGACGTTTGAATATTGGAGTTTTTTTCCTGATTGAATGGACAAATGATAACAGCTTGTATCCTCGCGAGTTGTATAGTATAAAGCGTTCGGATTCAAGTATCTGAAGACGACTTTGTAATTTTTGTATGCCTTTTTCTTTTTTTGATAGGGATTCTTCAAATTGAGCTAAATGTATTTTTATTACGCTTGTATCAGCTTTTGGCTGAAGAACATCTTGTAGAAGATTATTATAGAATTGGTATTCTTCTTGTGGTATGTATCTTCTCACTCTTTTTTGTAAAGAGAATGATAGTATGATAGCAAGTGCAAAAATTCTTTCTATTTTTTTACTGTCGTTTCCATAACATTGTGTAAGAAAACTCCATATTTCCTTCGTTATAAAATTCTTTTGGGACGAAAACAATGATATTACAACATCGTGATGGTCTTCTTTAACAAATTTTAATTCAATCATGTCAAGTAACATTGCAAGTGCATATCTGGCTGGTTCGATACCTCCTAGATAAGATTTTTCTGTAAACTCGAAATCAATGAGTCCAACAGACAATTCTATGTTGAGAACGTTTCGTGGAACAAAATCAAAATGAGATAATCTATACTGTAATGTGTCTGAGGCAGTATCAAGTATATATTTCTTTTGTATTTCTGTAAGAGAAAGGTCAGCATCAACAAAGTGTTTGTTTAATTCTTTTTTTAAAGTATGGAATGAATTCCTCTTTTTTGTTTCGTGAAGTGCGATAAAGCATTTGTATGTATTTGCAAGGTTTTTTCTTACTGTGTTGAGAAGGAGATCTTTTGAAATGTAGGGAAGTGTTGTTAGATGCTTGAGTGAATCATAGTGTGATATACCACTAATAAATGACTCTAATGAAACAATGTAATCATCAATTGCAAGAAGAAGCGTAGGGATAGGAAACACGATAGATGAAGAATTCGTGGTCAGCTTTTGTAAGAGAGAAAATTCGTTTTGCATTCGTTTATTGCTTTGTGGTGATCTATAAACTTTAGCAACATACATTGGTTTTCCATTCGAAAAAACAAGATACGTAATTCTTCCATATTCAAATTTTCGCTGTTTCGATCTTGAAAACTGGAGAATTTGAATGTCTGTTGGATCAAGCGATAATTTTTTTGAATGCTTCTCAATACTTTTTTTAAGTAAAGTAATCATTTTTGTCCAATAATAATAAATGAATTTGAGTATACTTCATAGTCTGCGTTTTGCAATAACACCTTTGACATAAACCACTCAGAACGTTTATTAAATTCAAAATATTTTTCAGGAGAACTGGCAAGATGTTTTTGTAGTATTTCACTATTGTTAAAAAAGAGAGTTGGTAATTTATAATCAGGATAAGGAAGATAAAATGTAATTTTTTTGAATCCAGCATTCTGAAATAGTTGAAGATATTCATTCTTGTTGTATGTAAGAGTTTCGTAGGTTTGTTTTTTTAGAGAAATCATCATTTCATCTGCATCGTTTCTGTTTAATACACTAATATAAGGAAGATTCACATGATCTTCAGGTTCACCAAGGAGATACTTAAGGCCGATTCGGTTTTCGATTCCAACATACAAGTATCCACCTGGTTTTAAGACTGAATGTATATCTTGTAAAGCATTTTTTTGGATCGTTTGAATATCTCCCTCTCCAAATACGCCCAACCATTCAAGAACACCGTTTACAATTACAGCATCACAACTCTTGGGGATGATTGGAAGATCAGTTGCAGAGGCATGCACAAAAACAATGCTTTTATCTACATCTTCTTGCTTGGCTCTTAACTTGGCAAACTCAAGTCGAAGCCTCGACGGTTCAAGAGAGATAACATTCATTTTTCTATGAGCAAGTGGAATAGAAAAGACTCCCATTCCAGACCCAACATCAAGAACTGTATCACCACTGTGTAATGGAAGAAGGAATTGTCCATCTGCGCGAGAATCATCTGTCAACATTGCGAAAAGCCATGGATCATTGTATCCAACAGTGCTATATATTGCATCTTCCCAATTGTGGCCTTTTTTTATTTTTTCAATTATTTGAAGCATGTGTAATTCCGCTGTGTCTTGATATTCGGGTAGAGTATCTCTTGATAAGAATTCGTATATTCCTGAATACACATATCCTTTTTTACATAGAGGGCATATTCCAACAGGTGACAACCTTGATTTACATTCAGGACAAGATAAAACTGATTTAGATTTCATGTTTGTTTCCATATACCATCAAGATGTACAAGCCCTCTTATGTCTCTTCCATTTTTTATCCAAAATTCTGAAGCATTTCCTACAAAGACATATGGAAACGATTCTGTGTCACCAAACAGAGATACATTAATAAAGTATTTACCTTCTTGAAAAGGAAAGAAAGGTATTTCAAGTTTTATTTTTCCACTTTTGGTATTAAGCTTGATGTATGTGTGTTTCGTACTTAAACCTCCACAGTAGACGGGACTTGGTGATTCGGATATATGAGTGTATATTCCGATGCTACAATTTAATTCCTCAATAGGTTTTACAACAGTATACGAAACATTCACGATAAAAGAGTTAGCTTGATCCGTTTTTTTTGTAACTGTTGAAATCGATCGTACACGAAGTATGTCAGAGCTTATCGTTTTTTTTGCTGTATTTTTTTTTGATATGAGATTTCTGTAAAGTGATAGAATTTTAGGAGGTGTATCTACTGCAACGATTTCTCCATGTTTGAGAAGAATAACTTTTTTGCATAGTTCTAAAATATGGATCATATTATGAGATACAAGTAAAATTGTTTTATCTTCTTTTCGCAGTTCATTTATTTTATTAATAGACTTTTTTTGAAACTCTGCATCCCCAACTGCAAGTACTTCATCAATCAGCAAAATGTCTGGATCAGCATGGATGGCAATTGCAAATCCAAGCCGGACAAGCATTCCTGAAGAGTATGTACGAATCGGCAAGTTTATAAAATTTCCAATATCGGCAAAGTCAAGTATATCTTGATATTTTGTTTGTATTTCATGTTTGGACATTCCCAGTAGAAGTGCATTAAGCATAAGATTTTCTTTACCTGTGAGATCAGGATGAAAACCAGCACCAAGTTCAATAAGAGATGCAATTTTCCCGTTGATAAATATATTGCCACTTGTCGGTACTAAGATTCCTGAGATAAGTTTTAAAATTGTAGATTTTCCTGAACCATTGTCACCAATAACCCCAACAATCTCACCTTTTTTAATACTAAAATTTATGTGTTTAAGAGCTGTAATGGTTTTGATTTTTTGCTTCGTTTGAAACACATTGAATAATGTGTTTCGTTTATGTGTTATCTTAAATTTTTTTGTTACATTTTGAAATGTTATCACACTCATGTTCTTATACCCATTCAGCAAAATAATATGATCTTTTCTTAAAAGTGATGTATCCAAAAAGAAGAATAATACTAGTCCATAGAACACTTATGAGCATTGCGTAAATGTCAAAATATGTTCTATCAACAAAAACAGCTTGGTATGATGTGATGATTCCAACAAGTGGGTTTAATTTATAAACATCTATATAGTTTGAGGGAATAAGTGAGATGGGATAGAAAATAGGCGTAAGATAAAAGAGCGGGAGAAGAATTGCTTGAAATGCATATGAGATGTCTCGGTAATAGATATCAAGGCTTGATAAAAGTAGTGAAATTCCAAGAGTTAATAATGACTGGAGAACAATTATTGGAATAAGAAAAATTAAAAAAAACATTTGTTGTCCTGAGAAATAGGACCAAATAATAAGAATAGGAAGTGCAAGGATATAGATATAAAGATTTGCGAGAATTGATGATATTGGAAGGATTTCTCTCGGGAATGATATTTTTTTTATTAAGTCTCTATTTGAAACAAGTGATGAAATTGCTGATTGGGTACTTAGTGTGAAATACATCCATGGTAAAAGTCCAGAGAAAACGAAAAACGGATAATTTGGCACTGAAATTCTTAGAAACAGAGAAAAAACAATTGTAAGGACAACCATTTGTATAAGAGGATTTATTATGATCCACAGAAATCCAAGTGATGTTGTTTTGAATTTTGCTTTAAGTTCTTTCTGAGTTAATGCAATGATAACATCACGAAGATAGATTGACCGTTTCGTCATATTCGACTACCTATTCTAACATATTGGGAGATGATAATTGGAGAGAAGATGAGGGAGGTGTCAGATCTTTTTTGAGAATTTCAACAAGTTTTTCTGCTTCTTGTTCTTGACCCAACTCTCTTTTGATATTTGCAAGTAATACATAGAGTTCAGCTAGATTGTTGGTTAGTCCATTGGCAAAGTAAATATACTGAAAATCTTTGTAAGACTGGTTCAAAGGAAAAATATTGTTTTTTGCTTTTATAAGAATTTTTTCTGCTTGTTCGAGTTTTCCTGCATCTTGATATGAATAACCAAGCCCCAAATAAAGATTTGGATTTGAATAAGGTTTCAGGCCAACTGCTTTTGTATACCATTTTATTGCCTCGTCGTATTTTTTTTCATTGATTGCTATTGCGCCAAGTACTGAAAATTGTCTGTTCTCATAGGGGAGAAGATCAGTTGTGAGTGAAGCATATTGTCTAGATTTTTCAAATTCACCATTCCTATAGAGCACTTCTGAAGCAAGAGCATATGCCTTGCCATTGAAGGGATTAAACAGAATTGTTTTAGTAAGATTTTCTTTTGCCAGTAGCGTTCGTTTTTCAGAAAATTGATATTTTGCAGTAAGATATGCGTCTTCGCTTATTTCAAGAAGCGTGACGAAAAGGAGAAATACCCCCAAGTAAAGATATAACAATCGATTTGTGTGTGAGATAGTGACAGCGGTGATGTTTTTATTTACCATTCCAAGTAGTACAGCAAGAAAGAAAATGAAGATTACAAACAGAGATACTGTTGAAAAATCATAATCTATCATTGAGTGGAGAAGTGATCCGGTGACAGCGATAAGTATGCCAACAAAGAGTATTCTTTCAGGCGATGCTATATCAGAAAATTTGTTTTTTACAGATTTGAATACTGAAAGTAAAAACGCTATAAATAAAACGACTCCAATTACTCCTGTCTCTACAGCGATTTGTATGAAATGATTATGAGCGTTTCTTGCAAATAACCAAGGAACATGTTGAAAGCTCGAATATGTTTCTCCATAACTCCCTGGTCCTACACCAACATATGGAAACTGCTGTATCATCTCAAGACTTGTTGACCAGACACTTACACGAAAATTACCACTGACTGTTCTGCTGTCTGTAAACTCCCTGGGAATTGATGCAAGTTTTTCCAAAACTGAAGGAAAGAAAAGTATGGCAAACAAAAAGAGAACGACTCCTCCACAAAAAAACATAAGGACGTTACGCTTCGTGTTTTTACCAAACAAAAGTATTAAGAGGAGAGTTTGAACGACTAGGATAATCCATCCTCCACGAGAATATGTCATGAGCATTGCTGTAAGAGCAATGCCAAGAGGGAGAATGAGGAGAAGACGGTAGAGAGTTTTCTTTGTATAGATGAATAATATCAAAACAAGTGGGATAAGAAATAATAAAAATCCTGCCATTTGGTTGTGCCACGAAAAAAGACCGCTAAGATAAGAAGGGCTACTGAGACCACCTGTAAGTATATATGTAGAAAGATCATAGGTAATCAGAATACTTCCAAGAATAACAAACCCGACAATAAGCCCGCTTGCATTTTTGTAGGTAGTCACGACAGTAAATGCGATAATAAAAAGGAAAAAAGTACTAAGAAGTCTCACATCCTCCCACATACTCAGTGTCAAATCAGCGGAAAAAAACGTTGCAATGATATTCCATATCACAAATCCTGCGAAAAACAGAGTTGGAATTTTTGGTAATGCGAGTCTTTTAGAAAGAAGCATGAAGACGATAAGGAGTATCGTAAAAAAACCAGCTGATAGTGCTACTCCAAATGTTCTCCCGAGGAAATATTCTCCTAAGATGATTCCACCTATTGAGGCTATTATAAGTACAGGGAATAACCGAGAAAGGGAGATTATGGCTGTACTATTATCAGCTGACATACACTAATCGTATCACATGCAGCTCGCCTTCGGAAATTTCAATAGGTGAATTCTTCAGTTTTTGGAGTGATTGATGTGAGATCTATATAGCGGACCCACAATGGTCTGAATTTGAGAAACAGAGTATTCGCGCTTCGAAACTTTACTGCAAGAGGATTTTGTGTGAAGAAAAACTCATCAGCTTTTCTGTAGTCATCACCTGTAGCAATAATATCGACTATCCCATCCATTTGAATTGAGAGTTCATGAAATCCCCATCCAATCACAAGTGATGCCTTGGGATTTTCTTTGAGATTTTCGACTTTTCTGGTTTGTGGTGTTGTACTATGGAGCATAGTAAGATCCTCCATGACTGCGTATCCGACTACAGAAGCTTCGGGTTTGCCATCACGATTTGATGTGGCAAGCACACACAGTTTTTCTTTCCTTTCTTTGAGAAACGTATATATAGTTTGTTCTGTATCAGTCATATTAGAGAATCTTTTTGGAATGAAGTGATGTATAGAGTTCTTTTTTCTCAATAAGAAGTGCACCTGTTCCAGTAAAGAGTGCCAAGATACTAATAATCCATCCAAAGATAGGTATAGCGGTTATAAATCCATAGAGGACGAGTCCTATAAAATATGTCCATCCTAATGATGTTTTTTGATTAAGAAAGAGAAGGACTCTTTGACCGATAAACAGAGCAGCAAAAACTTTTGCGAAAAACAAGAGCGCAGCAATCATAAGTGCCAGAAGGACTGCAAATGGAATACCAACAAGGGTAACAAAGAGAACAAGTATGACAACAGGTGCTAAAAGGAATGTCATAAATCCTACAAACAAAGCAAGAAAGAAACGATCGTTGATCTGACCGGCAGTCCTTTTTGTAAAATCTGGCACAAACTGGAGAAGAAGAAGACCAAGAATCAAAGCTGAAAGAAGGCTTAAGACTTTAAGGAAAAATCCAATTCCTGCAAAGGCACCAGCAGCTTTCTCTCTGGTCATTGACTCATCGTGTACAGAAATGTTGTGGGTAATGATCCCCGACACAGATGCAGACTCTGCCTGCGTAAGTTGCGTTTGGGCTTTTGCATAATAGGTAAGATTCCCGTTGATTTTTGCATTGTTAGCAAGTGTGATTGTTCCGACTCCAGCGAGCACGTCGCCATTTATCTCTGATCCAATTGTTGCCTGTCCTGCACCAATGGTAAGTCCTCTACCCAGAGGAGCAAAAATTTCAAGTGTTCCGACACCTGCGACAACACTTCCACCAACAGTTGCGTTTTCTGTAATGAGCGCATTACCAGCTGTTACTGTGATATTTTTTCCGACGTCTCCTGATATCGTTACTGTTCCGCCTGCAACTCTCACATCATCTGTGACAGTTCCTCGAATCATGACTGTTCCGCCTGCTGTGAGAAGATCACCATTAATTGTTCCATCAACAAAGACGTTTCCGCCTACAATATATGCATCGCCATCTACGGTGCCTGATATGCGAACTGTTTCTCCAGCTGCAAAATAGTCTTGGTCGATTGTTTGATCTTGTTTCAGAACAACAAGTTCGTTTTGGTTTATTTCCTGTGCAAATACCACAAGCGGAACAAAGAGAGTAACGAGGAAGAAAATGGAAAATAAGAATAGTATTTTTGTCATGACTCTATCTTTTTGTACCATATAATAGCTTTTCATCCTTGTCAATCTTTACATTAAAACATAGTAAAATACTATGATATAAATCACAAACGAGAAGAGAGCTAGAGATTTGTGAGTTTTTGGATTTGACTTGGAATGTGAGGATCATTGATTGGTCCATAACTTATAAGGAGCGAATCGTTAGATTGAATCACTCTTGATAGTAAGTCAGGTGTATTGATGCCATTGAGATAAAATTTCAGAGTATATGTTTCTGTAGTACAAAACGTTTCGCCTGTTCCGGTAGTTAAACAGTCCTGTGTTAAAGAGAAGGGAAGTGTTTGAAAAAAATCGTTCCATGTCACACCCTCTTTGGTAACTATTATCGTGTTAGGGTTATTTGAAGCAATAAATACAACATCCGATTGGTTATGGTACATAGGTGATGTGAATATTCGAAATACACCATTCGTAAAAATCACAAAAGTGGCGGAAAATTGAGTTTGTGTTTCAAGTTCGCTTGCAGTCCTAGCAATGTTGTTTCCTTGTTTAGAAAATGGGTTTATATCATATCTCAAACTATTTTCTTGAAAAGAAGACCATCCTAGATTTGAGTATGTCAGGTATATGCCAACTCCCAAAGTAGCTACCAAAAATAAGAAAAGGGCAATAAGCAGTTTATATTTTTTTGTCATACATTGTTAGAACAATGCTGTTTGGATCATCCAGCCACCGAGGAAGAGAAGGAGAAGGCCAATGGCAAGTCGCATATAGTGCCTGTTTTTTGTCCTCCATGCTTCAAGTTGTTCAGCCGTCATACCTTTGTAGAATGCGAGAAGAATAACGATAAGCGGAAGAACAAAAATGACGTTGTAAGTAATAAGCCAGCCGATTGTGGCGGCATTGGTACCACTTAATGCCATTATGGATAAAATCGCAAGATATACCGCTCCTGTGCATGGGAGTTCAACCAGAGCGACAAAAACGCCAAGCGAAAACGCTGAGAAAAGACTTCCTGAAATTTTGTTGACGTACATTTTTATGCGTTTTGAGGCTCCAGGAAGAAGTTGTAAGGATGGACCTTTTCCATACCAGAAAAAATCTTTCAGTTCCAGAAGTCCGAAGAGAATCACAATTGAGCCAATCACTCCGTAGAGTGTTGTTGAAATTCGACCAAGACTTCCAATAATTGGCATGAGGATAAGTCCTGCAATAAGATATGTGAGGAAAACTGCGACAATATAGGCCAGGCCGTGAACCAACAGTTTGGTTTTGTTATTCCCGGCTGTTTTTGTAAGATAAGCCAGGAGAAAAATGAGGACGCCAAATGCGCATGGATTAATGCTATCAACAACTGCTGCTCCGATAAGAACTGGAATAGGTGGCATAAGTATCAACAAAATTCACAAACTTCTGCGCTTTTTGTTTCGTGTTGTTGTTTTTTGTGACAATCTTTACATGCAAACGATGTGCCGCGGAGAAGAACCACGCCTTCATTTATTGGGAATTCCTTTTTACATCTGACACATTTACGTTTTTTGTTCATGATTATATAAATCTGAATATCGAATTTCGAAATCCGAAACAATGTTCGAATCTTCTAAATTCAAATTTCAAAAAATTTACATTTTTTTATTTGGTATTTTGAATTTATTTCGAGTTTCGTGCTTCGAGTTTCGAATTTTTAAGAATATATCCAAGAGTTTCGTTAGTTCCATAATCTGTCTGAAATGTAACATGCTACTCGTATTCAATTTCTATCCTATCACCATCTACCCATACGTAGTCAAGACTTTCTGAGGATTCAATGTCATTGACATAGACTGTCATCGTAGGATTTGGATTATCAGGACAGGTATCAGGAAATTGAAAATCCATTTGATCTAAAAATGCCTGAACTTGTCTACGGGTAGGGTTAAGAGGTTCTTTCGTTTGTGGATCAACCTTAAGTCTAGCATGCAAGTGCATGAGGTTTGTTTCTTTGTGTGTATGTTGCTCATCGGTCCTTCCTGCTTCTTTAGGGAAAATTATTTCCTTACCGCAAACAGTAACATCGATATCTGCATGTATGTGTTGGGAGAGTTCACAGACTGTACCGTCTTGGTTACAAGCAAAAAAACCTTCTTTTTCTTGCTCTGATTGATAATACGTATAGACAGAATAGCCCATAAAGCCAAGAATTGCCAAGGCAACGACTGCGATAATAATAGTGATAATTGGCAGGCTATTTTTTTTCTTTGGAGGTTTTTTTGAAACTGTTTTTTTGGCTTTGGGCATGATTTTATCTAACAGGAAATTTGTGGGTTTGTCAAAGCAATCATTGCAGGGGAAAAGTGTATCCCCTTGATATCATCATACATCTTGCGAAAGAGTTAGTTTGTGAGTATTCTAGATACATGTCACGAAGAATTGAAATATTTTTAGAGTTTTTGGTATTTGGTGTGGCGATGGGGGTTTTGGAAGATCTTATCGCCGTGTGGTTTGTGACAGGCGGGGAGCCTATCACGTGGGAAATCGTGGGGATTGTGATTTTGGTTGCAATTCCGTTTGCAGCTATAGGTGAGCTTATTGTCGATAAAGAACACTTATTTCCTATTAATGAGACATTAAAAAAGAAAAAAAGACGATAAATCTGGTACAATTCTTACATGAAGCTTTTGATTTTTGCAACGCACAAGGATGTCTCACTTTTTCGCATTGAAGATGAAGCCCGAAACGAACACATAGAATATCAGACTATCTATTTTGAAACCCTCTTTATAGTTGGAAATGATTTATGGGTTCAGCTTGATGATAAGAAACGCTCGCATCTTGCTATAACACCTCGCGATCTTCTTTTGATCCGTTGGCCATTTGATGCTGACGATACACAGATTGAATATAATATTTTTGTCCATTTTCTTCTAATTCACTATGAAATGCAGGTTGTTTTTGACAGGAAGTGTCTTCAGCGGTTTACTCCTTATTATGAAGATAAATTATTTCAGTCATTTGTCTTCAAACATCTTACTATTCCATCTCCTCGTGTAGATTATTTCAAAAATAGTAACCAAGTACGTCAGTCAGAGACTTCTTTTCCGCTAGTGTTCAAAAAACGAGTTAGCAGTCGGTCAAAAAATAACTTTTTGGTTACATCGTTCTCAGACCTTGAAAAGAAACTTGATGACAGAGTACTTACAGACTATCTTTTTCAAGAAGTGGTTGACATAGAATATGACGTGAGAGTTCTTGCTTTTAAAGGTACTATCTTAGGAGCTGTCAATCGATTTACGCATCTTCGAGAAGGTAATAGACTTGCAGTGAAAGGTAGAGAGGTTTTTTCAAACATTCCGGATGAGGTGAAAGAAGAGATTAAACGTAGTATGGCATTTTTAGGAGCTGATTTTGTGGGATTTGATGTACTCTTTACAAAAGATACTAAGCATTTTTTCATAGAAGCAAATTTGAGTCCACAGTTTGATAAATTTGAAGAGGCAACAGGAGTAAATGTAGCACAAGTGCTTATAAAAGAAGTTCATCAAGCTTTTGAGAAGGCTTAAGAAATTTTGGAAGTTTGTATCCTTTTACAGTGACCAAATTGTATTTTGCTAATAGTTTTCCAACATAAGGAACCCTCATAATGTAGAGAAAGGGAATATCTCCCCCATTTTTTGCATAATCAT
>Ga0066639_10004365_pt1 | contig 12073 bp, 8 predicted proteins | sample CryGeyCG2114_010_2_FD_59504 | JGI IMG/M metagenome (GOLD analysis project Ga0066639, IMG submission 59504) | Groundwater microbial communities from aquifer - Crystal Geyser CG10_big_fil_rev_8/21/14_0.10 | ecosystem: Environmental > Aquatic > Deep subsurface > Groundwater | place: USA: Utah... | reverse complement strand
TTCTTAACAAACTTTCTTGCTTACAAGGAAATAACTAGCCTGTCAAATTTGACTTTAAATGAAAAAGCAAGAATAGAAGGCAAGATAATAGAAGAAAAAACTTATGGTGAATTTTCTGTACTTAAATTAAAAGATGAGCAGGGAGAAATAGAAATTACCTGCAATTGCAAAAATTTTCTTAACAAAATAGTATTAGTACAAGGAAAAATAACAGAATATAAAAATCAATTACAAATCCAGGTAGAGAAAATAGAGGTAATAGAGGAAAATGATATTTGAATTTCTTGCTTTATTTTTAGGAGTAATAGCAGGAACTATAACAGGCTTAATTCCAGGAATACATATCAATTTAGTAGCTATATTCCTAGTTTCTTCCTCTGCTTTCTTTCTTAAGTTTACTAGTCCTCTTTCCTTAGCAATATTTATAGTTTCAATGTCTATAACCCACACTTTCTTAGACTTCATCCCTTCTATCCTCCTAGGGGCACCTGATGAAGATACTTCTTTATCAATTTTACCAGGACACGAACTATTATTAAAAGGAAGAGGTTACGAAGCAATAATCTACACTTTATATGGTAGTATCATAGCAATCCCAATAATCTTGCTTTTTACTCCTCTTTTCATATTTATACTGCCAAAAATTTTCTTCTATCTTAAATTTATAATGTTTTTCATACTAGTTTTTATTTCTTCATATTTAATTATTAGAGAAGAAAACAAGCTATTAGCCTTCCTTATTTTTCTATTATCTGGCTTTCTTGGCTTAGCGACTTTAAATCTAAGTTTAAAAGAATCTTTATTGCCATTGTTAACAGGTTTGTTTGGCTCATCTTCGTTAATTACTTCAATTATTAAAAAAGAAAAAATACCAAAACAAAAGATATTAAATTTTAAAAAAATTAAACCAAAAATAAGAGAAATAAAGAATTCAATTATAGCAACAATTCTAGCATCTCCTCTCTGCTCTTTCTTGCCTGCTCTAGGAAGTAGTCAAGCAGCTGTTATTGGCTCTGATATGACTAAAGAAAAAAATAAAAAGGAGTTCTTAATTTTATTAGGCTCAATTAATACAATTGTAATGGGCTTGTCTTTTGTAACATTATACTCTATCCAAGCAACAAGGACAGGTTCAGCAGTTGCAGTTCAAAAAATTTTAGAAAATTTCACACCTAATAATCTAATAATAATTTTAGCAACAATAATCTTCTCAAGCATTCTTGCTTCATTTCTAACAATTTTTCTTGCCAGATTTTTCTCTAAAAATGTTTCAAGAATAAATTATAAATATCTATCAATGGCTGTCTTAATTTTTCTTGCTGTAGTTGTTTTCATATTTTCTAATTTTCTTGGTTTATTAATTTTTATTATAGCAACATTCACAGGATTAGCTGCTATATTATTAAAAGTCAGAAGAACAAATTTAATGGGTTGTTTAATGTTGCCTTCTATTCTTCTTTATCTTCCTATTTAACCCAACATTCTAGACATAATTTATCTCTTGGAAGACCAATAGCTTGTTCCAAATCTTCAATAGTAGCATAACTTAAACTGTCTAATTCCAACTTTTTTCTTATATCCTCGGCATCCATCCTTCTCGCAATGCAATCCTCGTCTTTCTTAGTTGCTTTCCCATAATTACAAGCATGCATTAAAGGAGGACACGCTATTCTTGCATGAACTTCTTTAGCACCTAAACTTCTCAATCTTCTGACTTGATTTAATGTTTGCGTGCCTCTAACAATACTATCATCAACTAAAACAATTCTTTTTCCTTTTATGACTTGTTCTACCGGTATTAATTTTATTCTAGCTTCCTCATCTCTAGCAGTTTGTTCTTGAGGTGTATAACTTCTGTCAGAATAATCATATCTCACAAAAACCTCTGAATAAGGTATTCCTGATTCAATTGAGTAGCCAATTGCATGCCATCTTCCAGAATTTGGAATAGGTGAAACTAAATCAGCATTAACGGGGTATCTTTTTGCTAAAGCTTTTCCTATAGATAATCTAACTTCAGCAACATTCCTTCCATCAATAACAGAAGTTGGATACGCATTATAAACCCACTCAAAAGTCCCGTATTTAACTGGTTGCAAGTCTAATTTTTTAACATTATGAATTCCTTTCTCATTCAACAAAACAATTTCTCCTGGCTTAACGTCCCTGACAATTTCAAAACCAGTATTTTCAAAAGAATTGCTTTCAGAAGAGACAGCATAACTTCTATTTTTTTTCCCTAGAACTAAGGGCTTTCTTCCCCACCCTCTTGAAGCATAAACCCCTTCTCCTGTTAAAGCAACAATTGCAAAATCTCCTTGCATAACACTAACTAGTCTTTCAATTCCAGAAACGAAACTATTTTCTTTAGCAATTATCTTTGATATCAAAACGCTATCATGAACTTCTCCAGGATTATGATAACCAGAAAAACTTGCCCCATTATTCAAGAGTCTATCTTTCAAATCTTGATAATTTATAATATTTCCATCAAAAGCGAGCAAGAAACCACCATATCTTGTAAGCTCAGAAACAGGCTCTCTACTACTTGAAACACAACCAATCCCGGAATTACCTCTCAAATTTCCTCTTGCCTCTTTGGGAAATTGTTGTCTTATTAACCCTTTATGAGTATGGTTATCTGGCTTCTTCCCATCATACAAAGCTAAACCACAATAATCCTGAGCTCTATGCTGGAGATAAAAAGTGCCTAAAAATAAATCTTCTACACACCTCTCTTTCCCAACAATTCCAAATACCCCTGCCATATATAAAAGAAAAAAAATTTGTTTTTAAATTATATTGCATTAGAAAATATACTTTAAATTTCTAACCCCTCTCTAAATTTTTTTCAGAAGTCTGAAATACTTTTCTTAGCAAAATTTCCAATCTTTTCCATCCAAAATGAGATAAGAAAACAAAACCTAAAGAAACAAAAAATATTGCAGATATTCTTAAAAATATACTAACAGCAAATCCAACACTCCCTCCTTTTGAAAATAAAGAAAAAACAGCAGACTGTCCTGCTTCTAATAAACCTAAAGCAGCAGGAACAGGGATTATTTCTGCAACAACAAGGAAAGTCAAAGAAACCATAATCATTATAAATGATGCATCAACCCCTAAACCCAATAATAAAAACTTCATTTGAAGTATACTAATAATTAAGTATAAAGCATAAACAACAAAACTATTTAGAAAAGCTTTTTTATGTTTTATAAAGAAGTTACCCATTTTCTTCTCAACATCAATTATAAAATAAAAATATTTTTTAAGTTTAGGGAATCCATTAAGCATAAATAAGTTGAATAAGGAAGAAAAAGAACCCTTCCCAGCAATACATCTTAAATAAAAAAATACAAGCAAAAAAGAAACAATTATTAAAGAAATAGCTACCCCTATTTTCAAAGAATAAGAAATCTCTGGAGAAAATACAAACAAGATTACCCCAACCAACCCAAAAACAACAATTCCAGTAATCTCAACAAATTTATCCATCAAAACCGAAGCAGAACCTGTTCTATAATCAATTCCTGCCTCTTTTTTTAGCATATAAATTCTTACAGGTTCTCCGCCTACCCTAGCACCAGGGGTTATATAGCTTATAGCATATCCTGCTATAATCTGTTTGAGTAAGAGAAAAAAAGGTATTTTCTTTTTGTAAGCATTTAAAATAATTCTTGCTCTCCATGTTGCTATTAAAAACAGAATAAAAGAGCATAAAAAAAATAAAATAATATAAAAAAGATTTATATTTTCTGTAATATGTTCAAAAGCAGAGGGCCCTAACTTAAAAACAAAATAAAAAAATACTATTATACCTATTAAAAAAGAAAAAATCAAAGCCAACCCTCCTTTTCTTAAAAATTTCAAATCAGCCATAAATATCCTAGCTAAACCCTATTTTAAAGCTTTACTAGAAAAATTTATAAATATTAGATTATCTATTATCAAAAAAACAAATGCCACCACACACTAAAGTGTGTGGTTTGTGACAGGCATTTGTTTTTAGGATGCTCAGAAAAATCTGAAGTTGCTTAGCAACTTCTGCAGCCTAAAGGATGCAGTTTATTTTTCTGACATTATAAGAATTATACGCTGAGGGGTAATTTATATGTCAGCAAGTGTTGAGGTGATTGCAGACCAGGAAACGAATCAGAAGCAACCAGCTTCTTCTCATCCTCTTTTTGATAAGGTAAATCAAATGCTAGAACAAGAATATCATCTTAGAATTAAACTAGAATTTGCCCCTTCTGTTCAAATAGGTATAGAGAGGCTAAGAATTCCCCAGAGCAAGCAGCAGAACACATTCTCAGAATCTATCATGAAGACCCAACTTCAAGAGGATATTTTGAACCTTGTTGATTTAATATTAAAACCATTTTCCTATACTCTCTTGCTTTTCTTTTTCCTTACCAAATATACTTTCTATATAACTTTTAGTTAATTCTAATGATTGTTTTATATAAGGAGAAACATCATATTTTCTAGCTAATTGCAACGCAGGCTCTAAATATTTAACAATACCCCCCTCACTTATAGTAAAGATAATATTTCCCGAACATTTTAAACATTTTCCAGCTAATGGAGGCCTTCTATATTTCTCATTACACTTACTGCACCTAAATTCTTGCTGAGAAAATTTCCTTAAATTACCTCTAATGTCACGAATAAAATGCCTGTCAATTATTAATCTAGCAACATCGCTCGTATCTACAGCTCTTAATTTTTCAACTAACTCCATTTGTCTTGTTACTTTTTCTTGCATTGTAGGCAGGATTTTATAAGAAGAATTTACAACACCGGAATTAAAATTAGTGCAATTGTGTGTAAATAAAATGTTGCAAAAAGTTTCTTTTCCTTCTTTTAACCTATTTCTAACAGTTTCTATTTTAACTTCTGAGGAATGTTTTCCTTGTTCTGCTAATTCGTATAATGCTAAGGGATACTCCCCTAACTCAAAATCAAGAATTTGCTCGTCTACTTCTCCTGCCCTAATTCTTGCATTTAAAACTAACGGAGCATCTTGTGTTCCTCCTCTATGACTTGGAAGAAATTTTCTTGAAAAATTAAGAAGAACATCCAATAACAACATAACAGCAGCTTCGTCTCCGTCGCAATCTCTTCTCATAGCAGCATGCATATAAGGACTAGCGAATAAGCCCTGAATTTTTGAAAAGCCAATAATCCTTCCAATAACTCCCGCACAATTATGGGGAGCCATGCAAACAATTAACTGTCCTATCAAATCTTCCTTGCTTTCTAATTTGTAAAAAGCTTTCAAACCATAAAACTTTTCCAGCAAATCGTCTATAAAACAAGCAAGATTAAAAAACAAATCATCTGCCTTTTCATCTTGGCTTTCAGGACAACTAGGCAATATAACATCATGGGGTTTTAATTCCAATATCTGTTCTTCATTTTCCAAATCCTTGCCATAAATATCTTTTTCATATCCCAAATCTCTTAACATATCAACATGTGTCATAATTTCTCTTGCCTTAAAATGTGTTATTGGCAATTCAGTGGCATCATACCTTATAGTCCCATCTTTATTTACACACAATTTGTATTTTGCCCTTAAAATGCCTTTAGCTAAATTTTCTATTTCATGTTCTGCATTACTAGTACCTCTAACTCCCTTAACTAATCTAGGCACTTCATCAGGTAACAAATCTAGTTTTTTGACTGCTTGCTGAAAATAATGCTTACTATCTATCCTTTTTGCCATAAAACTTAATCCAATAAGATGTTCAGGACATTTATCCATTGTAAATTTTTGTTGACATTCAGGGCAATATCTCATTTTCTCGCATTCATTCCCGCAATCCTCGCATTTAAAATAAATTGTCTCTTTCTGGCAATTTCTACAAAAATAAATTGGGAAATCTGCTTTTATTGTTCCAACAGAAACAGCCTCATTTACGCTCCTCATCCTCCCTCCTTCGTCTCCAACCGGAAACAAAACATTTGGGCTTCTTGTCAATTTCCTTAACTTCGCTTTTTCTGGCCTCCCCATTCTTGCCCCAATAAATGTTCCTGCTTTGTCTTTTATCTTAAATTTAGAAATAATATTTATTGCTTCTAATACATTTGTTTCATTTTTAATCTTCTTACTTATATTATCAATTTCTTCTTGAATAGGGGAAATACCTAAATTTATGAGTAAGGCCCTGCTTATCTCCTCTTCTAACACAACATTTTCTATACTTACATGATGCTCTACACCTAATAATTCCAAAGCTCTTTTCCCTTGCTTGAATCTTTCTTGTTCTGTTTTATTGTAAGGTAAAATTATTTTTTTCTCAATCTTAGAATGACTTAACCAGTCAAGTAAAGAGAGAAATTCATCAAAACTTATCTGGCTCCAATAAAAGATATATTTAGGATTTAAAGGTATATTATGTTTTTCTGAAAGCTCAATTGCCTTATCTAAGCTAACTTCCCTATCGACTTTAACTCCTAATTTCTCTAATTCAAGCTGCCACCATTCTTCAACGTATCCAGGTTTTAATAATTCATAGTTTCTATTTATTACATCTCCGATAGAAAATAAAATATCTCCTAAATAAATAATTTCAATAACATCTTTGTATAGTCTTTTAGCTTCTTCATAATCCTCTATTTTCCTTACGCTTCCATTTCTTAATTTGACTATTGGCCCGTCTATACTGTCACAGCTCGTAATCACACAGCCTTTTGTCGGCTTTTCTACTTTTAATTGCGTTCCTGTACTCAAAAAACAATCAGAAATTGTCATTGTAGCTGGATGTACAGAAACAGCTGAAAAACCATTTACTCTGCTTCTTCCATATCTTAATCTAAAACCTCCTGAACGTGAAGGATGGCTGAAAACAGGCCTTCCTGCTACTAAATCTTTAATATAAGTAGGAGTAGTATCAGAAGCTCCTGAAACTCTTTTCTTATGTATCTTATTAACATATTCGTCTAAAAATTCCCACGAGCTTATTTTAAACCCTTTTGCCTGCAAACCTTTCAATAGCCTTAACCCTTTCTGTGCTTTTTGTGCTAATCCTTCTGAAAAAATAAGGCACATTCCACCTCTTATAAGATTTGTCTCTATTCTAGGTAAATCTTTATAATTAGAAACTTCTCTTTGTTCTGTTGGTTCTCCTGAAATTTGTATTGGCAGATTTTTAGCAAGAAAAGTTATTTCCTCTTCTGTTGGCAAATATTGTAAATTAGTAACTCTCTCATGATAATCATAATTCTCACTAACATATCTCTTAATCTCTTTTTCATCAGGGTCATATTTTGCATAGCCGAAAGTTTCTCTTAAATAATCTATTAACATTAAAACAACACAGCCGGCAGTAGTTCCTGCACTTCTTATTGGCCCTGAAAAATAGGCAACAAAATAATCTTCTCCATTTCTAGTCTTCCCTAGTTTTAACTTAGTATACCCTTCTATAGGACTAGACACAACCCCTAAAGTAGTATAAGCGAACCCTACTCTTATTCCTGCATCTATTGCCTCAAGCAAAGAAGAAAACTTGCAAAATTTTTCTTTTGCAATTTCCTCTGCTATTTTAAACGAGACAGCAACATCCAATTGCCCATACTCTTTCTCTAACTCCATTATCCTATTTGTTATTTTTTTATCATTTAATTGAGGATATACGCTTGAAATTAATCCAATTACCTTTTCAGCAAGAGACATTGCTAAAGGCACTTCTACTTTACTTAAGGGATCTAGTCCTTTTTCTCTGGCAGCTTCAGCTACACTATAAATTGTTTTAACTTTATTCTCTATATCTTTGAAATATTCATTTATGTTCATTTTAACAACAACATCGCAGCATTATATTTATCTCTAATCAATTCTTTCGATTCTTCTGAAAGTTTATTCCAAGAGTCAACTATATGTTTCTTAACAGATTGTCTCGCTTCTTTTGCTGTTAATTTTTCATAGACTAAGGCTCCTCGGAATAACCCTTCTATTCTATCAAATATATCCAGCCCATCAGCTTCTCTGATTATTTCTGCTTCTTTTGTTTTTGGTTTAATGTTCTGACTTCCCCTATGGGAATAAATACATTCCTTAACCCTTTCTATTTTCGCTTTATCATAACCGAGCCCTATTAACTTCTCTTCAGCAACTTTAGCTCCACTAATATGGTGGTTTTCTCTTCCAAATTTAATTGAACCAATATCATGCAACCAGGCAGCAATCTCAACAATTTCTTCATCTGCATTTGACTTTTTAGCCAATTCCTTAGCATATTTTACCATTGGAATAAAATGCTCCTCGTATGGTTGATTTCCATAGTTACTAGTTGGCTTATTACATTCCTTTTCTACAAATTTTTTTACTTCCTCAATAATTTTATTGTTCATTTGTTGTTTTCCCCACTCACCAATATTTTCTCCTTTCAAATATTTATCCAGCATCTCAAGCTCTTCATAAATTCCTTCAATAAGAGAATAATTTTTCGCTTCTTCTAAACTAACCCAAGCATAATCAATAAGTTCTTCATTTAATTTTACATCTCCATTATGATGGTCCGCAAAAAGACCTATAATTAAAGTTGGAATTCCATCAGGCCTGACAAAAGTCATGCTTGTAAGATATTTGATATTCTTAACTTCTATTCCAACTTCTTCTTTTATTTCTCTTCTCAATAGGTTTTCAAGAATATTATACCAGTGTTGAGAAGTATCTTTTTTCAAGTTAATGTAATCATTTAGTTCAAGCTTTCCACCAGGAACAGTCCACATATTAGGAAATGTTTTTAAGTTCCCAGCTCTTTTTGTAATTAAATACTTTCTGTCTTTTATAACAATCCCTGTTGCAGAGACATAATGCGCTTTATTTTCATCCATCATTTTTCATCAGAAAAATCTAAAATTTTTATTTCCCTGGTTTTAAGATTAAGAACCGGCACCTTACAAGGGTCTGGGTGGTGCCCAACTTTTTCTGAATAAGCAGTAATAGACTGCCAACAGCTAGAACATATTATTAATATGTTATTATAAATATCGACATCAGAGCGGTGATTTTCTCCGGTATTTATGATATCAGGGACGTCCCGGATTAGTAAGGGATCATAATTTTCATTTGGGATATAAATTACAGAAGAATGAATAGAAGCGAGGTGCCTTCTTTTTAACATCTCTTTCACAATTTTAGAAGGATTGTCGTGCGCATTTCCCAACCTCAAACTCTCAATTTCGTTTGCAAAAGAATGCATGCTTGCCCCATGATACATCAAAATTTTTATCCCTTTATTCCCGTTATTAGTAATCTCAATCATAGCAGGATTGCTGACTAAAATAACATTATCTAACTTATAGAGAGCAGAACCATAATTTTCCCCTATAGCTGGCTGGGGTTCTGCTACTCTCACGCAGTCGTGCTGCCCAGGACATATTATTATCTTAACATCTTTCCTTATTTTCCCTAAATATTCTGCTAACTTACTATACTGCTCTTTTATATCCTTTATTGAAAGCAGAGCTTCCTGTCCGGGAAAGATGCCGACACCATCTACAGTATCCCCGGTTATAAACAGGTATTTTACTTTTTTCGCCTCTTTTTTCTGGTTCTCATCGCCCAAATCGCCATTAATCCAGTTTATGAATTTCAAAAAATTTTCTTCAAGAAAGTTTATAGAACCGATATGTACATCTGAAATAAAAACAGCAAGCTCATCTCTATCTATCCTTGTTTTCTCTTGTAGAAATATATCTGGATAAACAAACTCATTGGCAAAAATTATCTCTTTACTCCCAAAACCCCTTACACCTATAACATCATCTACTAAAACTTCTTTGGCTTTTTCATAGACATCTATTTTATTCTTATTTATTAAAACAGTTATATTTCCTGTTAAATCTTCTATATCTAACAGAATATTTTTATTTTTAGTAATTCTTTTATTAAGAACAATTCCAATAACGCTTAACCCTTGTCTAGAGCCGTTTATTTTGTTTATTGAAGTTAAACCCTCTAACTCTTTCCTTTCCTGTAATATCTGTTTTAATTCCTGATATCTTGCTCTAAAATACCTAACAAAATCTCCTACCTCAATTTTTTTTGTTGAATTAATCGCAGAATAAATAACTTTAAGGTTGCCTAAACTTATTTCCTTATTCTCTGTTCTTTTTTCTTCTTTAGTTGTTAAATAGCTTTCTCTAGAAATTTCTAGGCTCAAACCCAAATCTATTTTTAATTTTTCAAAAATCTTTTTATCCTCAATCAACTCAGAAATTTTTTCTACATTTTTGTTGAAAAAAGATTTAGTTATCAATCTTTCTTTCAAACCGGAAAATTTTTCTACAATTTTTCTTACAGTTTCATTATCAAACCCAGATAATAAATTGCAGGTTTCTTTATCGAGTAAAATGCCTTTTTCTAAACAAAATTTCAAAACCTCAGAAATCTTCGATTTCTGATGACCATCAAAGTTGTCAAATCCAAGAAAATCTTCTCCTTGTTCAGATTTTTTGGACACAAAATTCTTTGAATTTTGTGGTTTTGAAGTTTCTTGGTTCATTTTCCAATTATAAATTTAATAATTTATTATTCAAGCAGACTTTCATGTAAAATAGCTTTTATCTTGCTCAAAATCTTGTCTGGAATTGATAATTTTATCTCTCTTGTTCTTCCATGTCTTCCCTTGCTTATTACTCTAGCATTTATCAAACCCAGCATATCCAGTTCAGCAATTATATCAGAAACCCTTCTTTGTGTCAAAATTTCCGTTTTGGCTTTGGAACACAAATCATGATAAATATTATAAACATCTCCTGTAAAAATTCTTTCTTGTTTCATTTCAATAAGATTAATTATAGCTAATAATGTTAGCTGAAATTGTTTTGGGGCAACCTCCACAACATCTATCATCTTATCCTTGTCTATTTTTTCATTTGCAGAATCTACATATTCTATCTTTATTTTTTTTGCGCCATCTCTTTCCGCTAATTCACCAGCAATTCTTAAAAGATCTAATGCTCTTCTTGCATCTCCATGCTCCCTGGCAGCATAAGCTGCACATTTTTCTACCACGCCACACTCTAAAACCCCTTTCTTAAATGCCTTTTCAGCTCTTTCTTTTAAAATTTCTTGTAATTGAATAGCATTATAAGGTGGAAAAACAATCTCTTCCTCGCTTAAAGAGCTTTTAACTCTAGGGTCAAGAGACTCTAAAAACTTTAAGTCATTGCTTATTCCTATCAAGCATATCTGGCTTTTGCTCAATTCTGTATTTAATCTAGTTAAATTATAAAGGAAATTATCAGAAATTTTTTTAACTGCATGGTCAATTTCATCTAAAATTAGAATAAAAAGCTTTTTATCTTGTTCAATAATATCAATAAACTTGTTATAAACCTGGTCTGTGGGTAAACCAGTAGAGGGTACGCTGCTACCAGATTTTTTGATTAATTCAGCAAGAATTCTATACTCTGTGTCTGAAACCTTCTTTAGTTTGCAATTTAAATACTCTATTTTTAAAGGTAGTAGGTTTTTTTCTGCTCTTTTCATCATCTCTTGTCTTACAAATTGAACACTTAATGTTTTCCCTGTTCCCGTCTGCCCGTAGACAAACAAATTGCTTGGCTTCTCCCCTTTTAAAGCAGGAGCCATAACACTAGCTATTTGTTCTATTTGTTTGTCTCTATGAGGGATGATTTCAGGGGTGTAATTTGTCTGTAAAACATATTTATTCTCAAATATGTCGTTTCTAGACAGAGAATCAAAAATCTTATCAAGTTGCATTTTCCTCTTTTAATGTAAAAATTTAATTACGCAAGACTTTTATTATTTCTTCTTTTATAAACTTTTTTATATTCAAAGATATGTGTCACACCATCATTTCTTATGGAAAACAAAAAAACTAAAATTATCCTCGAAAAAATACCTTTTATTACAACTTTATAATAAAAAATCTGTAAATAAGGTCTGATTATTTCTTGTGGAAAACATCATATATTATATTATATATATTATAAAGATATTATTATATTATATATATTATATTATATTATATATTTAAAAATGAAAATAAAAAGTACATTTACTAAATTAGTTTATAAACCTTTTCATCTTTTC
>Ga0066639_10004358_pt1 | contig 12085 bp, 9 predicted proteins | sample CryGeyCG2114_010_2_FD_59504 | JGI IMG/M metagenome (GOLD analysis project Ga0066639, IMG submission 59504) | Groundwater microbial communities from aquifer - Crystal Geyser CG10_big_fil_rev_8/21/14_0.10 | ecosystem: Environmental > Aquatic > Deep subsurface > Groundwater | place: USA: Utah... | reverse complement strand
CATAGCTTGAATCTACCCAACCGCTCAAAAGTCCATCTCCCCCGATCTGCGACCACGACGTTCCATTCCATTTCCACACTTCGGCCTCTGCAGTCGTTATACCAAGTCCAACATAGAGTTCTCCTCGATAAAATGCCATTGAATATACCGATTCATATACTGTTGTCCAACCTGAATTTATTCCATCGCCTCCGATCTTCGTCCACGTTGAGCCGTTCCATTTCCACACTTCAGCATCACCGGCACTGCGTCCCAAACCAGCATATACATTCGATCCATCAGTTGAGAGACTCAAGACATCCTCAATGTTGCTTGATGCATTCCACGAAGAATACGAAACACTCGCTCCTGCGCCTCCGATCTGATCCCATACTTCATTTGTTTTATGAAAACGCCACACTTCCCCGTCGTCGGTGCTTGTACCGGTACCAGCATACACATAGGTTGCATCTTCAGTTAACGAGAAGACATATTCAATATTATCTGCATCTCCCCACGACGCATATCCAGAATCAGCACCTTCTCCTCCAATCTGAGTCCACGATCCACTTCGGTATCTCCACACTTCTCCCTCATCTGCTGTCAATCCGAGACCGGCATAAACATCTCCTGCTGAACCAGTGAGAGAATAAACATAATCATAGGTATCAGCGGCCCAACTTCCATTAACCGCTTGACCGCCAATTATCTGCCAATTTGATCCATCAAACTGCCACACTTGAGCATCTCCCGCGGAGGCACCCAATCCTGCGTAGAGATTATTGCCGCTTACCGTCATCGACTGGACTCTATCTATCCCATATGTTCCCCAACTTCCATTTATATGACTTCCCCCTAACTGACTCCAGGCAGAACCACTCCACGTCCACAACTCTCCGTTATCAGAAGCATTATATATTCCTGAATAAAGCGTAGAGTCTATGATTGTTAGTGCTTCAACTCGACGAGCATTATTTCCGTTAACCCATCCCGAATTTAAATCGTCTCCGCCGATTTGAGACCATGTCTCACCAGACTTATCAAATCTCCATACTTCCCCATCATCGTTTCCATTACCCAGACCTGCATATAAATAAGAAGTGTCTCCTGTAAGTGAATAAACTGCCTCCAAGTTATTTGCACCGTCCCACGGAGTATATGCTCCTGCGGCACCATTACCTGCAATTTGTGTCCATGTTCCACCAGTCTTGTCATATCTCCACACTTCAGCATCATCGGTTGAGACTCCAAGTCCAGCATATAGATAATTTGTATCTTGAGAGAGAGAATACACACTCTCAATTGCATCCGAACTTCCCCAGCCACTCGAACCATTTCCTCCAATTTGGGTCCACTCCCCATCAGTTCCTGCAGATCCATCAAATCTCCAGACTTGTCCATCGTTAACTGTCGCACCAAGACCGGCATACAGATACGAACCATCAGCCACAAGACTATGAACATAGTCAATATTAGCTGCATCATCCCAACTCGTATAAGCTGTATCTGCATATCTCCCTGCTACTTGATCCCATGTACTTCCATTCCAGCGAAAGACTCGTCCTTCATCGGTTGAGATTCCCGTCCCAATATAGAGATCTTCACCTCCACCATCGTCATACATAACCATTGAATTAATTCGATCAAGATTAACAGCAATCGTATCGTTATCTCCAATCTTGGTCCATGTACTCGTCTCCCATTTCCATACTTCTGCTTCGTTTGCAGAATCACCAAGACCCACATACAAAGTTGTGCCGTCCATCACCATTGTTTGCACTTCGTCATATCCAACTCCCCAACTTGAATTGAGACTATCTCCTCCGATCATAGTCCAACTACTTCCATCCCAATGCCATACTTCAGCATCATTTGCTTGATATCCTAGTCCTGCATAGATATTGCTTGTACTTGTACCCGCAACCGACTTCACCGAATCATGGACACCAAAACTCCAGCTCTCGTTAATTTCAGCTCCACCTTGCTGTGTCCATGATCCACTGGAACTAGACATCACCTCATAGACAATCTTCCCTGTTTGATTGTCGTAATAAAGCCGATAATCTCCTTTATCTACAATAGGCTGGTTAGTTGAATGCGACCCAGCAGAGAAACTAGAATCTAACTTCGTCCATGCTTCAATCGAGTGAGCTTGGCTAAATGAATTTGCTGCTTCATCTGCTACCGTTATGGAATCAGACGTTCCATTAAAGTGAAACGCATTGTCCAAGTTCCCAGTCTCCCAGCTTGCTTGGCTTGTTGTTGCATCATTTGAATTACTACTAGAGTCGGCAGCTGTCGTTCCGGAACTTTCATCTAAATGCAGCAATAGAGCCGTATTCCCATCGCTCGTGTACTTCTGAACTGAGAGTTGAGCTGAAGTATCACTTAGCACTTCCATTTTGGTCGAGTCTCCCAAGGTATAGGTCTCGTCACTCGACAAGTCCCACGTCGCAGATGTATCTCCTGCTGCGAACAAAAAGGGAATAAGAATATTAGTTGTGGTAAGAAACGAGCCAGCAAAAGCACCAATTAATAAAACTCCAGCAAAGAGCGAATTAAGCTTCCAACGAGGTATTATTTTTTTCTTTAAAAAAGCAGTTTCAAATATTTTTTTCATAGATTACCTAATCCACCCACAAAAACACACATGGAGTGTGTTTGCCATACATTCAGAATAACAGATCTCTTATAGGTTTTGTAGCCTTTTCTTACGTTTCTCTCTATATATAGTATATTCATCCTTTTAAAAACAGTTTCATGCAGGGAAAACTCTTATCTCACGAATAATCCTGCTTGACCAAAAGTATACTTACGCATCATATTCAGAGCTTCATAATTACACCTACAGAATATCATTCTCATTTCGAGTATAATAAGAGGTGATGATACGGACCTTTATTCTAAAGCATGAACGAGGAGTTCAGCGATTCCTCGAAATCCTTCCTGGGGTATTCTCCTGGAACCTTATACTCTTTCCCTATTGGGGCATCTTTTTCATTCCTGTTGCCGTTGCTTACTTTATTCTCGGCTACAATATCTATTGGTTTTATCAATCCTTACAAATTGCCATTACGGGAATCATATCTCATTTTCGAATCCAAGCTTCAATTCACAATGATTGGATGGCAGATCTCAAAAAGCTTAAGGGTTGGGAAAAGGTTCAACACACAATAATAATTGTTAATTACAAAGAACCTCTGCACATTCTGGAGCGTACTCTTGATTCACTTGCAGCTCAAACACTACCCCACAAACAACTTCATGTCGTACTTGCAATGGAGATGCGAGAGCCCGAAGCAGACCGAAAGAAAAAGGCTGATCTTCTCAGAAAGAAGTATAAACACATCCTTCCCAATATCTACGTTACCGTTCACACTCTTACTCCCGATGAAATCGTAGGAAAAAGTTCAAATGAAAAACACGCAGCTATCTGGTTTAAAGAACATGAGATCGACAAAAAAGGTAAGGATATTGAGAACTTCATAGCCACAAGCTGTGACGCAGATCACTGCTATCACCCCAAGCATTTTGCCTCCCTTACCTACAAATTCCTAACTTCTGATGAACCTCATCTGAGATTCTGGCAGGCAGCGCTTTTCTATTACAACAACATATGGAGAGTTCCCTTCTTTGTCAGAGTACCCAACACCATGGGTTCAATTTGGAATCTCTCACAGCTTCCCAGACGTGATCGACTTATAAATGTAGCTAACTATTCACTTTCATACAAACTCCTTGATGAAGTTGGATATTGGGATGCTGACAAAATCCCTGAAGACTGGGGAATCTTTTTTAAGGCTTTTTACAAAACGAAGGGTAAAGTTGAAGTCGAGGCCAACTACCTTCCTCTTATGGCAGACGCTCCAGAGAGCATTGGATTCTGGGGAAATGCAAAAAATATGTATGAGCAGAGAAAACGCTGGGCGTGGGGAGTGTCTGACGATCCGTGGATAATCAAAGAATTCTTTCTCGCACGGGATATTCCTTTTGTGCAGAAATTTATGCGTGTTATCTTTGTGATTCAAGCTCATTTCTTCTGGCCTGTTAATTGGTTTGCCATCACAATCGGCCTCCAAATTCCGACCCTTCTTAATCCTAATTTTGGAAGAACAACCTTAGGCTACATGGTGCCAAAAATTTCCTCGTTTATCCTTACCTCAGCCCTTGTCTTTCTCGTAGTTATGCTCGTACTCGACAAAATCTACCGACCTCGTCCACCCAAGGAATTCCCCGCATGGAGAGTGCTTACCCTTCCTCTTGAGTTTCTCATCATGCCTGTCGTTGGATTTTTCTTCTCAGCACTACCGGGACTTGATGCTCACACGAGACTCATGCTTGGGAAATACATAGAATATCGTGTAACTGAAAAGGTATAGAATACTAACTATGAAGACTTCGTCTGCCAACGCTTCTCTTGTCTCAGCTGTCTGTATACTGTTATTTATCGTGGCGATCATATCTGCCGTTTATGTGAGCATACACACTATTCCCATCTATAATACAAATATCCATGCGCATTTGTTTGAAGATCTGATCCGCGTTAATGCTCCATTTGTGCTTCTGGCACTTGTGTCATATGGAATCTACAAGAAAACCCCATGGAGTAAACACCTTCTGTATTTGGTCACTGGACTTACCACACTTTTCCTGATCATTGATATTGCAGCAACCATCCTTCACAAACACTCATTTAACTATAATGACAAGTCATCAATTGCAATTACAATTATCCTTATCCTGCTGTCTATTTATGTGAGTAAATTGAAGTATAGAGAAGTACGATAACTCTTATCTAAGATTTGACGAATACATTAAGAAGTAAACTTTAACTACATGTATCAGACTCTTTGATTCAAAATATCTCGATGTAGTTTTAGTGTCGCATTTTCCAATGCCCAATTTCCCTTTACTACGCGAGTTAATTGTTTTTTTGGTTCATTTCCCATATCTGTCTTACCTTCCGTCGCTTCCCAAACACTATACTTCTCACCAACCATAGCTTGCAGTATTTTTGCAGCCGATTCTGCATCTCCACCACCCTGCAAGAATACTTCAGTATACCCAACAACAGCGCCTTGAGCCCTTGAGGCGAGCTTTGAATCAGCAACAACTGCTTCACTCCTTGAAGCAGTGGCCAACATCAAACCTAAATTTGCTGGTGTCATGTCTCCATCTGAGGTTTTAACTTCTGAAGCGCCCGTCACAGACGCAACTAATTCTTGTGCCTTAGTCTGTCTCTTATCATTTGCTTCGGCCAAACCCATCACACCTTGCCTTGTCTGACCCAATAACATCTCATGGGTATCCTGAAAGTCGTCAAACGCACTTGCTCCATCAAGATGTGCTTGCCATCCCCAAAGCTTATCATTGTCTGGTCCATCAGGTAAATCAACACTATTAACCAGTAATCCCAATACTCGGTCTGCTCCACCTCTTAATTCCAATGGTCCTTGATGTATTGTCTGAGCAGCCATATTTTCAGTTACAGTTTTTACAACCAATGCACTTGAGTCTGGATTTGCCTCAAGAACTCCCGCTGCATCTTCCCAACTGCGTCTGGAACCGACCGTCTGCTCTACAAATTTGGCAGCGCGCGCTACTCTGACAACGTCTACCCCTCCAATGTCTGTAGTTGACAATTCGCTTTTCAATTCTACATATGCCTTTTCGCCTTTTTTACTTCCGTTTGGTCTTTGCCAGTAAGTGTCACACACCGCTTCAGCCTTTTGGTCAGCTTTTGAAATTTCCTGACCCAACTTTGCCTCGGCGTTCATAGCCGGCTTTTCGTCACCAGGTTTGAGAGCATCGATCCTTTGGCGGTGCAATGCCAATTCGCGCCGTGCACCAACTACTTCGTCCGCAACGGAATGTTCAGAATCTACAACTATTTCTATTGGGGCTTCTACTTCACTCATAGTTTTATATTACATGATTGTTAGATGAACAATCAATATATTGGAAAGGCTCTAACAACAATAATCCTATAATGACAGCTATGCAAAAATACCTCCCGACAATTTCTGGACACTTTTCGGACAGTTTAAGATACTGCTACTCCACTTGCTAAGGCGTTTCGTCTTATTCTTGCTTCGCCGTTTTGGCTTAATGCGCTGTCAATCGTTGCCAAAATCCACGTAACTTTCCTCTCCATCTGCTTTGGTACAAGCTGCCGACCAGTAAACACTCCAACTTCACACCCTGTAGCAGAAAGCAATTCTGTATTTTTATAAGTACGGGTATTTTCAATAACTTCACCACTTCTTATATCTCGTACCTTTCGAGGTTCGCCTGGCATATCAAAGATGTATCCCTCACTTCTGTTGGCTGATTCTCTAAATGGTTGTAATTTATCCTCAAATAGACTCCCGAGTCCTCGAAGCTCCCCAATACGCTCTTTCTTAGTTCCATTATTCCAAACGGCTTGATTGACAATCTCAATTGCTTGACCGTAACTGTCATTCCCTTCACTTGGCCAACCAGCACTCCCCAAAACATATGCATAAAGCTCAGCATTCTCTGCATAAAGAGACTCGAACGATACGACCAGCAAATTTAACTTCCGAGAGATAGCTGCTGAGAGAAGGGACTTTCCAACTCCCTTTCCACTTTTTTTATCAGCCGGTTCTCCCGTAATTGCTACAGTAATAGGTTGCTTAATTCCTTTTTCAGGTCGCGGATAATTGGCCAGATCTTCATTAGAATCTAGAGCCAGATAGAGCGCCAAAGGAGTCGGTAAAAAAAGTTCATTTACACATGTGTTTAGTCGATCCTTCTGAGCAACATTAAGTTCAGTATCCACAAACTCCCAACACCCGCCCATAATTTGCTCTAAAATTTCATCTCCGCCTTTTGTTTGAAGCATATCGTTTCCCTTAGTCTCCCTGTAAGTCATATGCACAAACTTACCTTCATCCGTATCAGGAACTTTTATGATAATTTGCCCGTTTGGCAATACAGTACACTCGACTGTTTTTTTGAGCTGTTCACCAGTTTCAGGTGTTGGTAATACTGTGGTTTCTTCTGTCATATTTTGTGTCTGTCATTCCCGCGAAGGCGGGAATCTATTTGTTTAGAACAGTATGGATCCCCAATCAAGTTGAGGATGACAACATAAAAAGCATTAAATTTCAATTATCTAGTAAGTATTTTATATCCGTAATTTGAAAGTGCCTTAATCTCGTATGTCTTCATCTTCTTTCCCAGTCGACGCATTGTTTTTCCCACAGCTTGATCAGAATAAGCATCATAACTTCGCTCTCCCCACTTGATGTCTGCCACCTTTTCTTTTGTAATTACTCCGTCGTTCTCTAACATAAACTTGAGAATATCAGCCTCAACTTTTGCAAGACGTTCACGCTTTTCTCCGTTTTCTGAAAAACTCAAATCTTTATCAACTTTTATGTCATATGGTTTTGCAGGCGGGTTTTCTTTAAAGTAAGCTTCTAATAACTTTGAGGTATAGTTCCCATTCTCAAGGACTCCAAGCTTAGTGAGGATACCGTTACTGCATTTTGAAAGTATTGAAGCTATAGGTTCTATCATTAAAAGCAAACTTTCATCTTTTATTAGTTCTTTTGCATCTTTACAATATCGCGCCTCTTCAAGCGCTAGATACTTTACAAATCGGGCTACCCCTCCTGACAGTTCATAAATCCGCTCTATATCGCCTTTCTTCAGATTAATTCCCATATCTTCACGGATAAACCGCTCGACATACGTATAACTCGGTCGACCAAAGAAGTATGTCGAGTAAACATGAGAGGCCACATGCGAAGTTTTGAACTCCTCGGATTCAAACATTTGAGTTGAGTTAATAGTAACCGCAAACTTTTGTGTATAGTCAACCGACTTCATATACTTCTTAGTCTTTTGCAATGCCTCGCTATCTGCAATGTAATCAAAGTTGAGAATGGAGAAATTATCAAGTCTTTGTCCTTCTTGAGTAATATAGGCAACTTTTGAGGGATTTGTCTCCATAAACTTCATAAGAAAGTAATTTAGTGAATATCCAGGAGCAGTGACTATGAGAAAGTTTACGTGCTGTTTTAGGTTTCTCTGAAGCTCCGCCTCAAGAGCCTTATACTCATCTAACTCGTAAAATTCCATGGATTTAGTGTATCACAAACTATGCCTGCAGTTGCCAAACTGTCTATTTTTTGTCCGAAATATGTCGGGAGTGTAAGTATTAATTATAGGATACTATCATTATGTCAGAACACAATCAATCTTTTTACAAAATGGCTGAAGAGCTTGGAGAACATCTAGAAGTAAAAAGACAAATTAAAGAATCTCAAGCGATTATACTAGATCATACTTTGGAGTGGAACGAAACAAATATGATATTTCGCGAATATAGAAGTGAAGATCCACCTTCTGTTGAGGAAATCATAGATCAACTTGGAGAAGGAATTGTGTTATTCCAAGAAGTAAGTGACGAATTAGGTCATATAGAAACCCGACAACTCGCAGCAAAAGGAGATTACGGTGAGGTGTTTGATCAAACCTTGCGCGCATACGAAATGTTACAAATACAAAAAAGTCTAGTGAATGGAACTCACGATCTCGTATATGAAGTACTTGGTCATGAACGGTTCAATGGACATATTACAATGGTATTCGATGATCTACAAAAAGATAAAACAATGACCCTTAACGCAAAACTTGCTAAAGCAGAAGAGACAGGGCAATTTGTCAAGGGAATTAATACGATATTAGATACACCAATTTATACTATGGACTTAACTTAGTAAACATGATTATGAATGTGTTTTGAACAAACCATATCACAACGGAAATTATGGAAAATACACCAATACCAGAACAAGTAACTCAGAGTGAAGTTAATAGACTACGTAGGAGACTTGATGCTTTGCATGATAAAGCATATCGACTCACGGAGGGTAAGCAGGAAACTCATAAATCAAAGAGTCCGGACTATTCGACAAGTACTACAATAACAATTTCACTATCCAGTGATAAATCTGATAGAAAAAACAGTGTTGATCAATTACAAATAATTGTAGCTGACAGAACAGTCCCCGACCGTGATCCAGACATTTACGATAATCCCAATCACTACACATTTACTATTCTTTATGCACAAAATGGAACGATTCTCATGCGTGCAAACAGAAATGGTGAAGTAGCTGGATGGCTACCCGGTGATGAAGATAATGCAGATTTAGTGGTTACGGATTTTACCTTTACTGAAGATCAAGTCCACTATAAAACATCCACAAACACATCAAAAACACGTTCTAATCTTAACTTTCCACTCGATAACAAGGGACGCCACTTATTAAGAACTGCTCTCGCTCAAATGGAGGGGGCAATTGAAAAATGCCAAACTCGGATTGACGTTAAAACACCTCGCGGGACATTAGATGAATCGGGTAATTATCAATAGAAGAAGATCTTGATGAGACATAAAAGTCTTCTTGTCGTAATATAGTATATGGATATTGAAACAATAAAATCAAAGATACTAGTTCTCTATCCTGACACGTATACGTCGGAGAACATCATGCCTCTACTTGCCAAAATAGAACATATGGATCCAAATCTAAGATCTGACTTGGAACACTTTCTTTCTACCGGCGATATTACGACTAAAGAAGTAGAAGGATACACCGTCGAGATGTTGATGAAAGAACACTCCATGAACGAGATTGCCGCATTTCTGACATTAGATTGGATTATCCGTGAACCTCAGAAAGCACTCAAATCTCTTCAAAAAGGTCACGAGAGGATCTAATCAATACGATCTCATAAATCTACCCTACGATCTTCCCAACTCCTTCACTTTTCTGATACACTGAAAGAGGTTACTTAAAACACAATGTTTGATTTGCTTGCCCACAATCAATTTAATACCTCCATCTGGGGAGACGAGGGCTTTAGCGCCATCCTTTCCTTTAAGTCCTTTCCTGAGATTATAAAGATAATTATCACCGATACTTCTCCTCCTCTGTGGAACATAACTGAGCGTCTCGCTTTTCTTACCTTCGGTACAAGTGAAGTGGTAATTCGCGGTTTAGCATTTTTCTACTTTTTACTTACCATATTTTTCGTATATAAAATTGGGGATCATTTGTGGGAGCGTCGCACAGGACTCGTTGCCGCAGCTCTCACCTTCTTGAATCCCTTCTTTTTTATCTATGCCTTTGAAGGCAGAATGTATTCCATACTAGCTCTTGGAGTTACAGCGAGTATGTACTTCTTTCTCAAGAGAAACTACGTCGGCTATGTCATTGCCACACTCTGGGCACTCTATTCACATCATTTTGCAATATTTGCACTCTTCGTGCAGGGAATTTGGTTTTTATATGAGGTCATTTCAAAGCAAAAGGAACGTGCGAAAAAGCGCTTTAAAGCATTCCTCGCAATCGGGCTCTTCTACCTCCCTTGGCTCTATCCACTCTATCTCCAAACGTCAAAAGTCGGAGGAGGGTTCTGGCTAGGGAAACCAGATCTGCATGACCTTAAAGTACTTATCTATGATTATCTTGCCCAAGGAATCAAGACTGATACCCTTAGCTTGCCATTTACAACTTACAAACTCTATGAAGTTGCACTTTATCTGGTGTTTGCAGTACTTATCTTGAGACGTTGGCACAAAAGTATCAAAAACACACTCTTCCTTCTCTTGTGGTTTTTGGGTCCAATTCTTATGACTTGGCTCGTTTCGCAATACTTTACTTCAATTTTTTATAATCGATATCTACTCTACTCAATTCCCGCCGCAATGCTAATTCTCGCATCCAAAGGTCAAAAATATTCTGGATATGTCGTCGGAGTACTCTTAATTGTCTTTGGCATTATAGATTTCCAGTATTTTACTCATCCGACTAAATTGCCGTTCAAAGAAATGGGAGCCTACGTCGAGGAGACGCGACAACCAAATGACTTTTTTATAAACGCCGATGGGGGAAGTCATCACTTGTGGGAAACTAAATATTATGGCTTTAACGCACCAATTTATATTCCTGATGGCGGAGAACTTCCCTACTTTGTAGGAACAGCGCTTATGGAGCCTGATGATATCATTAGCGAGATTCCTTCTGAAGTGACACGACTCGGGGTTGTAACCAGCAAAGATACCAATTCTCAAACTATTCCGGCTGGATTTGTAGAAACAGACAGAAAAGAAATTCGTGAACTCAAACTCATTTGGTTTGAAAAGCTACAAGAGACCTCCAATATATGATACAAACATTAAACAAAAAGCTTCACACCCCGATTTGGCTTTTTGTTGTACTCCTGGTTGTCCTTATCTTGCGAATACCCTCATTCTTTGAACCCTATGCATACGGCGACGAGATGATATATTTGACACTCGGCGAAGCAGTACGACAAGGGGTTCCTCTCTACAAAGGAATCCATGACAACAAACCTCCCCTTCTGTATCTCACAGCAGCACTAGCGGGAAGTTTATTTATGTTTCGAGTGATACTCGCTCTCTGGCACTTTGTAACCATATTTGTATTCTGGAAATTAACTGAAGTACTCTTCCCCAAAAACACGCGATTGCAAATTATTGCGACCGTTGTATTCTCGATTTTGACTACAATTCCTCTCTTTGAAGGAAATATCGCTAACTCTGAGATATTTATGATTGGACCGACAATCCTAGCTTTCTATCTCCTCCTCTCCAAAAAACTTTCGACGAAACTCCTTGTTGGTTCGGGGGTTCTTTTGTCACTTTCAACACTCTTTAAAGTCCCTGCGGCATTCGAAGTTCCAACGATTGTAGTGTATTGGATCGCCACACTTACTCTCACAAAGAAAAACGTTTTAAAAAAAACCAAACATACACTCTGGATAGCTTTTGGATATCTTCTCCCGCTTATTCTTTTCTTTGCGTGGTACTTTATGCAAGGAGCATTGAGCGAATACGTGATTGCTGCTTTTGGGCAAAACGTCGGGTACTTATCATCCTTCCGGCCGGGCGACGTTCGTGAACCATTTTTAGTTAGAAACGCTCCACTTCTCACACGAGCTCTCATCACAGGAGTGGGATTGCTACTCATGTATATCGTGCGAAAGAAAGTCTCCAAACAGTTCATCTTTGTCACCGCATGGCTTCTTCTCACACTCTTTGCAG
>Ga0066639_10004357_pt1 | contig 12086 bp, 14 predicted proteins | sample CryGeyCG2114_010_2_FD_59504 | JGI IMG/M metagenome (GOLD analysis project Ga0066639, IMG submission 59504) | Groundwater microbial communities from aquifer - Crystal Geyser CG10_big_fil_rev_8/21/14_0.10 | ecosystem: Environmental > Aquatic > Deep subsurface > Groundwater | place: USA: Utah... | reverse complement strand
ATAGAAATAAGCCATTAAATAAACAAATAGAGCAAGTTTGTTTTGAAGAAAAACCCAAAAATATTAAAGCAATCGCCAGGCTACAATTAACAGGAGGAGAATTTTCTGGAAATTCTGCCCTATGCCTTGCTTTTCTAAAACTAAAAAGTAAGGGTTTAAATAAAGGTTTTATAGAAATTTCTGGAGCTAAAAAACTTTTAAAAGCATCAATTTCTGTTAATGGATTAGTAACAAGCCAAATGCCAAGCATAAGTCCTAGGTTATCCAGCTTAAGTCAAGAAAATTATCAAATAATTTTCCTTACCGGAATTACTCATATTATCGTGGCTGATTTTTATGATAAAAGTGAAGCATTTCAAAGAAAAAAAGCGATGAAAATAATAACCAATAACAATTTAAAAAGTGAGTTGGCAACCGGGATAATGTTTATTAAAAAAATTGATAATAAAAAAATAAAAATGAAGCCATATGTTTATTTTAAAAAAGATGTGAAATATGGTCTTTTTAAGGAAACTGCCTGTGGCAGTGGAACTACTGCGGTAGCTGTAAATGAATATCTTTTAAGAAAAAAAGTTAATGACTTAGAAGTTATCCAGCCAACAAGAAACTCTTTATTTATAACTATCAAAAAGAAGAAAAACCTATTAATCCCCTATCTTAAGGGAAAAGTAAAAGTTATCTATCAAGGTTCTTTAAATTTGGCATAAGCTTTAAAAAAATGTTATTCTAAGAAAGATTAAAAGGAGGAAAATGTTAAAAAATAAAAAACCTATTAAAGCTAAAAAATTATCAGGATTTAGAGATTTTTTTGCTGAAGATGTAGCCGTTAGAGAATATGTTATCAACACCTTTAAAAAGGTGTTTGAAAAATATGGCTATGAACCATTAGAAACTCCAGCTTTAGAATATTCAAACATCTCTCTTGGCGAAACTGGTAAAGAAGCGGAAAAACTTTTTTATCGATTTAAAGATCAAGGAAATAGGGACATTATGTTAAGGTATGAAGTTATGATTCCTATGTGCCGTTCTGTAGCAGAAAATTTTGGCAAAATCACTTTTCCTTATAAACGCTATCAAATCCAAAAGGTCTGGCGAGCTGATAAACCACAAAAGGGAAGATTTAGGGAATTTACTCAATGTGATGCTGATACTATTGGCAGTGATTCAGTTATTTGGGATGCCGAATTTATCCAAATGGGAATAGAGGCAATGAGAGATTTAGGTTTTAAAAAATACCAAGCTAATATCTCAAACCGGAAATTTCTAAATGGAATTATAAAATTTGCCGGAGCTTCACAAAATGATTTTATTCCCATTTGTTTAAGCATTGATAAAATGCCTAAAATCGGCCAAAAAGCAGTTCACAATGAATTACTTGAGGTAAGAAACATTAAACCAGAAATCGTTGATAAAATCATGAATATTATTACTTTAGAGGATAAAAGTAGAAAGCTGATAAAAAAATTTAAACAACTGCTGGCTAAAACTCCTATTGCTTTAGAAGGCTTAAAAGAACTAGAAGAAATATTTGATTATCTTAAATCTTGCAAAGTCGGCGAAGAATACTATTGTTTTGCTCCTTTTATTGCCAGAGGCTTAGCTTATTATACTGGTCCAGTATGGGAATTTGAGGTATTAGAAGGCAATGTCGGCTCTGTGGCTGGGTGTGGCAGGTATGATAATACTATTGGCAGATTTTTGGGTAAAAAAGTGCCAGCAACTGGTGGTTCTTTTGGAATTGAAAGACTAGTAGAAATCATAAAAAGCAGAAAAATGATTGAATTAAAAAGCAATCCCACTAAAGTGCTAGTAACTATCTTTAATAAAAATGTGTTTAAAACCTCTTTAGAAACAGCCAATGTTTTAAGAAAAAACAATATTAACACCATGCTTTATTCTGACCCAGAAGAAAAACTTGATAAACAGCTTAAGTATGCTAATAAAAAAGGTATTCCTTTTGTTATTATTATTGGACCTGATGAATTAAAACAAGATAAAGTTACTTTAAAAGATATGAAAACAGGAAAACAACAAACTCTAAACTTAAAACAAGTTATTCAAGAACTTAAATAAGCAATTGCTTTTATTGGTCTTTTATGACTATTATTAGTCTATGTCTGCTAGAATCAAAGCTTATTTATATCTTTTAACAACCTGTGTTATTTGGGGTATTGCCTCGCCAGTAATCAAATATACTTTAAATTATATTCAGCCATTTGCCTTTTTGTTTATTAGGTTTTTAATTGTCACGCTTGTCCTTTTGCCAATTTTTTTTGTTTATTTAAATAAAAAAAAGATTAAATTAACTTTTAAAAAAATATTGAAATTATCTTTTTTGGGATTTTTAGGCACAACTTTGGGTTTAAGCCTGCTTTTCATCGGTTATAAACATACCACTGCCATTGATGGATCTTTAATCTACTCTGTTTCTCCCATGTTTGTCATTATTGGTGGAGCCTTGTTTTTAAAAGAACAGGTTACTAAATTAGAAAAAGTTGGTGCTTTACTGGCTTTTTTTGGCAGTATTGTCACCATAATTCAACCTTTGCTTGAGGGAAAAGCTTTAGCTTTGGAAAATATCGGCGGCAATGTTTTAGTCTTCCTGTCTGCCATATCTTGGGCTGTTTATTGTCTTATGGTTAGGAAAATTGAATTTAAAGATAAAACTGATCCTTTTGTTCTAACCGCGATTGGTTTTTTTAGCGGCCTCATAACAATTATCCCCTTTTACCTTTATGAGCTTTATACTTCAAATGATTATCTAAAAACCACTTATTTTTCTTTTTCTTCATTATTGGCCATAAATCCCAATGCCATTCCTGGTATTTTATATATGTCTTTGATATCTTCAATTATTGCTTATCTTACTTATAATTTGGGCTACGCTTTAATTGAAGCCTCAGAAGCAACCATCTTTGACTATTTAAAACCAGTTTTTGCTGCACCAATTGCTGTCATCTGGCTAGGTGAACAAATAACTATCCCCTTTTTAGCCGGAGCCTTATTAATTTTTCTGGGCGTCTTCTTGACGGAATATAAACCAAGAAGTATAATGTAGTTCGTTTAATTTAAAAAATTATGAAGAAAAATATCCATCCTAAATATTACCATGACTGTAAAGTAAGCTGTGCCTGTGGTAATACTTTTACCACCGGCTCAACTTTACCGGAAATTAAAGTGGAAATCTGTGCGGCCTGCCATCCCTTTTTTACTGGTGAAGAAAAATATGTTGACACTTTAGGCAGAGTCGAAAGGTTTAAACAAAAACAACAGGTTATTGCTTCAAAAAAATATATTAAAAAATCAGAAAGAAAAAAGATAAAAGAAAAGGCAGCGGAAAAAGAAGCTAAGAAAAAACCAACATCTTTAAAAGAAATGTTAAAACAATAAACAAGCTTTTGATTTTTAAATCTTTTAAAAACAGGCTTGTTTTTTGGTAAAAAATGGATCAGTTTAATCAAGGAGCAATATTAGAAATAAGGTCAGCCGCCGGCGGTGAAGAAGCCAAAATCTGGGGTCAAGATCTTTTGAGAATGTATTTTAAATTTAGCACTAGTCAAGGCTGGAAAACCACTCAATTAGGAGATCTTGTTTTAAAAATTAAAGGCCAGGGTGCATTTTTAAAGCTTCAGCATGAATCAGGAGTCCACCGGGTTCAAAGAGTACCAAAAACAGAAAGATATGGCCGAATTCACACTTCAACTGCTACAGTGGCTGTTTTACCGGAAACCAGCGAAGCTGACATTAGAATCAATCCTAGTGACCTAGAGTGGCAGTTTTACCGAGCTTCATCACAGGGCGGCCAAAATGTTCAAAAAGTGTCCAGCGCTGTTAGATTAATTCATAGATCAACCAACACTGTAGTTACCAGTGAACAAGAAAGGTTTCAAGAACAAAACCGCAAGTTTGCCTTAGAAATGTTAAGAGCTAGACTTTGGGAGCAAGAGGAATTAAAAAAAGAACAAACTATGGCCGGCTACCGATCAGCCATTGGCCGAGGCATGAGAGCAGAAAAAATTAGAACTTACAACTATCCCCAAAATAGAGTCACTGACCATAGAATAAATAAAAAATTTAGGCTTGAAGATATTATGGAAGGCAAGCTAGAAAAACTTATTACTCTGCTGTTTGCAAAGTTGCAATAAGTTTTTTAGTTTCTCCATCACGCCAAATTTCCAACTCAACTTTATCACCAACTTTTTTATTTTGAATTATTTTAGTTAAACCACCATCATCTTCATTTATTTTCTGACCCTCAACTTTCATTAAAATATCACCTTTGCTTACTCCAGCTTTTTGGGCTGGTGAATCAGGAATTACTTCAACAATATAAGCACCTTCAGGAATTTCATTTAACAAAGCTAAGTCGCGGCTGATAATTTTATATTTTACTCCTAAAAATGGCCTTTCAAACTTGCCAGTTTTATTAAAATTGTCTAAAGATTCTTTAACCACATTAATCGGAATGGCAAAACCAACATTTTCCGCTGTTTGAGAGGTGGCAACATTAACCCCAATCACTTGACCAGAACTGTTAAGCAATGGTCCGCCAGAGTTGCCAGGATTAATCGCCGCATCAGTTTGAATCACATTTTCCAGCCTTTCGGAAAAACCACCAAATGGATCACCAGCAGTAATCCCCCTCCCCAGACCAGAAATAACACCAGTAGTAACAGTATTGCGAAATTCTCCCAAAGCAGTACCAATTGCCACCACAAACTGACCAACTTTTAATTGAGATGAATCACCTAAAATCACTGGCTTTAAGCTGGCTTCAGATAGGTTTACCTTTAAAATTGCCAAATCAATGGTCGGATCCCGATATATTTTTTCTACTTTAAGTTCTTTGTTGTCTTTAGTAATCACTTTATAAATAGCTTCTATGTCAGCCACTACATGTTTGTTGGTAACAATCATACCATCATCAGAAACAATAAAGCCTGAGCCAATATCCTGATCAATTTTTTCTTCTTGTCCCTGAGTATTGGGACTGGGAAAATTGAAAAAACCAAAAGGGTCAAAAAAATCTTGAAATGGATTAACCAGTTTTTGAGTTTTTTGAACACCGATGGTCACAACTGATGGTGAAACTCTATCAACCACATCAATAACTATTGATTCTTCAGTCACAATCTTAACCTTTTCCTGCGGTTCTGAAACTGGATTAACTATTTTATTTCTAGGAAACCATTTATCTAAAAGCCGGTAGCCAAAAACCCGATCACCCAAAGCTCCACCAACTAAAGACACTAAAATAATAAAGACAGCTAAAAAAGAAGTCAGTAGATTTTTAACTTTCATTTTTTTTCTTTACCTCAACACTAATATTAATTCTACTATTTCCAATCTTTAATTCAACCTCAAATTTGCCCAAGGTTCTGATTGGCTTTGGTAAAACTACCTCAACCCGGCTGCGATCAACTTCTAGTGCTTTTAAAATATCATTTTTTCCAACACTGCCAAACAGTTTTTTTTCTTTACTACTTTTAGCTTCAATAATAACTTTTTTGTTTTTAAGTTTTTTGGCTAAAACTTGGTCTTCTTTTTCTCTTAACTGCTGATGTTGACTAATGTCTTTTTGTTTTTGTTCAAGCTTTTCTATTTCTTTTGGAGTGGCAACAATTGCTAACCCCTTGGGGATTAGATAATTAACCGCATAGCCAAAAGCAACATCTTTTATTTCCTGGGTTTTGGCTAATATTACTTTCATATTATTCCTTTCAAAACTTCAATCGCTTTTTGCAATTGATTGTCTTCATCAATTTTTGTTAGATCATTATCAACCTGATAATCTGGCTCTAAGCCTTTTTTATGAATCCATTCACCATTGGGGGTCAACCACTTGGCAGTAGTAATATGAATACCAGCGCCTTTGATTAAATCTTCGGTTTCTTGAATAGTTCCCTTGCCAAAAGAAGGCATTCCAACCAGCTCAGCCCGATTATTGTCCTTTAGGGCAGCAGCCAAAATCTCTGAAGCTGAAGCACTGCCTTTATCAATTAAAACCACCATGGGAAGATTAAGCAGTTTTCCTTTTCTATTAACACTAAAGCTGTCTTTCTCTCCCTGATAACTTTCCTGCCTAACAATTATCCCGCTTGATAAAAATTCTGAGGCCAAATTAACTGCTCCGCTTAAATAACCGCCTGGATTACCCCTAACATCTAAAATCAAACCATTTGTCTTTGGATTATTGATTATTTTATCGACTGATTGATCCCATTGTTCATCAGTTAATTCACCAAAACGGCTTAATTTAAGATGAGCAACTGTATCATTTTCCAAAAAATCAACTTCAACGCTGGGAACCACAATATCTCCCCGTTCAATCTCAGCTTGATAAGAATCATCATCCTGCTCATGTAATAAAGTCAAAGTAATCTTGCTTCCCTTAGGGCCTCTAATTTTTTTAACTGCGTCAGGCAGACTAATTCCCAAAGTATCCTCATCTATTCCCTTGGCTTCATCCTTAAGGTGTAAAATTAAATCTCCTGGCAGGACTCCGGCTTTTTCCGCTGGCGATCCTTTTAAAGGAGCAATAACTAAAAGCCGATTATCATCATTAAAACCCAAGCGAATCCCAACTCCCTCAAAACTACCATTAAGGTCTTCTTTGGCCTGCTGGTTATCTTGGGGCGGAAGAAAAACAGTATAAGGATCGCCAAGTGAGGCAGTCAAACCCTGAATTGCTCCATAAAACATCTTTTGATAATCAATATCTTCTTTGATTAAATATTTTTCCTCAAGCTTGCTCCAAACCTGCCAAAAAAGAGAAAAATCAATATTTTTACCCACTGGAGCAGTAGTATTAACAATATCCACTTTTTTAACTGAAATCTGCTTTGATCCCAACTGCCATTTACCATCAATTAGTTTTAACTCATGAGTTCCCCACCAAAAACCAATCCCAGCCGAAAGCAAACACAGGCTGATAATTAAAATAATATGTCTTAGTTGTTTTAAACTAATCTTCATCTTTAGTTATCTTAGCTGAATTTTTTAAAATTGCCAATAGATTTTTATCGCCATCAAGCTCAACTAATTTATGATTATATTTTTTTAAAAAACTGATACTATTATTGGTTTTATCTGAAGATAGGGCCAATAAACTAAAACCTATTTCTTCTTTAATCGCCTCTAGTTCTGTTTGTAATTTAGGCGAAAGATATCCCAAAACTAAACCGCCAATATCCAAAGCTGCTGCTTTAAATAAAGCTCCCCGACTGTCTAAACTTGGAGCTGCCAAGATTCTATCCTTAACATTACTTTGCAATTTTTCTAAACAGAATGGACAATCAATATAAATTAATTTTCCCCTAACTTTACCAAAACCAAATATACCTTTAACTTTATTTGATTTATCAATTTTAACTGGTTTTTTATTTTTAGAAGGGTTTTTATTTTCATCTTTAATTTGTTTGATTATTAATCTGCCGGTTGATTCTTCAATTCTTTCCAATACTCCGGAAATTGGTGAATAAACTTTTTTTTTGGCTAAAACTGTTTTTTTTAAAGCTAGCAAGTCTCCCTGGTTAATTTTTTGACCCAAAGATACCCTTAAACAGCCAATAATTTTATTGGCCTTAACTTGCAAGCTTTCACTAATATCAATCGCTTTTAGAACAGACATTAGAGGTTATCAGCAAAGAATAATAAAGCCAGATGGCGCGCTTGTTTAACTGCTATGGCTAAGCACCGCTGGTGCTTTTGACATAAACCAGTTTGGCTTTTACTTATTATTTTACTCCGATCAGAAATAAACTGATTGAGATTATCAACATTTTGATAATAAGGATTTAATCTGTTTTGACAAAAAAGGCAGTCTGTTTTCATAATTAAAAAGGAATGTCATCAGCTTTTACCTCTTCTTTTTCTTGATTTTCATCAACTTCTTTTTTGGTTTGTTTTTCAACTTTATCCTCTTTGACCTTATCTTCTTTTTTATCTTCTTTTCTGTCTTCCTTTTTGTCTTCTTTTGCTGGTTTACCAGCATCATCCTGAACATCATCATTGGCAGAAGCTGGTGTTGTTTTAGTTACCACTTCTTTTACTTCGCCTTCGGCGATTCCCTCTTCTTCCGTCTTTCTTTTAGCATCTAAAACAATCATATTATCAATCACTACTTCGGTGGTAATTCTTTCCTCGCCATTTTGAGTTGTCCAGTTTCTGGTCTGCAACCGACCCTCAACATAAACTTTTCTTCCTTTAAATAAAAGCTGGGCACATAACTCAGCCAGTTTTTGCCAAGAGACAATCCGATGAAACTCTGTTTCCTCTTTTCTTTCCCCTCCATTAGATGGAGTCCAAGAACGATTAGTGGCTAAACCAAAAGTGCACACCGCTGTTCCTGAGGGAGTATAGCGCAGTTCAGGATCTCTGGTTAAATTACCAATTAACATGACTTTATTTAATGATCTACTCATTATTTCTCCTTTCTCTTATCTTTTTTGATTAATAAGTATCTTAAAATCTCTGGGTAAGATTTTAGTTTTTTTTCTAAATCAACAATATTTTTAGGTTCTAAAGAAAAATTAAATTGAAGATACAAACCCTGGGTTTGTTTGGCAATCGGATAAGCAAACTCTTTTGCCCCCCAAACATCTACCTTAATATCACTTCCTTTGGCGGATTTAATTGTTTGACTAATTTTTTTAGTTAATTCTTTTTGGTTGCTTTCTTCTCCCTTTGAAGAAAAAATCAATACCAGCTCATAATCTACCATTGTTCCTGTTTTTTAAGCTTAATCTTGCCTAAACCTCCATTAAAAATAAACTTTTACCTGGCAATAAACTTTTGCTTTGCTATTATACAAATAAAAATTACCTTAAGCAAGAGGTTAATTTAATTTAAACTCAATTATATCTCCGTCTTTAATTAAATAGTCCTTACCGCCTGTTTTTAATAGGCCTTTTTCTTTAGCTAACTGCCAAGAGCCAATTTTTTCTAAACTAGCAAAATCAATAACTTCAGCTTTAACAAAGCGCTGAGCAAAGTCAGAATGGATAGTGCTAGCAGCATCAATGGCCACACCATCTTGTTTTAAAGACCAGGCAGAAATAATTTTTCCTCCTTTAATCGTATAAAAAGTAATTAAATTTAAAGTCTGATAAGCAGTTTTAATCACCTGCTCTAGTCCAGTTTTTTTAATTTTAAACTGGGATAAAAATTCCTTTCTCTCCTTATCATCAAGCTCATAAAGATCAGAAGCTAACTTAACACAAACAGGAATAATAATCCCTTTAGGAAGATTATCTTTGGGAAAACTTTTCTCATCTAAATGCTTTTCAGCAATATTTAAAATAAAAATTGATGGTTTTAAGGTTAAAAGATTAAAACTTTGAATGATTTTAAGCTCATCATCATCTAATAAGGCTGTCAAAGCTGGATTACCCTGTTCTAATGTTTGTTTTACTTTTTCTAAAATCTGACATTCCAATAAATATTTTTTATCTGTTTTAGCTTTTTTTTGTCTTTGTTCCAAAGCTTTAACTACTGTTTCAAAATCAGCTAAAACCAGTTCCAATTCAACCGTACTAATATCATTAACTGGATCAATTATGCCTGAAACATGAGGCGCCTGAGGATTATCAAATTCCCTTAAAATATGAAGAATTAAATCAACTTGGCGGATGTGGGACAAAAACTGGTTGCCTAAACCAGCTCCCTGGGCCGCGCCCTTAACCAGCCCGGCAATATCAACAAACTCAATTACTGCCGGCCTAATTTCAACCTCACCACCTAACTCTTTTTTAACCAAACCCACTAATTTTTTCAATCTCTCATCAGGAACAGCAACCATCCCCTTATTAGGAGAAACCGTAGTAAAAGGATGCTTGCCAACTTTGGCTATCTGCCTTTGCATTAAGGCATTAAATAAAGTAGACTTACCAACATTAGGAAGACCAACTATACCAACAGATAAAGACATATAATTTTATTACTTTTTCTTAACCGGGATTACTTTTTTATCATCCATATTTAAAATATTTACTAAATCGCTCCCAGCTGGCACAATGTATTTGGTGTTATTAGCTAAAACTTTTTCTGCCACTTCCAGCTTTCTTAATATTTCCGGCCGGTCTTTAAAATATTTTTGAGCTGCTTCAGCTACCATTTGTAAAGACTTAGCTTCAGCTTGGGCTTGTAATATTTTGGCTTGAGCTACCCCTTCAGCTTGTAAAATCTCACCTTGTTTTCTACCTTCTGCTTGCAAGATAACCGCTCTTTTTTCTCTTTCAGCTTTCATCTGCTTGCTCATAGCTAAAGTAATATCTTCTGGTGGATCAATCCTTTGAACCTCAACTCTAGTAACTTTAACTCCCCAAGAATGAGTTGCCTCATCTAAAACATCACGCAAAGAGGCATTAATGGTATCTCTGGCCACCAAGGTTTCATCTAGACTTTTATCACCAATCAAGTTTCTTAAATTAGTCTGAGCTAAAGTAGTGCAAGCTAAACTAAAATCCTCAACCTCAAACTCGGCCTTAACCGGATCAACAATTTTAAAATAAATAACACAATCAACTACTACCACTACATTATCCTTAGTAATTACCATTTGCGGTTCAACTTTAATTACCTGTTCTCTCATGTCAACTTTAATTATTTGTTCAATAAAAGGCATAATAAAATTTATTCCTGAAGAAATGGTCGCTCGATACTTTCCCAGTCTAACAACCACGCCCTTTTCATAAGGACCAATGACTCTAACTGCGCCCAACAGGAAAAAAAAGCTTATAATTAACAAAAAATACAAGGTCATGGTAAATGGATCCATAATTTAATCAGACAACTTTTAAAGTTACCCCCTCCACACTAATTATTTTAATTTTAACATCTTTTTTAATCGGTTTATCAGCCACGGCCCGCCAAACTTCATTTTCTATTTTTACCTGCCCGGCTTTATTCTTCTCAATTGGCTTTAATACCATTCCCTCTTTGCCAATCAAGGCATCAATGTTGGTTTTATGGGTTGAAACAAACAGCTTATCCTTAACAATCCTTCTGCCAAAGAAAATATATAAAAAGCAGGCCAGGATGGCCATAACAATGGCCACTAAATAATTATTAAACAAAAAGCCAGTCAAAGCCCCTAAAATTAAAGACAAACCAATTAGTAAAAAATCAAAGCCAGTATCAACCCCAACAATAAGCTCAAGAATGATTAAACCTAAACCAGTATAAAAAATAAGCCAATTAGGATTTTCAATTAACATAAGCTTATTTTACCATTTTTAAAAATCAGTATTCCACTTTTAATCTGGCTCCATCCATAAAAGCTTCATAACCGCTGGTTGATCTTAACTGGACTTGATAAAGATTATTACCATTTAGTAAATTTAAAGCTGGTGAAGTTGATAAAACAAAAATGTCTTTTCCGGAAAGCACTTCACTTTCAGAAATTACCACTTGATTAGTAGCATCATACAGCCTAGCATTGGCATCTCCAGCTCCATGCTTAACTTTTAAAAATACCTCAAAGCTGATCTTTTTAGCCTGCTGATAATCATCTTTGTTAAAATAAGCCTCAGCTCCGCCAGGATAATCCCAAGAGCTATTGGTAGTAGAAACTCCACCGCCCAAAGGAATATAAATGGTTGAAAGCTGGGTTGGTAAAGAAACTTGCTGATCAGCAATTTTAACAGTTTCTTTTTTTTGAGCTGAAATAGTAGCTAAAGCTTTGCTTATCTCTTCTTGACAAAACAATCGAAAATTAACATCATCTGTTTTTTTATAATAAGTAGAGGTTTCAATCTTGCCAGCAGAATCAATTTCCTCTTGTTTAGGGATATTATTAATAGTCTTGTTATCGTCAGCTTTTAGCTCAGAGGGTGAAACAATTTTAACATTAGGTTTTACAAAAAATAAAATATCTAGAACAATTAAGTTAATTATTAAAAGTATCCCAGTTAAAACCAGAAGAATATGATTTAATCTTTGTTTATCTTCATCCAACATTTTTTTTAACTTTTATTTTTATTCCCCTATTGCTATCTTCAATAATAAACCCTTTATCTTCAATTTTTTGTCTTAATTGATCAGCTTTTTGCCATTTTTTTTCCTGTCTTAACTTTTGCCTCAGTTTA
>Ga0066639_10004355_pt1 | contig 12086 bp, 9 predicted proteins | sample CryGeyCG2114_010_2_FD_59504 | JGI IMG/M metagenome (GOLD analysis project Ga0066639, IMG submission 59504) | Groundwater microbial communities from aquifer - Crystal Geyser CG10_big_fil_rev_8/21/14_0.10 | ecosystem: Environmental > Aquatic > Deep subsurface > Groundwater | place: USA: Utah... | reverse complement strand
GATCACCTTTCGAATTGTTTTACCCGCTGTATGCTTGGTCACGTTTTCGTCGGCAAGCGCCCTGGCCTCAATTTGCTTTTTGTCTGCATTTCGGGGGAATTTAAGCTCGCCTCGTTTTTTTCCGTTCACCTGAAGCACAATTACTACTTCATTATCAATCGTGAGTGCGTCGTCAAAATCGGGCCAAGACGAAGTTGAAATCAGATTCTTTTCGCCAAACTTATTCCAAAGTTCTTCTGCGATGTGCGGAGCATAGCACGACAAGATTTGTAAAAACTGCTTTGCCGTTTCCCGCGGAAGATTCGCCGACGTATATGCTTCATTCACAAAAATCATCATTTGAGAAATTGCTGTATTAAAATGAAGCTTCTCAGTGTCTTCTTGTACCTTCTTAATTGTTTTCTGCAATGCTTTCCATAATTCGGGTTGCGAGGCACCCGGATCATTCGAGAGCTTATCAGTAAACTCTCCGGTATCCTCGTTCACCATCAACCGCCAAACGCGATGTAGGAACCGATACACGCCTTCGACGCCTTCCATTTTCCAAGGCTTGACCTGGTCAAGTGGGCCCATGAAAAGTTCGTATAACCTCATCGCGTCGGCGCCATACTCGTTGATTACATCGTCTGGGTTGACGACATTCAATTTCGACTTCGACATTTTTTCGATTTGAGATTTTAATTCCGTACCGTCAGCGAGGTGGGGATGTTTGTCTGCGTCTAAGACATCGTCGGGGTGGTAGTACTTTCCGCGACTATCTTGATAACTGAACGCCAGTATCATTCCCTGGTTGAATAATTTTTGAAAAGGTTCTTTGGTCGATACCAATCCGCAATCAAAAAGCACTTTATGCCAAAACCGCGCATACAATAGGTGTAGGACGGCATGTTCAACTCCGCCAATATACATATCGACTGGCATCCAAAATTTTTCTAACTCTGGATCACAAAATTTAAGCGAATTTTTTGGGTCGATGTACCGCAAATAATACCAGCAAGACCCCGCCCACTGCGGAATTGTGTTTGTTTCCCTTGTCGCTTTTCGGCCATCTGGCAGAGTGACCTCTAGCCACGATTTATCAGCCCTCGCCAGCGGAGGTCGTCCATCATCAGTGGGTTTGTATTCATCAACCGGGGGCAAAGTAACAGGTAAATCCGAATCAGGAACCGGAATGATTTCCCCGTCTTCCGCATGTAAAATAGGAAACGGTTCGCCCCAGTACCGCTGTCTTGAAAAAAGCCAATCTCGAAGCTTGTATTGTACTTTTTTATTTCCACATTGATTGGACTCAAGCCATTCGATCATTTTGGTTTTCGCGGTTTCAACGTCAAGTCCATCCAAAAAATCCGAGTTCACTAATTTACCATCACCCGAATACGCTTCGTCGTAAATCGATTCGGTGGCACCAGAAATCACTTCAATGATGTCTAATCCGAATTTTTTGGCAAACTCATGATCTCGTTCGTCGTGTGCCGGAACGGCCATGATCGCACCATGCCCGTAAGAGGCAAGCACGTAATCCGCCACCCAAATCGGCAACTTATCACCGCTAACCGGATGAATCGAGTAGGCTCCCGTGAAAACACCTGTTTTATCTTTTGATAAATCTGTCCTGGCGAGATCGGATTTATTTTTAGCAACGGATACGTATTCATCAACAGCCGATCGTTGTGCCGGAGTTGTAATTTTTGAAACAAGTTCATGTTCTGGGGCTAGCACGCAGTAGGTTGCGCCCATTAGCGTGTCCGGGCGAGTGGTGAAAACACGAAATTTTTCGTTCGCCCCGTCACTCGACCTATCACCAGCGAAATCAACAGAGAAATCAACAGAGAAATCAATTTCAGCGCCAGTGGATTTACCAATCCAATTTCGCTGCATTTCTTTCACGCCCTCGGGCCAGTCGACCAATTCTAAGTCGTCTATTAATCTCTCGGCATAGACCGTGATTTTAAGCATCCACTGCTTCATCAATCGACGTTCAACCGGATCCCCGGTTTCGACATACACTCCGTCTTTAACTTCTTCATTTGCCAAAACCGTACCGAGGGCTGGGCACCAGTTCACAGGTACTTCCGCCAAGTACGCCAAATTCATTTTGTGCAACTGGAGGAAAATCCATTGAGTCCATTGGTAATAGTTTTCGTCCGTTGTAGAAATCTCGCGGTCCCAATCGTAGGAAAATCCAAGGCGTTTGATTTGTCTTTTGAAATTTGAAATATACTCTTTGGTGATCTCGGCCGGGTGACGATTCTCACGTACTGCCGCACGCTCGGCAGGCAGTCCGAATGCGTCCCATCCCATTGGATGTAAAACCGCATGACCCTGCATTCGTTTCATTCGCGAAATCACGTCAGTCGCAGTGTAACCCTCAGGGTGTCCGACGTGTAAGCCCGCACCCGACGGATAGGGAAACATATCGAGCGCATAGAATTTCTTTCTACCTTTGAGTTTAGAAAGGTCCGTTTCAGTTCTAAATGCCTGTTTTTTATCCCATTCTTCTTGCCAGCGGGGCTCAATTGCCGAAGGATCGTACTTCATAGTCCAGTCTTACTTCAAGATTTTGACACCCGCAATTAAATAGATTGAAACACTCAACCGATAATAATGCTAATGACTCGCATTAAATCGAGCCGACGTGTTTCCTCAAGTGATATTGGAAAGGCGACTCAGAAGAATCGAGATTACAGCCGCTTTGAGCAGATTGATGGATTGCATCCATTGCAGCTCGAAGTACCTGAATCGTGCGTGCTTTACAAAGCTCGTCAACGGCCAGGTGGGCGAGTAGCCTATTTCAATTTCGATCTAGCAAAAGAAATGGGGTTGATTGCGAGTGATCATCCAGCCCAGCTTCCCGAGGAGCTGAGCCAAAAAATCATCGATACGTTTGGGCTAAGGATAATTAACGAGTTCGACATCATGAATAGCAAGAAATTTCCGGAAGCTAAAATTAAACCAAACTACTACATGGCGACTCGCTATCTTCAACTCCAACATCCAAGTAAAACAGGAAAAACGTCTGGTGATGGACGAAGTATCTGGAACGGTACTTATAAATCTAAATCAAAGCGTTGGGATATTTCAAGTTGCGGAACCGGTGCTACTCGACTCAGCCCTGCGACCGCAATTAAAAAACGGTTTTTTGAATCCGGTGATCCAAGTGTTTCCTATGGATGTGGATTGGCTGATTTAGAGGACGGTCTCGCGGCAGCAATCATGAGTGAGATATTCCATCAAAGTGGTGTGCCAACCGAGCGCACTCTGGCGCTAATTGAGTATTCAAATGGTTTATCAATCAACATTCGTGCATCAGAAAATCTACTACGCCCATCGCATTTTTTTGTTTACCTGAAACAGAAAAATTTAGAAAAACTACTGGCGATAGTCGATTATCACATTGGCAGAATGCTCGAAAACGGGACTTGGCCCAAAATAAGGACTAGGAAAAAACGTTACGATCACTTCTTGAGCGAAACGATTAAAAGTTTTGCGAGGGCCTCGGCTATTTTTGAATCCGATTATATTTTTTGCTGGCTTGACTGGGATGGCGATAATATTTTGATGGACGGCGGAATAATCGACTATGGTTCAGTACGACAGTTCGGACTTTTTCATAAAGAGTATCGTTACGATGACGTCGATCGATGGTCAACGACCATAAGCGAGCAAAAGGCAAAGGCAAGGTATATTGTCCAAACTTTTGTACAGTTGGTTGACTTCATACAGACTGAAAAATACAAAAACATTAAATCATTCGATAAATCTGACAGACTAAAGCAGTATGACGATGAATTTGAAAATACATTGGATCAACAAATGATCCGCAAAATCGGATTTCGACCGCAAGATCAGAAAGTGCTTTTAGGCAAGCATGCTAAATTAGTTCGAAAGTTCAGAAAGACATTTCAATATTTTGAACGTATTCAATCAAAAAAGGGCGTGTATAAGGTTACCGACGGGGTGACTTCTGATGCAGTGTTTTGCATGCCCGACTTTCTCAGAGAATATCCAAGATTGCTCTATAATGGTAAGGCGGTCGATAATAAGAAGATTGTCGAAATTATTGCTTCAAGTTATGCTCGAGAATCTGACTTGAAGCTCACGTTTCATAGAAAAACCAAATTAAAAAAGCTAAAATCGACCTATGATGCATTGTTAGAAATTGTTTCAACAACTCGGTCGAGTTCGAGAAAGAAAGTGCTACTTGAAGTCATGCTGGCGTCTTCCGTGATTAATCCGTTACATCGAATTACCGGAGATGCCGTAATGGCCGTGACAAAACGAGCAATTAGGGATCGGAAAAAAATGGATTACTCAAAATTTTATGAATTAGTGAGTAAGTTTGTCCGACATCAAAATACGGCCGAAGAATCTCCCCTTAAGGGGCGTAAAAAACACCCTTGTCTTGTCGAGTGGACCGAGCTAGTTTCACAACACAAGGAAGGAATCTAAATTTGTGGACTTGGCTTCGCTTGCCCGGTGTTCGTCTTGGTAAGCTCGATTTTCATTTAATATTATTACCTTCATTGATTTGGATAATGGCCGGTGCCGCTCGTCCTTACGTGCTCGGTGCTCCTTGTTTTGACAATTCAAATCTTTGTGACGTAAGCGAATTACTTGCCATCGATCGACCGGTGCCCGAATGGAGAAGTGAAACTGCAGAAGATATATCATTGATTACCCAGTACGTGACTGGGGCGTTTCTGGTCTTTGTTCCTATTGGAATTCATGGTGCACGTACTTATCTCGGAATGATTAGCCCAGCCGTTGCGCTCTCTTTAGCCGTAACTGATATAACTATTATTGCTCAAACGGTCTTGTGGAACGGTGCACTTATGGAAACCGCTCGAGTTGGATTCCAGCGCCCGCGTCCGTTTGTTTATGGCGATCATATTGCCGCTGAAAATCCTTCGCATTACACGTCATTTTATTCTGGGCATACGAGTTTTGTAGCAAGCGCATCGATGGCGATTTTTTTAATCCTCTTTAGCCGATTTAAGGTGTCTGGCATGCAGGGAACCCTTTTAGCTGGTTTTCTATTTTCACACACCGTTGTAACTGGTTTGATGCGTGTGTTGAATGCGCGGCATTTTGTAACGGACGTATTATTTGCAATGTTTATGGGTTTTTTGGTAGCTTTGGTGATCGGCCGAATTCATAAGCGAAAAGAGCCAAGGTAGCCCCTAATCCAGCGTGAACCCAAAAGAAAAGTGAACTTGCTTCAAAAAGTGCCGCAGTTTTCGTTCCGACAAAATCGAATCCAGTAAAATTAAACAAGATAAAAGAAAAAACCAAAGCGCCAGCATAGACTTTACGATTTCCAAGCATTCCAACTCCAGATAAAAGGAAAAAACTAAAAATATAGTAGTGCTTCCAAACTAAATAGGGAGGCAATACCAGTGCGGCTGCTGACAAAAACAGTGGGATCGGGTTGCTTGGTGCTTTTGAATATCGAATAAACCATTTTCCAATGAAGCAGTAAACGGTGACGCCAAAGACGAGTGCTGCTTTATTTATGATTGGGCCCTCTAATAAATTGAAATGAAAGTGGAAGTAATTTTTGTCAAATAAAACTGTGGTCACCTGTCCTCCCAAGATTCTATGCATAAAAGCTGCAAAACTCTGGTTGTGACCATCATAGGGCATTCCCTTAGCTCGAATGGATGCGAACCAATCCATGGTGAGTTTGGAAAGCAATTCAAGTCCCCCCGACCAAAGCACTGGAATAGTGAGTAAAATTACGCCCAGTAAAAATCCCGCGAGTATGGCCTGATCGCGTTTTCGTGTTCTTGGAAAACGAATCCAACTGAGGATGGGTAAAAAGAGGAAAGGGAATGTAATCAGCTTTGCAAAGGTGAATATTGAAAAAAATAATCCAGAAGATAATGCCGGAAAAAATGTAAACAATCTACGGGTAGATTTTTCTGGAGTGCATAGGATTACAGTTACGAGGACCAAGAGTGACACCATCAAAAGAAAATTGACTTGACCGTATTGAAAATCCATAAGCAGCAAGCGTGAGAGCGCAATGATCGAAAGGAACGGAATATTCCCGACCCACGAGTTTTCAGGACACAATCGCGCTAGGGAGTTTGAAAAAAACAGCAAGCCCCAGAAGCCAATTACGGTCTTCAGGGCACACCATAGAACGAGAGCAGATTTAAAGGGAACTAGGGTGAAAATAGAAAATAACCAAGCGAATCCCGGATGGTAGAGATAGCGATCGGGTTTAGCGTAGTGGTCGTACAAATTATTGATATCTGGCGTCCCAACCTTAGACGCCGCAATATAGAAAACTTCGAAATCATGGGCACCGCGTTTAAGGGCCCAGGCGGTGCCGAGTAAACAGATTGCAAAGTAGATCAGAACACTACCAATTTTCCATTTTGTCGAATTTCTGGAGTGATGGCCAGGCATGCCCCTAGGTTATTGGTTTTCTGAGGTTGTGTCGATTTTTTTGATCTGATAGATTCGGTTTGGTGCGAAAAACAAGTGTTCCTTATAAAGTGAATAAGCATTCTAGATTTGGTACCGAACTCGAAATAACGCTTCGAGCAGAGGACTTTGCGGAGTGGGAGAAAGCCTATACGGACTATGTATTGGCAAATAGAGAAATGATAATAGAGCTGACGGCTGGAACTGATTCCTGGCTTCTAGTATTAAAATCTGCGGTCGGATCGGCTCGTGGATTATTGGCCCATCCAAATGACACGGAATGGGCGGCAACGGTAACGTTAGGATCGAATGCTATTCAATGCCTCAAAAATACAATTAGTAATGGCGGGACGTTTACTCATGATCAGGAAGATCGATTGGATCGTACCAGCAATTTGCACTTTGTATTGAGGAGGCCCTAAGAGTGCCACATCGTCTAGTCTTGTTTGATATCGACGGAACGTTGATTATGAGCGCAGGATATAAAAATGAATTTAATCGAGCAATCGAAGAAACGGTGGGGCCAGGAAATGCAACCCCGGCTGGGATCAGGTTTGCGGGGAATACCGATCCCCAAATAGCAGCGGCAGCTCTGAGGGCTCTTGGCATTGAGGAGTCAAAAATATACGAAAAAGTGGATAATGTTTTGAGAAGATATGAGGCGCTCATTTCCGAAAGTCGCCTGCCTGGGTCGTTGACAGACAACGTATTGCCAGGCGTGCATGAATTGATTCAGCGCTTACAGTCAATCGACCGAGTGTCTATTGGATTGCTCACCGGAAACATAAAACTTGGGGCAAAATCAAAGCTTGAGGCGGCCGGTTTGAATCATTATTTTGATTTTGGAGTATTCGGTGACGATCATTCCGATCGATATAAAATGCCTGAAATTGCCCAAAATAGAGCAGAGAAAGAATTTGGTAAGACTTTTGAGAAAAAACAAATCGTGGTTATTGGCGATACGATTCACGACGTGAATTGTGGCAAGTCGATTGGCGTTCGCTCAATTGCTGTTGCAACGGGGTATGAGGACGCCGGTGTGTTGATGGCAGAAAATCCCGATTTTTATTTTTCATCATTGTCAGATACCGATACGGTGATCGAGGCAATTTTGGAAATGCTTTAAGATCGAAAGATCCAAATCATTGCTAATGTGAATCCTATGGCGAATATCATTTGAACTTCTCGTCGTTTGGTTAGCGCCGAAAAGCTTCGTCGAACCAACTCTTTGGGCTCGTTAAATGCTTGAATTCGTTCCCACGATTCCGTTAGTGAATGTTGAATGCCGTCCAATTCTTTCTTTGAGTCATTGGACGAAGGAATGAAGCGTTCGATATCATAATAAAAATCTCTCGCGCGATTCAAACATTTTCTGCAGTCGTCACAGGCCATTAGGTGATTTTGAAAAAACATTTGGTCTCGTCCCCGAAATTCGTCATCCAGAAATTTTTGAGTCCAGGGATCATTTTTGAAATATTCCGGGCATGAGCTTTTACTTTGAGGGGCTCCGGTTGGGTATTTTGCACTGCCGGTTTCTTGGACCATTAACTCTGAAAGGTGAAGTCGGGCTCTCCATGCCAGGGGCCCAACTTTTGAAGCGGGTAAGTCCATTATCCGCCCAACTTTTGAATAGCTCCAACGGCAGGAATGTAATGCTGTTAAAATAAACCGCTCCCACACTTCTAATCGATAAAAGGGAAGATCAATCTGACTCGGATTCATTGCGCCGGTTGATTTTCGAGCCCGACTTAATAGCGCCGCGACAGCGCGTTCTATTGAAAGCGATTCGTCGAGCTCTAAAAGACTTACTGTCGCAAGAGTTTCGGATGAAAAGCGCACGGTATCCACTGGATCTGGCCAAAGGGCTTTTCCGATTTTTGAGTACGACTTGATTTCAAATTCCTTCGACGGGCTCACGGGATAAGTCTAGCACGGTGCGCCGATCGCGAGCAAATTTCTTACAAAATCTCAGCGGTCGGCAGAGTTTTGACGCAGTATTCGAACCTGAATCAATTGATTGGTCGTATCTGGATAGGTTTGGCAGGCCAATCGGAACTGAGGCGCACTTTTTTTTGCTCGTTTTAAATGGGCAACCTCTTCGGGCGATGGCGAGTTTAGGATGGCTTGATCGGAATTGAGAATTTCCAAAATATCGTTCCCGCATATGCAATGGCCCCCGCATTGACTTCCTATGTCAAGCTCCGCTAGCTGTGCATGGGCAAGTAAGTTGAGTTTCTCAAACAAGGTTTCGCAGATAATGGGTTTTTTATCGATGTAAAACTCAATGGGCATGCCCGACAATCTAGCGAAAAAACTTGGGTTTTACAGCAATTTCTTATAGAAACAGGGATCTTATCCCCAATCCCGAAAGGACGCGTTATTTATGAAAAACCATCAAGTTCGAGTTTATCCTTCCAAAGAAAAATGTCCTCGGGAATCTCAATTGGCTTGGAAAATTGCTGAAATCGCATCTGATGGGGCCCCTGTTGCAAATGACGTCGAAGATATGATTGTAAATCGAATCATTGATAATGCATCCGTTGCAATTGCTGCTTCTAATCGACGCCCAGTAATGAATGCACGATTGATGGCATTAGCTCATCCTCGAAAAAACGGAGCCACTGTTTTCGGAATTTCAAATGATCAACGTTTCGATGCTGAGTGGGCAGCATGGGCCAACGGAACGGCCGTACGCGAACTCGATATGCACGATACCTTCTTGGCCGCGGACTATTCTCACCCCGGAGACAATATTCCGCCAATTTTGGCCGTGGCTCAGCAATGTGAAAAATCTGGAAAAGAGTTAATCGCAGGCCTAGCTACTGGTTATGAAGTTCAAATCAATTTAGTTAATGGAATATGCCTTCACAAACACAAGAAAGACCACATCGCACACCTTTGCCCTGCTTCGGCCGCAGGAATTGGAACCTTGCTGGGATTAAATACCGAAACCATTTATCAGGCGGTACAGCAGGCGGTTCATGTTTCATTTACAACTCGTCAATCAAGGAAGGGCGAAATATCTAGCTGGAAAGCATTTGCTCCCGCCCATTCCGGAAAACTTTCTATCGAAGCCGTTGATCGATGCATGCGGGGCGAGGGCGCGCCGTCTCCTATTTACGAGGGCGAAGATAGTGTTATCGCGTACATGCTTGACGGAGCGAATGGCTCTTATGTGGTTCCACTCCCCGAACCAGGAGAGGCGAAAAAAGCAATTTTAGAGTCGTATACCAAAGAACATTCTGCGGAGTACCAGTCTCAGGCTTTGATTGATCTTGCGTTTCGAATGCGAGAGAAAATAAAAGATTTCGAATCGATTGACAAAATAGTCATTCACACAAGTCACCACACTCATTACGTCATTGGCACTGGTGCAGGAGATCCTCAAAAAATGGATCCCAAAGCTTCTAGAGAAACACTAGATCACAGCATCATGTATATTTTTACTGTAGCGCTACAGGACGGAAGGTGGCACCACGTCGATTCCTATACTCCGGAACGCGCTAATCGCGAGGACACCGTTCGGCTCTGGCATAAAATTGAAACTAAAGAAGACGCTGCCTGGACAAAAAAATACCATGATCCTGATCCGAGCAAGCGCGCGTTTGGCGGACGGGTCGAGGTTATTTTCAAAGATGGTTCATCACTCGAAGACGAATTGGATCGCGCGAATGCACATCCGGCGGGCGCACACCCGTTTTCAAGGCCAGATTATATTGGAAAATTTAAGACACTCACTGAGGGAATTATTACTAGCTCAGAATCTGATCGGTTTTTGGAAATTGTACAAAACTTACGAAATCTTTCGGCGGCCGACCTACTGAAGCTCAATGTGCAAATTGAGGCGTCCCAGTTAAAAGGAAGCGAACGAGACCATCGAGGTATTTTTTAATGCTTTTTAACAAAGTTTCTTCAGCAGAAAAACGGCTGAAATTCAAAAAAGGCCTAGCCTCCGGAAAGTTGCTTCAGTTTCCAGGCGCATTTTCGCCTTTGGTTTCGATGTTGATCGAGGAAAAGGGATTTGATGGCGTTTATATTTCAGGGGCTGTTTTATCGAATGACTTGGGGTTGCCCGACATTGGTCTAACGACGTTGACCGAAGTCGCGCAGCGAGGTCGTGCAATCAATCGTGTGACCGGGTTACCCACAATTATCGACGTTGATACTGGATTTGGCGAACCGATGAATATGGCTCGAACCATTCAAGAAATTGAAGAAATGGGGATTTCAGCTTGTCACCTTGAAGACCAAATGAATCCTAAGCGCTGCGGTCATCTGGACAACAAACAACTTGTCACAGTGGAAGAAATGTCAAAAAAAGTAATCGCCGCCGTTAACGCAAGAAGAGATCCAAATTTCATAATAATCGCTCGAACCGACTCTCGCGCGTCTGAGGGTTTAGAAAAAGCAATTGATAGAGCAAAGGCTTATGTCGATGCGGGAGCCGATATGATTTTTCCGGAAGCGATGAAGGATGAATCCGACTTCGAAGCATTTCGAAAAGCCATTAAAGTGCCGCTTTTGGCAAATATGACTGAGTTTGGTAAATCGGAATTGCTAAACAAGAGTCAACTTGAGAATTTGGGATATAACCTAGTTATTTATCCAGTTACGACTTTGAGATTAGCTATGGGTCAAGTCGAGCGCGGTTTGGATGAAATCTTGAGTAAGGGCACACAGGCTGGAGTGTTGACCGAGATGCAAACCCGAAAGCGCCTTTATGAAATTCTTCAATACGAAAATTACAATGAATTTGACCAAGATATTTATAACTTTAAATTAGATAAATAGACTTATTTGAGAGGAGCAATAGTATGACAGACAGAATTGTAGTAAAAAAAGGCCTTGAGGGTGTCGTCGTTGACGAAACTAAAATATCGAAAGTAATGCCGGATATTAATTCGCTTACTTATCGTGGATATAAGGTTCAAGATCTCGCAGAACATTGCAATTTCGAAGAGGTAGCTTTTTTGCTATGGAATAGCGAATTACCGAATCAGTCACAACTCGATGCCTTTTCAAAAAAAGAACGAGCCCGTAGAACAATTTCAAATGACCTCATTGAAGTAATTAAACGATTTCCAAAAGACGCACATCCTATGGATACAATTCGAACCGGAGTGAGTTTTATTGGCATGGAAGACAAACGTGTTTGGGAGTGCGACCACGAAACCAATATGGATAAAGCGATTACTTTGCTTGCCCAAATTCCAACAGTCATTGCAGCCGATTATCGTGTGAGAAAGGGCAATGAGCCAATCGCACCACGGACTGATCTTTCTATTTCTGAAAATTTCTTTAATATGTGTTTCGGTGAGGTACCGCACCCAGATATCGTAAAAGCTTTTGACGTGTCGTTGATCCTATACGCAGAGCACGGGTTTAATGCTTCAACTTTTACGGCCAGGGTTGTGACTTCGACAATGTCGGACCTCTATAGTGCAGTAACCGGTGCGATTGGAACGCTTAAGGGTCCACTCCATGGCGGCGCAAACGAACAAGTCATGTACATGATGAAAGAAATCGGCGATCCTGCAAAAGCGCGTGATTGGATGTTGAATGCCATTAAGGAAAAAAGAAAAGTGATGGGGTTTGGGCACCGGGTATATAAAAATGGTGATTCCCGTGTTCCGACTATGAAAAAATGTTTTGAA
>Ga0066639_10004354_pt1 | contig 12087 bp, 7 predicted proteins | sample CryGeyCG2114_010_2_FD_59504 | JGI IMG/M metagenome (GOLD analysis project Ga0066639, IMG submission 59504) | Groundwater microbial communities from aquifer - Crystal Geyser CG10_big_fil_rev_8/21/14_0.10 | ecosystem: Environmental > Aquatic > Deep subsurface > Groundwater | place: USA: Utah... | reverse complement strand
AAATTCTACTTGAAAAGTCTGTTTAATTGGGTAAGAATGAGTTAGAGATTAGCACTTTTTAAAGAAAACCACAATTCCAACCCAAAAGGAGGTGCAATGTGTTAAATAGAGCAAATAGAGTTGGTGGGCGAAGCCATGAGTCACTGAAGTATAAGGATTTTTGTTGCCCTATTTGTGGGAGTAAAGACTACGATCGGGTTACTGAGAATGATGGATTTATTGGATCTGGCGGACGAACGCGGTTTACTCATAATGTTTGCAATGGCTGTAGTGTCCATTTCGGAGATGCCGAGATGTTCAGCAAGAAGCCAGCCAGTAATGATAACCCACGACCGAAGGAGGGCAAGAACCGGTGGCTTAATGAAAGGAAAATCCCATCAGCGATATTATTTTGGTTTGGGTTTGTAGGATTTGTTGCGTTTGCATTTAATTTCTTTGGATGGGTGCTTTTTACCGTAGGGGTTGATGAAAAAAATAAAAAGAGAATGATCACACAGATGATACTTGGTTTCCTTTGGATGGCCACAAGTTGGAGATATATTTTTTTATCATATATGAATCTTAAGTCGGATCTATTTAATTTTCTATAATTTTTATAGTTAGCTCTTTTGAAAATTTTTTGTAATAAAAAGGGAAATAATTATCCAAGGCACTGGATATCTGGTTTGCGGGGTGGCTAAATTTATTCTTTAATATAGATATTATGGAAAAAATGCAACAGAAAATAGAGCAGTTGCCACAAGAGCCAAAGATAACCTCAAATAAAAAAATATCACGAGGTTATTTAATTTTTGGAATCTTGGCGTTATTATTTTCTGAATTCAGCCACTATCTAATAGATTTAAGATCAGCCACTATACTTATCGTTACGATTGTTGGAATTTTAGCCTTAATATTTTCTCTAAAAAATAGTAGATTAAAAAAATCTTTAAGAATTATTTTATGGGTTCCTATTATTATCTTCTCTTCAATTTTAATCGTCTCTTGGGTTATGCCCATGGATCATTTTGCTTGTAGCGATTATTGCCCTCCAAGACCAGGAGGATACATAGTTAGGGTTTTCCCCGCTGGTGAAATTAATCCCGTTCTATGTCGGTTGATTGGAGGGAAGCCATGGAAATTTTATGGCTGGGGTGAATTCAGTGTGTGCGAACTAGAATAGAAATAAAAAAAGGGGGGGGCTTGTGCCCCCCGTCATATGGAATCCGTTGAAACATCCAATCTTAGTAGTGAAGGCACTAGTAAGATTGGTAGCTTTCGGGGCACAGGGGTGGTTTTCAACAACGACTCCACCTCTGCCTAAGTGGAGGCTTCAAAGTCTCCCACACCTAGTCTACAGTCTATACCCCTATCTCAGGACCGGCTTCTGGGACTCGAACCCACGTGGACCTCATTCAAGCCGTTCCATATTATTTAACAAGTAAATCATCTTTAAAAAATAATTGACAATATTTTTTAAATATAAGGTAATTGCGGGCAATAAGGGAATGGTCTAAAATAATCAGATGTCCGTAAATCTAAAAGAAAAAAAATAAAACTTTCCGAGAAAACAATAATAGAAGAGGTGGCAAAACTAATTATCTCAAGGGAGATGTTGCATACGATTTTTTTGTCGGTTAATATATAAGTAATGACAACAGGTGCTAGAATTTTTAAACAATCAGCCTTTCTCTTAATCTTTCTGATTATAATCGGCCTATTCTCTTTTTTTGTTTGGAGAATATCATCGAGCGAGCCTGTTGTGATAGCCCCCACACCAACTCCACTTTTTTCTATAGAAACTTTGTCTACAAAAATTTTGAAAGTTGGTGACTCGGGATATGATATTTTAATCAAGGCAAGGAATCCAAATCCCTTAGCCGGCGTAGCTCGGGCGGATTATTCTATCAGCTTGATAGGCCAAGATGACACAGAGGTGGGAACTGTTTCTGGATATACATATTTTTCACCTGGTCAAACTAAATTTATAGTCGTTAGCCCAATCGACTCAACGAAGGAGATAAAAGATGCAATTGTAAGTTTTAATCCAGAAAATTGGTCAGAAGATCTGAAGATTTCACCCTCAAGCATTTCTCTTATCCCATTAAAATATGATTTGTCTTTCGCGTCTGTCCCAGGGTCATTTGCTTCTGTGAAGGGGACTCTTAGAAATGTCTCTGACTATAATTTAAATAAAGTAGATTTAGTTGTTATGCTTTTTGATAAAAACGGTGAAGTTTTCAGAGTTGGAAGAAGCTCATTAAGAACTCTTTTGGCTAAAGAGAACAGAGATTTTTCAATAACTTGGTTTAACTCTTTTAGTGAGACGGTAGACAGAATAGAAGTAGAGGCATACACTAATGTTTCAGACGAACAAAATTTTATTAAAAGTTCTGGCGATAGTGTTGAGAAATTCCAAGAAATGCAATGAGAATACATTCATTCGCTAAAAAATTTGATTGGCCTCTTCTGGCACTAACAATGTTACTTACAGGGATGGGGTTGATGACTCTTTTTGGTATCGGGCAATATGCCCGTGATTTTTTTTGGAAGCAATTAATATTTCTTGGCCTAGGTGTCGGCGTGATTTTTTTGGTTTCAAGGATAGATTATAGAATATTTAGAAATTATTCCGGGGTTGTTTTAGCTGTCTATGGCTTCACAGTAGTTCTTCTTCTGGCGGTTCTCCAGTTTTCTTCTGTTAGGGCGGTAAAATCATGGATTACTATTCATACTTTTCAATTTGAACCATCAGAGCTTGCCAAAATTGCAGCAATAATTATTCTGGCAAAATATTTTTCACAAAGACACGTAGAAATAAATGATATAAAGCATATAATTGTTTCCGCAATTTATATCGGAATTCCAGCAGGTCTTGTACTTATACAACCAGATCTTGGTTCAGCCTCTGTTTTTTTTGCAATTTGGATAGCAATGCTTTTAGCTGTGAATGTTCCGCTTAAGCATTTTATCGCCATCGCTATTTTAGTTGTCATTATTACTTCTATCGGTTGGGTTGTTTTTCTTGAGGGTTACCAAAAAGCCAGAATAACTTCTTTCCTTGACCCTTTTGATGATCCAAGAGGTGCGGGTTATAGCATGATTCAATCTAAAATAGCAATCGGGGCAGGAGGTTGGTTTGGGGCAGGCTTGGGCAATGGAACTCAAGCAACCAAGGGTTTTTTGCCAGAAGCTCAAACAGATTTTATTTTTTCGGCGTTTGTAGAGCAATTTGGATTTTTTGGGGCGGTTTTGTTTATGATAGTTTTTTCGGCGTTAGTACTTAGGATTATAGGAATATGCCGGCGAGCTGATAATAATTTTGCAAAACTTTTCGGGATAGGTTTTATCGCTCTTATTACTTCACATACCTTGATCAGTATAGGTATAAATATCGGGCTACTCCCAGTAACGGGTATCCCATTGTCTTTTTTAAGTTCTGGTGGGAGTCATCTTATGGTTTTAATGACTGGAATTGGAATTATAGAAAGTATAAAAGTTCACGGAATATATGCATAAGATTAAATTAAATTTCAAGGGGAGCAAGGCTATCTCAGTTTCATTTTTAGCTAGAGGGTTAGTTGTTGATTCGTATAATCTCCCCCTAGATCACACTCTTGCAAATTCATTATTAAGAACAATTGACAATATAATGAAAAAAAACAAAATAAAAGAGTTGATTGAAATCGATTCTAGCTCATTATATGAAGATAAAGGGGTTGACAAAAATACCATATCCTTTAAGATAGTAGAAGTTGTGTTAAAAGGGATAATGTGCTAATATCCCTTCTTAGCTTACACACAAAATGATCATTGAACATTTTGCTTATAAACTAAGAACAAAAATATCTTGGAGGGGGACCTACATAATTAATTTTCATATATACGCAAGTTAACTCCACTAAGGCGGAGGGAGCTTGTTTTTTGCTTTCAAATATGGCAACACGAAAACTTTTTTCAAAATATCCATTGACTACAGTGGAAGCGCCTAATTTGGTTCAGGTTCAACTTGATTCCCATCTCTGGTTTATGGATAAGGGGCTAAGAGAATTGCTTAATGATGCTTCTCCTATAAAGGATTGGACGGAGAAAGAGTATGAGCTTCGTTTTCTCGATTATGCTTTAGACGAGCCAAAGTACGATGAGAGAACAGCCAGAGAGAAGAACCTTACATTTGAGGCACCTCTTAGAGTTAAAATTGAGTTAACTAAGCTAAAAGATAAGGACAAAACTGAACAGGAGATATATATTGGGGATTTCCCAGTCATGACTCCTAGGGGAACTTTTATTATAAATGGAGTTGAAAGAGTTGTTATTTCTCAACTTATTAGAAGTCCTGGTGTATTTTTCTTTAAGGCAAGATCAACAAGAGCTAAGGATTATTTTGGGGCAAAAATTATTCCATCTCGTGGAGCTTGGCTTGAGTTTGAAACTGACGCCAATGGCGCCATTTATGTTCGTATAGATAGAAAGAGAAAATTAGCCGCAACAGCATTATTGCGGGCTTTTGGCGTGGGAACAGATAAAGAAATCCAAGATTTATTTAAAGGTGTAGACGGAAATCCAGAAATGCAGTTTATCACCTCGACTATTGTTCAGGACCCTTCTTCTAATGAAGACGAAGGTTTAATGGAGGTTTATAAAAGAATTAGGCCTGGAGATCCAGCAACAGTTGAAAACGCCAGACAAATGATAAAAAATATGTTCTTTAATTTTTCTCGATATGATTTATCTCGCGTAGGTAGGCACAGAATGAATCAAAGATTCGAGAATAATTATGATTTAGTAGAAGAACATAGAGTTATAAAGGCTGAAGATATTGCCAACACAATGAAGGAGATCATAAGGCTCAATAATGATCCTGGAGCCGAAGAAGACAATATTGATCATCTTGGGAATAGAAGAGTAAAGACTCTCGGGGAGCTTTTGCAGGACAAGATTAGAGTATCTTTTTCAAGAATAGAAAGAATTGCAAAAGACAGAATGAGCACAATAGACACTGAAACATTGATGCCTTCTCAGCTTATAAACCCAAGACCATTTACAGCAGCTGTAAAGGAGTTCTTCTCTTCTGGCCAACTTTCTCAATTTATGGATCAGCATAATCCGCTTTCAGAGTTAGAGCACAAAAGAAGACTATCTGCTCTTGGTCCGGGCGGTTTAACTAGAGAAAGAGCAAGCTTTGAAGTTCGAGACGTTCACCCTTCTCACTATGGTAGAATTTGCCCAATTGAAACTCCGGAAGGTCCAAACATTGGATTAGTAGGACATTTAGCCCTTCATAGTAAGATTTCTCCACTAGGTTTTATATTAACGCCATATAGAAAAGTTAAAGGAAAAAAAATAACAGACGAGATTGTATATCTTGATGCTCATGAAGAAGAGAAATATGTAATCGCTCATGCCGGTGTCGCAGTAGACAAAACAGGTAAAATTACAGAAGACAGGGTCCCAGCAAGGATAAATAGCGAACCGGGGATGACTGATTCTGATAAAATAGATTTTGTAGACGTTTCTTTGCAACAGCAATTTTCTGCTGCTACTTCTTTAATTCCTTTTCTTGAGAATGATGATGCCAACAGAGCATTGATGGGATCAAATATGCAACGCCAAGCTGTGCCTTTGGTAAAGCCAGAATCTCCTTATATCGGAACAGGGCTTGAGGAAAAAGTCGCTCGCGACTCAGGAGTTATGATTTTAGCTGAAGAGGCCGGAGAAATAATTGAAGCAGATGCATCGAGGATAGTATTGAAAACCCTAAAGGGGAAGAAGATAGAGTATTCTTTATTAAAATATCAGAAATCAAATCAATTTACAGCAATAAGCCAGAAGCCAATTATTTCAAAAGGACAGAAGGTTAAGAAGGGAGATGTTTTGGCTGATGGTCCTTCTACTGACAAGGGCGAGTTGGCCCTTGGTAGAAATATTCTTACAGCTTTTATGTCTTTTGAGGGGGCTAACTTTGAAGATGCTATCGTTTTGTCTGAAAAATTAGTAAAAGAAGATGCCCTTACCTCAATCCATATTGAAGACTACACAATAGATGTTAGGGAAACAAAACTTGGGCCAGAAGTTACTACTTATGATATTCCTAATGTTGGAGAAGAAAAATTAAAAGATTTAGACCCAGAAGGTATTATAAGAATTGGCGCCGAAGTAAGATCTCAAGACATATTAGTTGGTAAAATTTCTCCAAAAGGGGAGAGTGATTTAACTCCTGAAGAAAGGTTACTTAGGGCAATCTTTGGGGAGAAATCAAGAGATGTAAAAGACACCTCTCTCCGACTTGATCATGGAAAACAAGGGAGGGTTGTTGGTATTAAGATTTTCTCAAGAGAACAAGGAGATAAACTCAATGCAGGGGTTATGAAATCAATCCAGGTTTCCATTGCTCAAATGAGAAAAATTCAAGTCGGGGACAAACTTGCTGGCCGACATGGAAACAAGGGTGTTATCTCAACTATATTACCCGAAGGCGATATGCCTTTTCTTGAGGATGGAACTCCAATAGACATGATTTTGAGTCCATTGGGTATCATTTCTCGTATGAACATCGGTCAGATTTTAGAAACTCATCTTGGTTTCGCTGCTTATAAATTAGGGTATAAGGCCATGATCCCTTCTTTGGGCGGACCTACGGAAGAAGACATAATTTCCGAGCTAGTAAAAGCCGGTATTCCTGAAGACGGTAAAATCCAACTCTATGACGGTAAAACAGGATTACCATTTCATCAAAATACAACAGTAGGTATTATCTATTTCCTTAAGCTTATTCATATGGTTGAGGATAAGCTTCATATGAGATCAGTTGGTCCTTATTCTCTTATTACCCAACAGCCACTTGGAGGAAAGGCTCAATTCGGAGGTCAGAGATTCGGAGAAATGGAGGTTTGGGCGCTTGAGGGATATGGTGCAGCCTACACTCTTCAAGAAATGTTAACTATCAAATCAGATGATGTTTTGGGTAGAGCTAAGACATATGAATCTATTGTAAATGGAGAACCAATAAGAGCCCCCCATATTCCGGAGTCATTTAAAGTATTACTTTCTGAGATAAAAGGCCTAAGCCTTAATGTTGAGTTAAAAGACCATTAATCCCGGATTTTATAAATTATTATGAATAATTTTTCTTCACTTAGAATAAAAGTAGCCTCCCCGGACGAGATTTTGGAATGGTCCTATGGAGAAGTAACAAAACCGGAAACTATAAATTACCGAACTCAAAAACCAGAGAGAGATGGTTTATTCTCTGAGGCAATATTTGGGCCAGTAAGAGACTTTGAGTGTTATTGTGGCAAATATAGAAGAATTCGCTACAAAGGGATAATTTGTGATAGGTGTGGGGTAGAAGTCACTAGATCTATTGTTAGAAGAGAGAGGATGGGGCATATAAAACTTGCAGCTCCAGTTGCTCATATTTGGTTTTTGAGAGGAATTCCTTCAAGGATAGCCACAATTTTGAATGTTTCAGTTCAGGAACTTGAAAGAGTCATATATTTTGCAAGTTATATTGTTACTAGTGTAAATGAAGATCTTAAGACCGAGGCAATGAAGAAAATTGAATCGGAATTTAGGTCAAAAATAAAAACATCAAATGATGAGGAAGAGAAAGGGCTATTCAGAGATCAGAGAGAACAAGAAAAAGGTAATCTTAAAAGTATCTCCAAGCTCCAAATTTTATCAGAAATTGAATTTAGAGAGCTATCTCTTAAATATGGTGAAGTATTTGAGGCTGGTATTGGCGCTGAAGGCGTAAGAAATCTTTTGGAAGAAATGAATCTTGAGGAAGTAGCTTATGGGATAGAAGAAGAGCTTAAAATTATAGAGACCCCAGCTGTTAGAAAGAAAATTTTCAGAAGGTTGAAACTTATTAAAGGCATGATTGTTGCTAATATCAGACCAGAATGGATGATATTAACTGTTCTGCCAATTATTCCACCAGCTTTAAGGCCAATGGTTCCTCTTGATGGCGGGCGTTTTGCCACCTCGGATCTTAATGATCTTTATCGAAGAGTTATAAATAGAAATAATCGCTTAAAACACTTGATGGAGTTGAAAGCTCCAGAAGTTATTACTAAAAACGAAAAAAGAATGCTTCAAGAGGCAGTAGATTCTCTTATAGATAATTCTATGAGGAAGGGGCAAACTATGGTATCTGCTTCAACTGGGCAGAGAAGGGCCCTTAAATCGCTTGCAGACATGCTTAAAGGTAAGCAAGGAAGGTTCCGTCAGAATTTATTAGGAAAGCGTGTTGACTACTCAGGAAGAAGCGTAATTGTTATTGGCCCTGATTTAAATATAGATGAATGTGGTTTGCCTAAATATATGGCCCTTGAGCTATTCAAGCCATTTGTAATAAACAAATTAATAAATAAAGAATTAGCTCATAATATTAGAAGTGCTAATAGATTGATAGAACAAGGGACACCTGAAGTGTGGGAGGCCCTTGAAGAAGCTATTCAAAACAAACTAGTTCTCTTAAACCGCGCACCTACTCTTCACAGATTGAGTGTTCAGGCATTCACACCAAAACTTATAGAAGGGAAAGCCATAAAAATTCCAGCTATGCCTACTAGGGCATTCAATGCCGACTTTGATGGAGACCAGATGGCCGTTCATCTTCCTATAACAGAAGAGGCTCAAAAAGAAGCTCGCGAAAGAATGTTTTCAAAGCATGGCATCCTAAAACCTTCAAGTGGTGACCCAGTTGCTGGGGCTACTCATGATATGACCGTTGGTAGTTACTACCTCACAACTTTTCTTGAAAATGCCAAAGGCGAAGGAAAGATATTCTCATCTCCTTCGGAAGCCGAATTGGCATATGATCATGATTTGATTGATATTAGGGCAAAGATAAAAGTAAAACTTGAATATTCAGAAAAAGGAGAATCAGGCCAAGGGATCAAAGAAACAAGTGTTGGTAGAATTATATTCAGTAGAACTTTGCCAAAAGATTTTAGATTTATCCACCAACCAATGAAGCAAGGAGATTTAAGGTATCTTGGTTCTGAAATTCTTGAAAAATATGGCGAAGATATAGCCGTTGATTTCTTAAACAAAATTAAGAATCTTGGTTTCCATTATGCAACCATCTCTGGTTTATCTTGGTCAATGGCTGATGTCAGATCACCAAAAGAGAAAAAACAACTTATTATTGAAGCCGAGAAGAAGATAGACCAAAATAGAAACCTATATAATCAAGGTCTTTTGACTGAGCATGAAAGAAAAATTAAGGCTATTGAACTTTGGACTAGCGTTAGAACTGAATTAGAGGGTTATGTTAAGAATGAGTATAAACAAGAAGATACAGTCCATATGATGGTTGAATCAAAGGCTCGAGGAAGTTGGTCTACTATTAACCAGTTAGCTGGTATGAGAGGATTGATGACCAAGCCAGATGGGGAACTTATTGAACTTCCAGTTAAGGGATCTTTCAAAGAAGGATTAAATGTTTTGGAATATTTCATATCTACTCATGGAGCTAGAAAAGGTTTAGTTGATACTGCTCTTCGTACAGCTACAGCCGGATATCTTACTAGAAGGTTAGTTGATGTAGCTCAAGATGTTGTCGTAAGAGAAGAAGATTGTCACGATACAGAGGGCTATCTAATGAGAACAGTGGACGGAAGATATACAGGAGATACATTAGGAGAGAGACTTATTGGCCGAGCATTGGCAGATAATGTAAAAGACAAAGAGGGGAATATTATTGTTAAAAGAGGGGTTTTAGTTAATAAAGAAATCAGTAAGCAGATAGACGATGCCGGGATTGAGCAGGTAAGAGCAAGGTCTTTGATCGTATGTAAGTCAATTGATGGTATTTGTCAGAAATGTTACGGACATGATCTCTCAAAAAACAAGGTAGTCGAGATTGGAGAGGCTGTCGGTATTGTAACTGCTCAAGCTATAGGTGAGCCTGGAACTCAGTTAACAATGAGAACATTCCATACGGGAGGTGTTGCTGGAGGAGGAGACATTACTATGGGTCTTCCTCGAGTAGAAGAAATATTTGAGGCCAGAATTCCTTCATCAAAGGCTATTATTTCTGATCTCAATGGTAAGGTTATGGGAGTAGAAAACAATGGAGGTAAAAGGACTATAATAATTGAAGATGCTGATGGTAAAACTAAAGAATATCAAACACTTTCTGGGTTTGGAGCAACTGTTGAACAGGGCGATCTCGTGACCGTTGGCCAGCAACTAAGTGAGGGCCATGTTGATTTGAAGGATCTATTCAAAACAACAAAAGACATAAGCGAAGTCGCAAGATATATTATTCGAGAAGTTCAGAATGTTTATTTCGCAACAGGGGAAGGAATAAACGAGAAGCATATAGAGCTGATTGTTAGGCAGATGTTTTCAAGGGTTATTATATTAAATCCCGGAGATACACTGCTTTTGCCTGGTGATAGAGTTGAAAGAAGAGTCCTGAGAGAACAAAATGAAAAAACCAAACAAAATGGTGGAGAAGAGGCTACTTTTGAAGATCTTCTATTGGGTATAACACAAGTGTCCTTATCAACTGAAAGTTTCCTATCGGCAGCGTCATTCCAAGAGACATCAAGAGTTTTAATTGATGCTTCAGTGATAGGGAAGGAGGATACTCTCCGTGGTCTTAAAGAAAATGTCATTATTGGTAGGCTTATTCCTGCCGGAACTGGGTATGGAATTAACTTTGATGACATAAAAGATGAACCTTCAGGAGAAGACGAATAAAACTAAAATTATAATTTCTTAAAACAGAGGCCATGGCTTTAAGCCATGGCCTCTGTTTTATTCGTTGAAAAAAGTATCATATACTATATAATTAAATAGTGAGCAAAAAGAACAAAAATAAATCAAAATCAAAAAATAAGGATTCAGCCCCAATTTTTGACCTTTCTCAAGAAACAAGAAATAGTATATGGGGAATCGTAAGTATCGCCCTGGCCATTCTTAGTGTTATGGCTTTTTTCGGAAAAGCAGGGTCAGCTGGTAGAATATTTTATGGTGCTTCCCAATCTTTATTTGGTTGGGGTATTTTTTTAGTTCCGTTAGTATTTTTATTTTTAGGAGTCGTTTTTTTCCGATCGATTTCACATAATGTTTATAGTAGTGCCTTGGCGGGCATTATCTTATTTGTCTTATCTTTCTTAGGGATATTTTATATTATTGGTGGAGCAAGCAGTGACCTACCGGCCAGAATCTCTCAAGGGGGGTATCTGGGAGTTATTTTAGGTTATCCAGCGCTAAGTCTTCTAGGGTTTACTGCCTCTTTTATTGTTTTCATTTTTATTATCATTGTTTCGGTTCTTATAACTCTTAATATTCCAATTCATGGTCTTGTAATGAGAGATGAAGATGAGCTAGGAGATAAGAAGGGTGAAAAGGATTCATCAGTTTCTAACGATAATATTATTATTAAACGAGGGGCTGAATTAGTTCAAGACAGAATTGAGGCAGGGAAAGACGAACCAGTTATGACCTCTGGAAAGAAGACAACCATTGATGAGGATAAAGAATTCCAGATAAAAACCTCATCTACTTCTGGAAAATGGGTTACTCCTCCATTAAAGCTTTTACATAGCGACAGCGAACATCCAAAATCTGGTGATATAAGCGCAAATGTGGGTATCATAAAAAGAACACTCTCCAACTTCGGTATAGATGTGGAGATGGGGGAAGTCTCAATTGGGCCAACAGTAACTCAATATACCCTTCGCCCAGCTGTTGGTGTAAAACTTTCCAAAATTACGGCTCTTCAAAATGATATGGCGCTTGCTCTAGCTGCACACCCTATTCGTGTAGAAGCGCCTATCCCCGGAAAGTCACTTGTCGGAATAGAAGTTCCAAATACACAGGCTGCTACAGTTGGTTTGAGAGATCTACTAAATACGGGTGATTTCCAAAAAACCAAATCATTCCTTCCGCTATCTTTAGGGCGTGATGTGGCTGGGTTCCCAGTTTTTGCATCGTTAGATAAAATGCCCCATTTATTAGTGGCTGGAGCTACAGGGTCCGGTAAATCAGTTTGCCTAAATACAGTTATTCTATCTTTACTGTATAAGCACTCTCCTGACATTTTGAAATTTATTATGATTGACCCAAAGAGAGTTGAGCTTAGTTTAT
>Ga0066639_10004352_pt1 | contig 12093 bp, 17 predicted proteins | sample CryGeyCG2114_010_2_FD_59504 | JGI IMG/M metagenome (GOLD analysis project Ga0066639, IMG submission 59504) | Groundwater microbial communities from aquifer - Crystal Geyser CG10_big_fil_rev_8/21/14_0.10 | ecosystem: Environmental > Aquatic > Deep subsurface > Groundwater | place: USA: Utah... | reverse complement strand
GATATTAATTACTCAATAACAATCGAAGGATAAGGAGATAAACAAATGAGTAATTACAAACATAGAACCACATACAAAGCAACTACCAATGGAAAACATATACATTTAATGGTGAAACTTCTGAAGGTTAAAAAAGCGGAAAACAGCAATGAAAACTTTTGATCAAATCCGCTCCGACATTTCCGTCGTTGGTCGTGGTCTCAGTGGCGACGAAACTATTCGCTATATCTGGGGTGGTGTGCCTGCTGGTGCTCATGCTGCATTTAGCTTTGAACAAAATTCTGTTCTACTCCCTATCCTCAATCAAGACGAACTCACCGATTGGCAGCTTGTTTGCCTTATGGCTTGGGACTATCATGAACGTCTTCATTATGCAAAAACCTGTCCTGACTATATGAAAAAAGAATACAAAAAGCTAAATTCTTTAGAACAAGAATTGATGCAACGCTTTGAGGATTCTCGTAATGAAACTGGTACTGTTTCAATGAGTGCCAGTGAAATGAAACGTCGCCGCATTCACAATGATCAAATTACAATTCGAGAAGCTGGCAACGAACAGCATCTTTATGCGTTTCGTATGAACGAATACGAAAAAGTTTGTTCTGAGTATATTAAAATCTCCATGAATAATCGATGGGGCTATCTTGCTATGGCCCTTCAATTCAAAATGGCTGAGTATGCTAACTTTCCTATCCCAGAAGAACTTCAGAAGTATTGGGATATCGCTTGGAAAATTGTTTCCGATGGGCGATTCACAAAAGCCAAATCATTGAAACGTCCAGGTACTTGGATTGTTGGTCAACTTGCTAAAGATGTTTGCCGTGCTTGGCAAGAAGCAGAAGACCAAGAAAAAAATAACGATGAGAGTGAAAATGGCCAAGAAACTGGCCAAAAAGACAAAAGAGATTCCAGCCAAGAATACTCGGACAGTATTTCACAGGAATTCAAGAAGAGCAATAAGGGAGAGTGTGAATTAGATTCTCATTCAATTCAGGCTATTATTGGCCAAATGGCTCTTGAACAACAGAATGATGGTAAGATTGAATTAAATGTTTCCAATATTCCTTATAATATGGAAGATGAGGATATAGTTCCCAAAGAATTCCCACAAGCTTTTGAGGCAATTTGTTCTCAAATTACCGATAAGGCTCACGAACTTAGGGCAATGCTCACTGTGATTCTTCGCTCCCTTACAAGAAATACCATTGAGAAAAACCTTAGACGTGGACGTATCAACAAAAGGGCGTTGGCTGGTGTTCTCTGTGGAAAAACCAAAGTCATGCAGAAGAAAATCGAAGGTGTGAATTTAGACACTGACGTGCAAATTATCATTGACCTCTCCGGGAGTATGTGGGCTGGTAAATATAAGGGTGTCAGCCGCTCGGTGCTTGCTGCTTGTGTTGCCATTTGTCTATCTGAAGCACTCTCTGGCGTTTACGGCATGAACGTGGAGGTGATTGGATTTAATTCTCTCACTCCTCGCCATAAAACTTATGCCAATGGAATGGCGAGAGCAAGTGACCGTGTGGTGGCCTATTTCTTCAAAAGATTTGAAGAGAATTACCACCTTGTAAAAAATCGTATGGGATCAATGTCCGTACCTTTCAGTGAAGGCGGCTCAGTCGGTGGCTGCAATGTCGATCATGAAGTGATTTGGAGAGGAGCCCACAGACTTATACGAAGGGGAAGTAAAAGAAAAATTCAATTTGTCCTCTCCGATGGAGTTCCTAATGGCTGTGGGGGGACTTATAATGGCTTCCTTAAAGAAGAACTTAAAAGAGTTAACAATAAAATCCAAGCGCTTGGAATTGAACAAGTTGCAATTGGAATTCAAGACAATGGTGTTGAAAGTTTTTATCCCAATACCCTTGTTCTTCATGAACTGGATAAACTAGATCAAGAAGCTCTGAATTTAATTGCTCAAATGTTCCTAGCTAAATATTAGGGATATAAATGGAACTTATAAATCTATCTTACAATAAAGTTAAATATTTTATAAACGATGACGGAACACTGGTTGTTAGAATCGGTGAAGATTACCTATTGAAAATTTCATGGGGTGAAATTCGAAGCCTTGATATGATAATTTCAGATCAGCAGTCTGAAGCCTTGGGTATGGCTAAAACTATGATCGAAAAAATCAACAAAGGCATTGACACACACCGTGAGCCCGAAGTTCAACAGGTGCCTCATCCTGAGACGGAAAAGTCAACCTTTAGTAAAGAGACCAAAAAAAGATTCGTAAAATTCTTAGAATCTTACCTCTCTGAAGACGACGAAACCATTGAGGTGTTTGACTCTTCAGAAATATGTTCTGTCCTTAGACAGGAATTCTTGTTGAGCGAGTTACAAGACGAATTCGGAACTGAGTACGCTTTCAAAGAACTTGATGACAATAAAGTTTCCGTTGCACTCTTGATAACTCCAGATTCTGACTAATGGAGTTGAAAATGGAATTGAAAATGGACAAGGAACAAAAGCGAGAACAACTTCGGTGCCTTGAGCAAGAACTCGAAGAAGATATCGATATTCTTGTTGCATCTATTACTGATCTCGAAGATGCCAAACCCAACGGATGGGAAAGGGCAATCAAACAAGCAAAAGAAACAAAAAAACAACTAGAAAAAAATCTTTGGTCAATTCAGTCTCAGCTTGACCCAACCATGCAGGATTCTGATGAAGATTCTTTCAATCTGCTCACTGATCGAATGATCCACATGACAATTAGTGAATACTTCCGCTATCATATTTGGACACACCCAGATATGATTGCAGCACTTGAAGATTTCCAGAGAAATGATGCTTCTTGCTTTGACGGCTATTCTAATGATGTACGTAAATGGATGGTTGTCTTCGGAGCGAAGAAATACCATGAAAACAAACTGGCTCTTGAGGAAGATTTCCACGTCAATCACAAACAGTGGGTTTGTCTTGATGACCCCGGCAATCCTTTCTCATTCAATAACTGTGTCGAGTTTCGTGGTATTCTTGAACCCAAAAAACTCAAAGGATACCTTGACGAAATGGCAGAATGGGACCTCGAAACCCTTATTACCCGTCATGATATTTTCCAAACAACCATCCAACGTAAGGAAAAAGAGACTATCATGGAACAACGGGAAGAGTAAATCTCCAGGACACAGTTGGGCCAAGGTCTGAACCATATAAACAACTCAAACAGGAGATTGAAGTATGGATAAAGATCGTCTCAATAACAAACGTGATAATATTGTAAGGGTACTTTCTACGGGCATGATTTTCACAAACCGCAAAACCGATTTTTGTGTGGAATTGAACATTTGTCCCCTTATGAATTTAGTTCCCAGTAAAGGCGACAAAACGAAGTATGTTTCTCCCTCCTGCAAATCGTGTTACGCAACTGACCTGCTAAATATTTCACGTTCTTTGCGGAAAAAAATTCAAGCAATCCCCGCAGAAAAGCAACACCTCATTGATAAATTTGAGGAAGACGTGGTTCTTATGAAACAGCTTGCCACCATGACAGAACTCGGAGAAATTACACGCCTTCGATTCTACGGGTTGACGGACTTTGCACCTGATAACATCCCGTTCATTCTAGCAGCAGCAAAGCATCTGACTGTGGACGTTATTTCAAAATCGCTTACCATGCCTCACAACGAAGCTTGGCTCAAACGATTGATTAATGCCCCTAACGTCTGGATTTCCCTTTCGTTCAATAAGAATTTCCAAAAACCTCTTGCAAGAATTAAAGAACTTCTGCGAGAAATGAATGCCTGCAATGTTCAACTGAATTATTGCTTGCATACAAAAGAAGAAAACCCCTCTGATAAATTCTATGATCAATTCCAAGTAATCCACCAGAGGGATCAAAACAAATGGAATGCCAACAAGAAAGGAGTTGATGAATCTCGGATTTGTGGACTCTATGATCGAGACGGAAACTACCTCGAACCGAAGGCAAAAGGTGCTCACTGTCATAGCTGCAACAACTGTCACGTCAGCTATGTTGAAGCAGTGAAGGCATAAATATGTCAATGGCTGGCCAATTACAATTGACTTTGGCCGGTCCCTGGCAGCAGGTTCTAAACATCATCCTCTTGGAGGCAAACAATGGCGAAAGGACCAAAGCGAAGAATAGCTACAAAGCTTGAAGAAGTCTTTGGTGTACCTTTCGCAGAGTTGATTGGTAGAAATTTTAAGAAAGGCGATTCTCGTTATAAGGTCCAGAAACGTCTCCTTGAGATGATTGTCCAAAACGAACTTACTGCGAAAGCAACCAAGGTTTTTGCCAAGAAAGAAAAAAACAAAACAATCAAAATCGCTGAAGACAAGTGGAATCCAGACAATTGGGAATATGATAACTTCGGAGCAGTATCCGTTGATTCTAACCCGGCCTTCAGACCTTCGACACTTTATCATGCTATTAAAGATGCAATCAATTCTGGGGAACTAGATTCGTTTGACTTCTCAACTAGTAATAAAGGACGTAAAACAGATTTGACACGTAGGCATCCTACTGTCAGTGTCGAATTCAAATGTCGTGTTTGCGGTACTCGACACAAGAACAACGGTATCACCGACTCTAATAATCTCAACCTCCGTGTCTACGCCTGTCCGAAATGTAACACTTTCGGCAAATGTGTGGCGAAAGTTACACAGGGAGGCAAAGACCATTATCGAGCGGTTATCAAACACAATGGTATCCGTCAAGAAATGGGAGTTGTATCCGAGGACAACCTCAAACCTATCGAGAAATCTCCAGGACACAACTGCACTGAAGAGAATTCCTTAGAGTTAAGTGGGGAAAAAACAAAGGTGCAGCAATAAGCATTTTTTGCTTGTGCCAGAAACCCCTGACCCCTAAAACCTAAACACCTCAACGAAAGAAAGGAAAAAGATTATGTTTAATTACCAAGCTACTCGCATCAAAGGTCGTACAGTTCTCGGACTTCCCACACGTGGTCGTTTGGATGACTCCCAAAAGACGACTCTCGACGCCTACTGCAAGCGGGATTATGTCAATTACCTCGTGGAAAACGGCGTGATCTCCAAGACTGTCGGCAAAGTCGCCTACAACGCCTCGTTTCCCGAAGGTGATGAGAACCTTGTGAAACGTTCCACTGGCTACAAGAAGTCAAAACTTCACCCCAACAAGTACCTGGCTGAAGGTGGTCACGCTCTCGAACGCCTGCTTAACCTCGAATTCCATGACGGCGTTGAAGAGTATATCTTCGAACCCGTCGCCATGGCGGCTCGACCTGCTGATGGTTCGGAAACCCGGGGACGCAAGCCAGGGTCCAAGAACCGTGACAAGGTAACTGTCGAAGCAGAAAAGGGTGCAAAGGCAATCCGTACCGAAGCCCGCAAGACTCTTGGGCTTCCGCCACGTGGTCGTCTGTCCGACGAACAGAAGGACCGGCTTGAAAAGTATGTGACCGAGCACACCGACTAACATTTCCATCCTCCCTTAGGGGGGGGCGGAAATAATCCACTCACCTCGAACCCTCGACAAAACCACAGGAGAGCAGTAAAATGGCAATGCCGAGCAAGAACCACAATGCACAGAGGAAGGGGCTGGGAGGACAGGGAAGATGGCTAAACCTACGCCTCATGTTGCACCGTGGTACGAGGAGCGGTGGACGGGGCACAGAAAGGTGATCGGCCATGAGAATACTAGGAGGGCACGACTATTACGATAATGCACTAGCCTTTGGACAGGATCCGCCCATCGTCTATATTCGCAAAAGCGACAACAAAGTTCCATGCGGTGAGTTTCCACTAAGTATCGGCGTTGAACTCGCAACTGCATATCGGAACAGCCTCTTAGTTGTACATGTTGTGTGGTTTTGCGGTATCCGGTACCAGGGTGTCAGCTACAAAGAGAAATTCTTCTGGTCTGCTGCAAGTCTCTCGGCAATTCTGCCGATTGTACGAAAAGATTGCTATCCCAGAGAGATCAGCAAGATAACTGACCTATTTCCACAAACCAAGTACCGGAAACTCGACGATTTCTTCGCACCTGTTACAAATCCAGCAGATTTCGATGCTATGTTAGATCGAAAAGCTACGGTTGTAGCACTGGAAGGCTCTGGATCAGCCTATAAATACGACTATTCCTGGAGAATACCGGTACACATAGACCCAGACGGGGGTCTACTGAAGAAAATCGAGTTCTACAAGGCTGTACCTCACCTTGAGGCTTTCCAGCGGATTTCTCAGTGGGTAGGAGGGGTTTTAGCTAATAATGCGAACCCACCACAAATACCACAGAAATACCGATTCGAGGAACGAGGATTTGATAACATAACCTCGTTTCGCAAAGAAGCAACGAAAACCAAAAAACAGTAGGAGCCTGCCCATGAACTTTTTAGCAAAAGTCAGCAAAGAGACATTTGCACTCCTTTACACTATCAAAGAGAATGGTCACTTGATATTCAACGAGGGTTGCATCCCGCTGACAGAAATCCAACAACTTGATCCTTGGCTTACGGCCAAACACGTATTTGCAATCGCAGCGGATCGGTTCGATATCCAATACAAGGATATTGACCTGAGGTTGCAAATGGGTACAGAGAACATAAGGTATCAATATGTTGAAAAACAATACCTTATGTGCCGCAACACCCCCACCCATGATGGATATTGGGCAAAAGATGGAATTATACAGATTGCTTATGACAAAAACCCCTGAACCCAGCAAAGGAGCCGAAACATGAACACAACTACACTGCTACTCTCGATAACCATACCTATCCTGCTACTCATGTTTGTGGTAGCAATCACAATTTTCAACATTTTAGTACTCCTGCACCCAGACAAAAAAGTTCATGAAGAAGAATATCTCTCCGAACTGGACAGAATCAAGCTCGGAGAGCATCTAGACTAGGCTCATAACACCAAGCGAGCGTCTACCTCTACATGGTAATATGCCACCCATGTTTTCTCTTTTATTTCTAAAAAGACATTCTCATGTCAGACCCTAAACCCATCAAAATCAATACACTGGCTATAAGAGTAAAACATTTCCATAAATAGACGGATGATCTCTATCTGAAGAATTCAATCGAAGAAAAAGAAAGATTTAAATGAAATTATATCCTGACAATATTATCTTTTGTGACGGTTGCACAGAGGGTAAACCACAAACCGAACACTACGCTTTTGTAGTTCTCACAAAAGATGGACGGTGGATTGAACGCTGCAACAAAAGAGTAGGAAGAAAAGACGGAAGACAACTTCATGAATTTCTCGCTGTTGAAAAAGCATACTCTTTCCACAAAAAATACCTTGAAGGATTTACCGTTATCTACTCAGATGACAGAACACTACGGTCAGCCGTATATGGTAATGGAAAATTCTTTGAGAAAGAAAGACCTTTCAAATCCAAAACAACCAAACTCGAAAACGACAAAACCATCAAAATAAGAGGAATACAACACGCTCCATCACCTTTCCCTTATAAATGGGCTGATCTTTTTTACAGAAGAAAACAAATTGTCCAAAGAGAATACCAAGGATTTCCTCCTTACTTCAATGTTGAATGGATATCTAGTGGCTCCACCAAACAAATACAGTGGAGAGAATTTGAAAACTATTTTCTGTTCTATCAGCACTGCTACACCTAAGGAAAAGGAAAATTAAATTGTCAACAATATTTCTTTGTTGTTTTGTATTTATACCAAATTTTTTACTGGGGAATTTAAATAAAGATCAAATAAATATTATTGAAAAAACACAGCATTTAATTTCACAAGAAAAGTTATATGATGCCTTTAATCATATTTCCCCCGTATATTATTTCATCATTAAAAATGATTTAGAGTACACTGAATATGGAATAAAAACTTTACAATTAAGATATTATTCTCAATCTTATAGCAGTGATATGAAGCAAGAGTCTATAAGAAAATTAGAACTACTAAAAATAAATTTAAAACAAAATAACTTTGAAGATGAATCTATCTTATGTGATGTTTATATTGCAAAAATATTATCCTCTATTCCTGATAAAAAAGATGAAGCGTTTTATGCTTGGGATAGACTGTATTCTTATTATAAAAATAACAGTGGTTTATATTCTAAAGAAACATTATTTTGTGTTCTCTATAAATACGAATCTATTAATATAGATGTAACTACATCCTTAAATTTTATGGGAGACTATAAAAAAAACATTGAAGAACAAGTAAAATACAATATAGTTCTATCGAATGATATTATAAAAGCAGAAAAAGAGTTAAGATATTATTCACTATATTGTAAAGAAAATAATTTATTACAAATTGATGAGAGGTTCAATAAGTTATATAATGAATTATCTGAAAAGATTTTTAACTCAATATTAAAACAAAAACAAAAACTACTAAACAAGCTTAAAAGTGATCTATATAAAAAAGCATGTAATGATGCAATAATAAAAAAAACTAAATGGGAAAAAGAAAATCTAGTATATATAAAAATATCAAAAAACGCATATGCTTATCATAGACGTAGTTGTTATATTAGTGGGCAGCCATGCACTTTAACTCATGCAATTAAAATTGGAAGATTCCCATGTCGAATATGTGAACCTCCAGCACACTTTCCTAACCATATCATAATGTTTGATTTTAATGGTAATAAATTAAATATATTTAATATTTGATAGTTGTGATCAACTAAAATCGAGGAGCTTTCAATGGACTGGACATCCTGGATATGCATCATCTCCTTAATCATACTCATTCCTTTCGCACTCAAGGATCTTTTTATTCGATTTAATATCTTAATTAGAAAAAAGCAAATGGAAGCTCTAGAATTTCTAGAGGATTATGATGAAAAAATACGATACCTTATTATATACATTCGAATATATAATGCACATATGCAGGATCTAAGTGAAATTACATCCCCTTCAGTAAAATTAATCAAAAACGACATTCGACAACTTAAGAAGTATAAAGGTCGATTGACCAGACTTATTAAAAAGGTTAATCGAAGTATTTCTTTGGTTTCTTCTATTGACCTTCCAGAAAATCTTGAAACAAAAAGACAAGATACTATTAAGCTTTCTGAGGAAAGAAAAGAAAAACTTCAAGAACTTCTTAATATCATTTCAGAGTTAAAAAGCAAAATGGAAGAATATGTTAACTGAAAATGATATAAAATTTATTAATTCTTTAGAAGAATTAATAAATAAATCAAATAACTATTATAATGACCATAATTCCTATTCTAATGTTATAAAAATAATAGAAGAAAAAGGATTAACATTTATTGGTTCTGGACAACAATTTGTTGTTTATAAATATAACAATGAATATGTTATTAAAATACATCATCCCTATGGAGAACAAATAGATTTTAACTCCTGCCCCAGAAAAGATTTTCTTATAGAAAGAAGAAAATATTTCATGTTCTTTGATTATATCTCACCAAATAATAAAATAGGAATACATAGAATATGTGATTGCTCAAAAGAATCTCAAAAAAAAGCATACGAATGATTTAAAGAAAATATATCTTGTTGGAGAGTAAACCACATAAGTAATTGTGGATTACATAACCAAGAATCAGTTTATGTTGATCGGGAATAAAATTAACTAAAAGAGTAATTCCAATCAACTGAGTTAGACTTATTCAATATCTTTCTTAATGCCCTATCAACCTCAGGAACTATATCCTCAACCTTCTCAAACTTATCTACATTGATCTTTATATAATTCCCTTGATCTTTCATGGCCGTCTCAATCTGCCATAGGTCCTTTCCCCACAAACGATACTGAGCCCTCACATTCTGAGGTAGATCTCTTTCTGCCTGGAAAACATGAGATCCACAACGATCACAGTATCCCTTCCTCTGCGTTGGCCTCTCCTCCAAATGATAAACAGCACCACAACAACCACATACTCTACGCTTGTTTATCCACTCCACAGCATGAGCTTCACTCGTAGTTAATAAAACTATGACATCACTCCACTTCTGCAAAAAAGGATCAGGAATCTCAGAGCTAACTACACAAAAATTTTCTCCCTGCAAAATAAACTTTTCATCATCAGATAATAATGCGGGAGGAGCATTAACATAAATTTCGGACATCTCTCTCATTTTTGCCCAATCACTTGGATCACGTGTGAAATGCTGGCTGGCACTACCACTCATTAAATCTCCTGTGTCCAAATACATACTTTTTATTTTGTCTGCAAAATAATCACTATTTTCTTCTTCAAGTGTTTCTAAGGTAATAAAATCTAAATTATGATAAGTCGCAAGCCTCTCACCCAACTCTGCTATAGGACAAAAAGGACTCCCAACAATAGCTATTCTACAAGGTTGTATCATATTCTTCTCTCCTTAATTTTTCATACCTTTTAACTATAGCATCATAACTTCTATTAGATAAATATTTATTAATTTCTCTTCCTATACAGTAAAGAGGAAATTTAAAAAAAAAGGTTATTAGAAATATAAAAAAAATTATTTCTTCCTGTTCTTACCTTTACCCTCACACTTCACTTCGTTGTCGTCTACCATCTCTTTAGGATACTTCCCAGGATAAAGCTCCATCCAGTAATCACTTACCTTCTTCTTCTCCTCATCAGATAACTTAGCCTCCTTCTGAGACCTCCAGGACACAGTGTCACTACCACTAGACGCCTGGGAAGTTTTATCCAAATGAGAATACTCGTTTAATTTGGCCAGTAAAAAATTCTTCACACCACGGTCAATATCCATATTCAACAATTGAGCACGAGCATCCATAATAGCAAAATCAGGACTATTGACATCATAATCCCGAGGATGACTACGAGCATATTGACTCTCATTGTCTAAATCATGAAGGTAAGGATCTTCATTAGCTACTTTTGTTTCACGTGAAACATTAGCAGGACGAACTTTTAAACCCGTACTTTTCTTGACCTCATTACCTATCTTCAAACCCTTACCCTCTTCCATCAACTCTTGAGCATCAAATACACCCGTAGGCTCCACATTGAAAGCAGGGACGGAATTGACCATAGAAACATCCTCAACCTCTACCTCAGGCTCACGAGATTCAAAGTTGGAGGTATCAGGAATAGCAAGTCCAGCCTCCTTCAAATCGTCACGTACTGGCCTGACACCAGTTGACTTACGTAGCCCATTATGGTCAAATACACCCATGAACGGATTCTCCTCACCCGTCTCCTTACGATCTAAAAATGCATATTTATTATTCGAAAACATTTTTGTTCCTCCAATCTATAGAAAATCATTACATAATACGGGAAACCCATAATCTCCAGGTTCCAATTCCCTCGGGATTTTCCCTTTAATTATGAAGGAGTCTAAGCAATATGCATAAGACTCCAGGACACAGTTACATTTTTTAGAAAAATTAAAAAAGTTTATAATAAAACTATACCAAATTACATCTAAATATACACCTAAATATACCTAACTATAAAAAAACGGAAGAATAAAAATCAACTCTAGACAAAAACAAAATTAACTAATTATAATCTTTTCCAGATTGAATACTAGGCAAATACATAGGAGGCTCAACCCTACAAACCTCAATACCCATCAAATTCAAACATTGCTTGTCAAACTCTAAACTACTCCAACCCTTCCTCTTTCCAATGTCCTGAAACTTGTCATAAATCTCTACCATATCAGAATCACCACATTGCTCCACTTCACTTACCACTATCTTAAAAGCATAACTCGCAATCAGAATATCCTCCCTCAACTTAATATTACCAGTATCTAACCCCTCAGGAACAAAAGAATAATCCACATACTCACCCTTATTGGCTAAACAAATTAAATAACTCTTAACAACAAAATCACTTAAACAACCATGCAACACAGGATCAAAACCCCTGATCTTCTCAAAGAAAGGTCGAACTGTATTTTGAAAATCTTCTCTCTTATTCATTTCACAATATCCTTATCCTAGCAATACGACACTTTATAAATTAAAAACATATACTCAAACACTATGCTCTCACCACTAATATTACTATAATCCATTCACCCTAACCTTGTCAAAAATCTAAACCCTTTAGGCCAAATCGAGAGTGTACTACACAGCAAACAACACACATTATACTGTGATACCTATGCCAGCCAGCTTAAGACCAGCCGTC
>Ga0066639_10004351_pt1 | contig 12094 bp, 9 predicted proteins | sample CryGeyCG2114_010_2_FD_59504 | JGI IMG/M metagenome (GOLD analysis project Ga0066639, IMG submission 59504) | Groundwater microbial communities from aquifer - Crystal Geyser CG10_big_fil_rev_8/21/14_0.10 | ecosystem: Environmental > Aquatic > Deep subsurface > Groundwater | place: USA: Utah... | reverse complement strand
TTTGATCTGGCTGGCAACAATCAAATGACCGACATGAGGAGGATCAAATGTCCCTCCCAGTATTCCAATTTTCATAGGTTTTATTGTAACAACTTATAAATAAATTGCTACAATAATGATATGCAAACTTTTCTGGAATATGTAAAGGAAATACTCGGAGATAATAAAAAACTAAAAGTAGTTCTTGTAGTTTTGTCTGCCGCTGGTTTGCTGAGTCTGATTGCAATTCAAATACTCCCGTTCCTCATTTTTCTCATTCTTGCGATTATCGTATATCTCCAAATACCAAAAGAGCAATAACTTTTTAGCTCACAAGATATCTCAATCGCAGGCTGTTTGAGACAACCGATATCGAACTGAAAGCCATCGCAACGCTGGCAATGATAGGGGAGAGGAGTATCCCGAAAGGCAGAAATAGTATGCCTGCCGCAATAGGAATACCGACAACATTATACCCGAATGCCCAGAATAAATTTTGTTTGATAATACGAAGTGTTTTCTGTGAGACATCAATTGCTTCGATTACCTTTTCAAGTGTCCCCTTAACCAGAATGATATCTCCGGTTGAAATCGCAACATCCGTACCGGTGCCCATAGCGATACCGACATGCGCCTGTGCCAAAGCAGGGGCATCATTGATACCGTCTCCGACCATAGCAACAATCCTACCTTCACTCTGAAGAGCTTTCACTTTGTTGGCCTTGTCTCCGGGTAGCACTTCGGCAATAACTTCATCGATGCCAAGCTCAGAAGCGACAGCTTCAGCCGTTTTCTTATTATCTCCGGTCATCATCACCGTTCGAATTCCCATTGCTTGGAGCTTAGTAATAGCATCTTTTGCATCTTCTTTTATTGTATCTGCTATCCCGACAATGCCTCTTATTGTCCCATCTACAGCTACATATGAAACCGTTTGTGCTTGATCGCGAAGTTTATCTATTTGCTTTAAATAGGTTTTATCAACGACGACCTTCTGTTCATTCATTAATTTTTCAGTACCGACCATTACTTTTTTTCCATCGACTAAGGCAATAACTCCTTTACCTGAAACATCTTCAAATGATTTGACAGACAGTTCTTTTACCGGCGTTGTCTGTTCGATATGGCGAACAACGGCTTCTGCCAAAGGATGATGTGATGCCTTTTCAATAGAGTAGAGGAGTGGTGTAATATTTTTGTCAGAAAGCTCCAATACCTGCACTTCCGGCTTTCCTTTTGTCAGTGTTCCTGTTTTATCAAACACAATCGTGTCAATCTTGTGAGCAATTTCAAGGGCCTCAGCATCTTTCACAAGAATTCCCTGTTGTGCAGCTTTTCCGGTGCCAACCATGACTGCAGTTGGAGTGGCGAGACCGAGAGCACACGGACAGGCAATGATCAATACGGTAATAGCGATGTAGGTCGCAATCTGAAATGCTTCAGCACCGACAATCAGACCGAACTGCGGAGCAATAAGATACCAAAATACCCACGCCAGAGCTGCAATGCTTATAACTGTCGGGACGAAGACCGAAGCCACTTTGTCTGCCAGTTTCTGTATCGGAGCTTCCGTACCTTGTGCTTCTTCAACCATTTGGATAATCTGAGCAAGAAGTGTATCCGATCCGACTTTTGTAGCTTTGTATCTGAAACTCCCGGAGCCGTTGATTGTTGCACCAATCACCGTATCACCCTCTTTTTTTTCAACCGGAATTGATTCACCGGTGACCATTGACTCATCAACGCTCGATGTTCCCTCAGTAACCATGCCGTCAACCGGAAGCTTTTGACCCGGTTTGACAATGATAATATCACCAACCAGAACCTGTTCAATGGGAATAGTTATCTCTTTTTTATCACGGATAACGGTAGCTTCTTTTGCCTGTAGCTTTAGAAGAGATTTGATAGCATCTGCCGCTTGTCCTTTCGAGCGCATCTCCAACAAACGTCCCAGCATGATAAAGAAGATAATAAAGACTGCAGCTTCATAGTAAACTTCCGATCCGCCGTCAATGCCGGCAAAGGCATGCGGATAAAGCGTAACAATAGTCGAGTAAAGCCATGCCACAGAAGTGCCGAGCGCAATGAGAGTGTCCATATTGGTGGCCTTAATTTTGAGTGCACTCAGAGCGCTTCGAAAAATATCACTTCCTCCGACAAACAGAATAGGAGTTGCTATCATGAGCTGCAAAAGATAAAAGAAAGAGATTTCGATACCAGAATTCTCAAGTTTTATCATCCCGAAAAACTTCATCGGATCAGTCCAACTCAAACCCTGCCCGAATAGCATCCAGAACATAATGCCGACAAAAGGTATTGTTCCCAAACCTATCAATGTCACCGTTTTCTTAAGATTTTCATACAGATCATGACGCATTTTTTCATCAAGAGGCACACCGTGATCATGCTCCGACGATAAGTGTTCCATCATTTTTTTAGCTTCAGGAGGTGACGCTAAGACCGTTTTTCCCTCTTCAGTGTCGACTAATTGATACGATCCGGCACTGGCAACCGCATGTTTCAGGTCCTCGATCGAAAGAATAGTTTCATCATACTCGACTGTCATTTTTTCCGTAGCATAATTGACCTTGACTTCCTGTACTCCGTCAAGCTCACTAACAACATCTTCAATTAAAGCCTTACAGGAAGCACAATGCATACCGACAATAGGAAATATCTTTTTTGTCATATTTGTATAAACATATTAATTACTCAACTCGTACCATAACCGGCGGCACCATACCCATCGTACAACTGATTTTGTAGGTTCCTTTACTCGGAGTAAACTCCGCCTCAGATCTTGGCTTATTCAGATATATCACCTCATCATAGAGACCGCCAAGCCACATCGCCTGAGCACAACCTGTCACGTTGTTACTCAACACGGTTAATTTTGTCGGGACGCCGGATTTTAACGTGATATTTTTTGGAAAATAATCAAATCCCTTTGCAAGCATGGTCAACTCTTGATACTGGTTTTCGCCTTCGCCTTTCATTGCAACACCAAGCTGTGTTCCTCCCTGTGCAGAAGTCGATGAGGAAGTCTTTGCAAAGACATCACTCATACTCGGTAATCCCAACACATTAAACTGAGCGTTGATATTGTAAAATCCGAAAAGCAATATAAAAAGTCCTGCAATCAGATTAAATGTGCCGCCAAACGACGTATTTTTCTGAAATTTAAAACTGGAAAAACTAATACCGGCAAGAACTGGAAGTGTACCGATCGCAAAAGCTGACATCATTACCGAACTTGTCAGAAAACTTCCCGTGGTAAGAGCGATACTCTGCGCCATAAGAGTGAATCCACACGGCAGAAAGAACGTCAATGCACCCGATACAAACGGCATATACTTTCCTTTGAAATTTTTCTCATCAGACGCGTATTTTGAAATAAACCGGGGAAAACCAAGCCTGATTCGTCGTGCCCATGAGACACCGATCATCTGTAATCCGACAATACCCATCGTCAGTGAGACGAAAATGATAAGAATCGAAGTGAACTGCATTGATAACTGAAAAAATGAACCGATCAAACCCAGGAGCCCGCCAAGTAAAGCAAAAGAAACAAGTCTACCGACATTAAAAAGGACAAACGGCGTTATGCGTTTTTCTTCATCGACACCGCCGTACAGCTCATTCCACTGTTTGGACATGGCAAGCAGCACCCCTCCGACCAAAGCAGCACAGCTTGACAAGCTGGCAATAACTCCCAATCCAAAAAAAGCAGGCAAAGATGAACTTTCATCCAGAGTAAAGCGTGCCAAAATATCGCTGTCTTCTACAAGAAGATAAAATATACCAAAGAGCACCATAAATATCATCGCCTGTGGCCATGAGTTTTGAGTCGGAGTAACAAACGAGGGTTCATTCGAAAATGTGTACCCAAGTTCCGAAAACTGAGTATTCAGTTCTCGAATTTGCGGCTTGTGACCTTTATGGTACGTAATCTCAATGGATCCGTCCTGCAGAGATGCCTCAACAGCAGAAACTCCTTTGATCTTGGAGATTTTTTTCTGAAGGAGTACCTCACAAGAACCGCAATGCATTCCCGAAACAAAATAGGTACAGTTAGATATTTTACTCATAGTTTCAATAGATACCAGATCATGTCTGGAACAACAGTGATTTTAGATAAGCACTGTCATTTATATTTATAAATTTCAACCAACTCTTCCACAAATTGATTTTTGTGTCCTTTTTTTACCTGATCAATTGCACATGTGCTTAAGTGCTCTTCCATAATGGTGGCGTCAATTGCTTTTAATGCCTTCTGGACGGCAAGAGACTGATGTAGAACTTCTATACAATACGTATCAGCTTCAACCATCTGAATAATTTTTTCCAAATGTCCGCGTACAATTCTCAGTCGATGAAGCACTCGATGCTTGTTGTTCTGAATTTTTACCATAATGAAAAAACTGTGATAACAATCCCATTGGGGGGGATTAAAATATCATAACCTATCGTCACTCTTTTTGTCAACATCTTTTTTTATGACACTATATCTGATAAAATGAGGTTATCTTAGTGTTGTATAGTTAAAAGGTTTGAAAGATCATTTTTGCCTTCTTTTTTATTTTTGTCCTTTCGATATTTTTTAACTCTACAACCTCTGTCAGTGGTACTATCTATGACTTTTTCTTTTGTTGATATTGAGACAACCGGAACTCACCTACGACACGATCGGGTAATTGAGATCGGAATACTTCGTGTTGAAAACGGAAAACTGGTCCAGACCTATAATCAACTTATTAACCCTCAGACATATGTATCTCCTTTTATTTCTCAAATGACCGGAATACTACCTGATGATCTTGAAGATGCTCCGACATTTGATCTTGTAAAAGATGATATATATGAGTTGCTGCAGGATTCAATTTTCGTAGCTCATAATGTCCGCTTCGATCATGGATTTTTGAAAAATGAATTTAGGAGATATGATTTTGATTTATCACTCAAACAACTTTGTACTGTCAAGCTCTCACGGACACTATTCCCGGAGCATCGTCATCACAATCTGGATGCCATTGTGCAGCGCTTCGGGTTTTCGATCAAGCACCGACATCGGGCATTTGATGATGCTGAGATTCTGTGGAAATTCTATCAAGCTGTTGAGATGTTATACCCGGCAAATAAACTCAAAGAGACCCTCCAGTTTCTTATCCAGAAACCTTCAATTCCATCCAAACTACCAATACGTGAAATAGAACAACTCCATAACGGCCCGGGCGTCTATATCTTTTATGGAGATGAAGATCTTCCGCTGTACATCGGCAAAAGTCGTGATGTGAGAAAACGCGTTCTCTCTCATTTTTCCTCAGATCACCGCTCTTCGAAAGAGATGAATATATCAATGCAGATTAAACGGATAGAAACAATTCCGACAGCAGGGGAGCTTGGAGCTTTGATTAAAGAGGCAGAGCTTATCAAAAAAATGAATCCGTTATATAATCAACAGCTTCGGCGGCAAAACATCTTTACCATTCTCAAAAAAGAAACAACAAAAGATGGATATATGACAGTATCTTTTGAACGAAAATCCAACATCACGACAGAAATCCTTCCGCAAGTTCTCGGAATTTTTCGAAGTAAAAAACAAGCAAAGGAGTTCATTGAAGAAAAAGCGATAGAGCATCATCTCTGTGGAAAGATCCTCGACATTGAGAAGACAAAAGGAGCTTGTTTCGGCTACAAACTGGAGCGTTGCAGAGGGGCTTGTATCGGCAAAGAAAAACCGATCGCTTACAATATCAGATTTATTGAAGCATTCGGTGATCGGACTATCAAGGATTGGCCATTCCCCGGACCCGTTCATATTCATGAAGAAGACAGTGTCGAACATTTATCAGAAGATTTTATTATCGATAAATGGTGCCTGATCACTGATCATGAAGAACGGTACTTTGATTATGATATCTACAAAATTCTCATCCGTTATTTGTTCTCTCCAAAAAATCGTTTTAATATCAAAATAATCTCGCATGATCAGGAAATTCCGTTCCAGCTTTAACAGAAAGTAGTTGGCAAAAAAACGGTGATACCAGTATAATGAACACTTATGGAAACAAAAAAAATTCTTCTGATTATCGGCTCAGTACTCGGCCTCTTTATCTTTCTTTTTGTTGCATACTCACTAACAAGTAAACCGGAACAAACTTATTTTGAAAATCTTACAAAAGTCGCTTCGACAGATCATACCAAATGGTCCAAAAATAATAAGATTATTTTGACTGAATACAGCGATTTTCAATGTCCGGCTTGTGCGTCATACTTCGATCTTCTTAAAGGTTTGGATGAGACGTCTCCTGACAACAAGAAAATATTCGATAATGTGACGTTTGTGTACCGTAATTTTCCTCTTGACCAGATACATCCGAATGCCCGCGAAGCCGCATATGCTGCCGAAGCTGCCGCAAAGCAAAATGCGTTTTTCCCATATCATGACATCCTTTTTTCAAGACAATCTGAATGGGCTGAGATGGGCGATCCATCAGAGATGTTTATCAAATATGCAGAAGAGCTGAAACTTGATGTCGATCAGTTTAAGAAAGATTTTGCATCGGATACCGTGAAGCAACAAGTCCAGAGCGATTATCTTTCGGGCACGGAAAACGATGTCCAGGGTACTCCGACTTTTTATCTGAACGGATACAAAATCAGATCACCTCAATCAGTTGAAGAGCTCAGACAAGTACTTCTGGATGCCATTGAACAGTCAAAAACATCATAGAGATCTTCATGTATATCCGTATTTTGAACAGAAAGATACATTATAAAAAGATGGGTAAAGGAAGCCCTGTCCTTTTTGTGCACGGCTGGGGCGAAAACATGTACAAGCTTCACAAACTCGCCCTCCTGAGCTCTAAACAATACTGCGTTTATACCATTGATCTTCCAGGATTCGGAAAAAGTGATAATCCGGCAGAACACTGGGGAGTAGAAGGGTATGCGGTAATGATAAAAGAACTCATTGAAAAATTAAAGCTAAAGAAACCGCACTATATCGGACATGCGTTCGGAAGCGATATCGGGATTTATCTTTCGAGTCGCTATGGAAATGTCATTGATCATCTTGTCATTTGTGCCAGTTCATTTCGGCGACAGAACAAGATATCAAAATCTGCCCAAGTGATGAAAAATATATCGCGTGAACAGACTATCTTACGCTTTTTATATAAACCGATTAGGTCCCTCTACTATTCAGTCCTTCACAAAGACTCAGACTTGCTAAAGTATCCTCACATTGAAAAAAATTTTCGAAAAATTGTTGCCCAGGATTTGAGTGGTGAGCTTCGAGGTATAAAAAATAAAACTCTTATTTTGTGGGGTGAGAATGATACTTGCACACCTGCCATTATGGCATATGAACTTCAAAGTAAAATTCGTCGTTCCGGACTTCATGTCTTTCCCGACTGCACACATGACTTTCCGACTGAAGAACCTCATCTTGTTTGGAAAGAAATAGAGCCTTTTTTGCTTACCTAATTTTCGATCATCACGAGTATAATAATTTTGAAAGGCACTCTGATAAACATTGTTCGGTAAATTAATATTTAGAAATCATGGGGACTGATGTTCATTCTTATTCTTCTTTGTACTTTTTGGATCTTATATAAGGGATTTCACTTCATTTCTTTATTTGAATCAAAAGATTATAGATTTGACAGGTTTCAGTCCGGTATATATGATCGGGGATTTATTACCCAGTTCTATAGTTATAAAATCTCCTGGCCTTCCCGAACACCCCGCAATGTTATGATTACCTCGTTTCATGTCCTTATCACGGGTGTTCTGTTTTTATATGCGTTTGAAGACATCTATATTTATAATTTTTTGAGCTATTTTTTTTGGTTGGCCCCATTTGCTGCTTTTGTCATTGTATTAACAGGGGTTGCTTTAACCCAAATTCCCGTTCAGATCTACCGTTGGATTATAGTTCAAACCGCAAAATTAAAGCTTCGAAATTCTAAAACCGTATTTATCGGAGTTGCCGGAAGTTATGGAAAAACAGCTATTGTAGAACAATTGCATTCAATATTTGCAAAAAAACATGCTGTTACCATGACTGATTCACGATATATAAATGATATCGGTATAGCGCGTGCAATACTAAGGAATCTTTCAGATGATACGGAAATTTTTATCATTGAGATCGGATCATGCAAAAAAGGAGAAATTAATCAGGCGGTTCATTACATTCCCTTTTCCTATCTGATTATCACAGGTATTGGGAATCATCGCTTGGATTTATTCGGAAGTAAGAAAAATATGAATACAGAATTCACCTCGCTTATCACGCAGCTTCCGTCTGACAAAATTGTATATCTTAACTCAGAGATATCAGTAATTGGAGATGTTTCAACCACGATCAAGACGTATGGATTTTCGGAAAAGGATGATGTCTCAGCCACACATTTTAGTTTTAATCAGGCTTTTACCAAGGCCCGAATTCACTATAAAAACCAGTCATGGAATATTCAGACAGCTCTTCTGGGTAGACATTCCCTTCAAAACCTTTTACCTGTTTTTGCGCTTTGTGTAGATGTCGGCATGAGACCATCTGATGTTCTCCATAAAATACAAAATTTTAAACACGAAAAAAATAAATTCTCAATCCATCGAGGAACACATAAATCGGTTATTATTTCAGATCTTCAGGAATCGAATCTCAACGGATTACTGATAAAAATAGATTTTCTTAAACATTTTTCTCATAAAACAAAAATTATTGTTTCTCATGGCATCCAGGAACTTGGAGTAGAGAAGAGGAGCTCATATAAAAAGATTCTTCATGAAATTAATAAAAATAATATTCAGCTTTATACGACAGATGATTCTTTTAGTTCATTATCAAAACATGGAAGTATAATGACATTTAACGACGTCTTACAACTTCAAAAACAATTGCTTTTGAGCGTAGATAAGGGTACAGTTGTACTAGTGGAAGGTAAGTGGCCACCTTCATTAATTGAAGCCCTAATTGTACATAAATGATTTCCTCAGAATTTGCACCAAATGAAACAAACGAAGATGCAAACCTAGCTCTGAGGCTTCTTTTTCAACCATGGAAGTGGAGGAGAGGGAAGGAAACAAATAACCTTAAGCGACGTTTAAAAAGTCGGTTTTTTTCCTCAGATACACATATAAGTTTGTTTTTATCTGCAAGAGGAGCTTTGTATCAATATATTAAGACTTTGGCGTTACCTCCAGGGACAAAGGTGTTAGTTTCCGGATTTACTCCAATCACCTGCATCTTGCCTATACTGGAGCACGAACTTCAACCTGTTTATGTTGACATCAATAAAGAAGACCTCAGCATGAACGTCAATGATCTCAAGGCTAAATATAACTCTGACTCAAAACTGCTCATTCTAAAACATCCTCACGGCGCCACTCCGAAAGATCGTAAGGATATACTCGCTTTTGCCAAGGATAAAAAACTCACCGTGATAGAAGATGTATCTCAGGGGTTTGATCTGAATTTATTTAAACAAAAACGCTTTACATCAACATTATTGCTCTCATTTTCTCGAACTGCTTTTATTTCATCCGTGCTGGGAGGGGCAATTGTCATCCGAGGTAAAAACAATGCTGAGCTTATGCGTGATGTCGAAAAGAACATCCCGAACGCATCTTTCTGGCTTATTCTGCAAATTATTTTTTATAAAATAGGCTCTGTAATAATCAAAAAGACATATCCTATTTACTTTGGGAAGTTATTGCATTTTGTGATGAAACACTTTAACCTTATTCCGACAACAATCACAAAGAACGAACGAAAAGGTCAATTTGATCCGTTATATTTAAAAAGGTATCCAAATATTTGCGTTATATTTTTGATGAAACAACTCGATAGATTTAACGACGTTTCAGCAAAAAGAAAACGTATCACTGCTCTTTATAGTAAACAACTTACTGATACTAAATCTCAATTAAAGATCGCCCTTACCTACTTCCCGTTTTTTATTCATAGCCCTGTACAAGCAATAAAATCGCTCAAACAATTCAATATCACCTTGCGTACAGAATTCAATACCTTACAAAACGAACAAATTAACCACCATGTGTTTGGATATAAAATGAAGAACTGCCCGGTTTGCGAAAATCAAATTCCGCATATCTTAAAACTTCCGACTACTATTTCAAAACGTGACTCTCAGAAACTTATAACAAGGTTAAAGAAGGTAGTTTCTTCTCAAAAATAATACTTGCTTTAAAGATAGGCTTTTATAACAGGCTAAAACACACCATACGCCCTAAATTCGTCTAAATAGACCCCTCTAAAAAAATAGACGTATAAAGTATCATCTTTTTTAACTCTTATTTACATATAATCATAACGATGGTTATAATTGATCGAATTATAGGTATGTCCTGAAAATTTCTCAACTTAAGCGGTCTCATCAAAAAAAATCATTATGGTATATGATCTTACTTCATAACTCTCTCTTTCGATATGAATCTATGTTTATTATATTCTTCAAAATTTTATTTATGTCTGATGAGGCTGATATATCAGCATAAACATAAGGAGTTCTCTGTAGGTAGAAGTATAAAATAGAGGAGAATTGAGCCTGAAATTCAAGTTTGGACTGTCATATAAGCCCAAAATAGGGTAGACCTGCAGAATAAAAACCAATCAATGGGCTGGGAGAAGTAAATGAGGCTTTTTTAACAAGATAAAATAATAAAAATGAAAATAAACGAAAAAAACAGGGAAAATATAAATCTACAAAAATCGCTTCTCTCTCCTCTCATTTTGCCTAAACGTCGTAAAAGATACAATTTACGACGTTGTATAAAGTCTATTCTCCCGCCTCATATATGTCGAATTTTATCAATATCAATAGTTAGGTAAATCGAAGGAATAGAATTATTATTCCTCTTTTTTATTTTTTTTATTTCTAAATTATTTTTTATATTTTCACTTAACTTTCGCTTTTTACACCTCTTTTTAATGCCTTGCTTCTGAGAGTGAGCTCACCTCTGCTCGAAAGAGGTCAGAAATGTGATGCTTTGTAGTAGAGACTTAAATATATCGTCACAAAGCCTTTTGAAAGATAGTGGCAACTATAACAACCTAAGTTATCCACACTTACCTGGCAGAGCATATCGAAGTGTATCAAAAGATATCAATAACATACGTACGTGAATTTTGTTAATTATCTTATAGTAATTAAATATTATTATAGGATATAATTATATTACTCACGAACGTAAGTTTTTAAATACATGTTATCCCCTCTCCTCTCTTCTCTACTTTGGGATCTCTGTCATTTTTGAAGATCATATCTACCGGATTTTTTTACCATTGGAGCGTCAGGACAGTAATAAAAAGTACAAAAATCATAACAAATGCATACTCACGAAGTGTGTTCTTAAAGAGACGATCTGCAAGATAGTTGTATGCTATTCCTGCCAAGCTGTAATAAAATGCAGTCAGAATAAGCGCAATAACGTTTATTTTCAGCGGTACAAATGATGCTATAAGTGCTACTTCAAACAAGAGTAACGCCAATACGACACTAAATGTCACGATCTTTTTATCAAAAGACTTTTCCAGCTTTACTGACCAAAAAAGCTGCATAGAGATTGTCAGAGCAAGAAATGCTATAATGAACGCATTAAGGATAAAGTTCAAACGAAACGATAATGTCACTAATGCAAACAAAAAAACAATAAATGTCTGCGTCAGATAATTAATGGAAAACGCTGCGCGATAAAGCTGTAAACTCCTCTCTACTCCGACATTAAATATATTCATTGTCAAAAGAACAGCATAATACCCAAGAGAAAAAAGAATGAGAAATGGTAATCGGGTTAACCAGCGTACCGGAAGCAGCGAATAAAAGAGATATAAGGCAATTGCAAGCATAATCGGCACTACAAATAACATATACCACTCTACCCTATCAATACCTTCAAAAACAGCAAAATATGTAGTGACATAAGAGACAATTAAAATAATCGGAAGAAAAACATACCAAGAGTCAGTGAAAGTAAAGAATGAACTGACCGTCAACAAAATCATCATAACCAATGTGGCAATGACAATACGGATTCTCTTCGGAATCAGATTAATGAAACTAAAAGCCTTCTGTTTCTGTTTCTG
>Ga0066639_10004349_pt1 | contig 12094 bp, 9 predicted proteins | sample CryGeyCG2114_010_2_FD_59504 | JGI IMG/M metagenome (GOLD analysis project Ga0066639, IMG submission 59504) | Groundwater microbial communities from aquifer - Crystal Geyser CG10_big_fil_rev_8/21/14_0.10 | ecosystem: Environmental > Aquatic > Deep subsurface > Groundwater | place: USA: Utah... | reverse complement strand
ATTGATGATCAAGCAATGATTGGTCATAACTGTCAAATTGCAGAGGGTGCGGTAATCTGTGGGTCCGTTGGGCTTGCAGGAAGTGTTCAGGTTGGGCGGTTTGCTTATATTGGAGGATTATCAGGAGTGCCTAATGGAGCAAAAATTGGGGATTATGCAAAACTAGCGGGCGGAACTTTTGCGACAGGAGATATCCCCTCGGGAGAAACAGTTGCTGGGCATCCACATCGTAAGGCCAGAGATTTTTTCAAATTGCAAGTTCACTTTAACCGTTTATTAAATGAAAGAAAAAAAAGGAAATACTCATGAGTCAAGACAATCCATACCTATTAAATATAGAAAAAATTAGAGAATTTCTTCCTCATCGTTATCCGTTTTTATTAGTGGATAGAATTTTAGAAGTGCATCCTGTCGGTGATATTAAAGATTTGCATTCGGATGACAAGTTAGGTGTTCGAGTAAAAGGAATTAAAAATTTCACATACAACGAGCCTTTCATGCAAGGGCATTTCCCTAATTTTTCGATCGTGCCAGGTGTAATACTATTGGAAGCGATGGGACAAGTTTCAAGTTTCTCAGTTTATCCTTATTTAAAAGATCGTTTAGCCGAAGTGAAAGATGATTTTCAGGTGATGCTTATTGGAGTGGATTATGCTCGCTTTAGAAGGCCAGTAACCCCTGGAGATACTGTTGTGATGCATTCGGAAGTGACTAAAAAAAGAGGTAAGCTTTGGGGGTTTCGATGTACGGCGCAAGTGGATGGGCACCTTGTTGCTGAGACCGAGTTTTTAGCAAATATGGTTGCACAAGCTGAGGAGGGTAAAAAATGATAGACTCATCGGCAAAAATTGCAAAGAGTGCTGAGGTTGATGATGGAGTCGAAATCGGACCTTACTGTGTTGTGGGTCCAAATGTTCGAATTAAAAAAGGCACAAAGCTTATTTCACATGTAGTTGTGGATGGATGGACAGAAATAGGTGAAGATAATTTAATTTTTCCATTTACATATTTGGGCGCAATTCCACAAGATCTAAAATACAAAGGTGAAAAAACTCATTTAAAAATTGGAGACTCTAACACTATTCGAGAAGGTGTTACGATAAATTTAGGAACAGTCCAAGGAGGTGGAGTTACCTCATTGGGAAGCAATAACTTGCTGATGTCTTATGTTCATTTAGGACATGACTGTCAAATCGGAAACCATTGTATCATTGCAACTCATTGCGCTTTAGCGGGGCATGTTGTTGTGGAAGACTATGCAAATATTGGGGGCATGGTTGGAATTTCTCAATTTTTAAATATCGGCGCTTATTCTTACATTGGTGGTCAGTCTGGAATTGAAAAAGATGTACTGCCATTTTCAATTGCACTTGGACAAAGACCCCCACACATTAGAGGTGCTAATATTGTTGGTTTAAGACGAAGAGGTTTTGCTGCAGAAACTATTCAAATTATCAATGAAACAATTAAATTATGGATTAGGCCAGAAGTTCCAAAAGAACAGTGCCTTTTAGAAATTGAATCTCAATATGGAGATAATCCAGAAATCCAGCAGTTAGTTCAATTTATTAAAAAAAGTACCCAAGGGATCATTAAATAAAACACATTGATAGCAGATTTAAGGGATGAAGATTTTAATTTCAGCAGCTGAGGCTTCTTCGGATGCGCATGGGGCGGCTTTGGTGAGGGCTTTGCGCAAGCTCAATGCTGATAAAGAAATATCATTTTTTGGAATTGGTGGTGACGAATTAAAGCGTGAGGGTCTTCAGTGTGTAGTGGATTCAAAAAATCTACTCGTCATGGGGTTTCTTGCTGTTATTGCTAAATTACCTAAAATATTAAAAGCGCATAAAGAAATTGTAAATGCTGCACGTATTGAAAAACCAGCCTTAGCTCTAGTGTTGGATTATCCAGATTTTCATTTTCGTTTAGCCAAAAAATTGCATAAAATGGGAATCCCAGTATTTTATTACATCCCCCCAAAAGTCTGGGTGTGGCGAAAAAAACGTGTTTATTTTTTAAGAAAATATTTTAACAAATTATTTTGCATTCTTCCTTTTGAAAAAAATTTCTATGGAAAGTTTGGAGTTGATGCAGAGTATGTGGGCAATCCGATTGTTGATGAGCTTCCGCTTGAGGTTACTCGAAGCGAAGCAAGAAAAAAATTGGGCCTTAACGCACAGGAACGTGTTTTGCTTTTAATGCCCGGAAGTAGGCCTTCAGAATTAAAAGTGCATTTAAATGTAATGTTGAATGCTGCAAAAAAAGCCGAAAAAAAATTGGGACATAAAATTAAAATATTAATTCCGACACTCTCTACCGAAGATCGAGATTGGATTAAAGATCAAATTAAAAACATAGAAGGACTTCCAGAAATCAAATTGCTTCAAAAGCAATCTCACCTTGCGATGATCGCTGCGGATGCGGGAGTTATAAAATCTGGTACGTCTACTCTTGAGGCAGGTCTTTTAAAATGTCCTCACATTATTATTTATAGAGGCGCGAAAATAACTGAATTTTTATTTAATTTGATCGTGAGATATAAGGGGCCTGTTGGATTAGTCAATTTGTTATTAAAGTACGAACTGCCAAAAAAAGAAAACAGATTAGAGTTACCTTTTAAAGAATTCCTCATGGAAGACTTTAATTTAGAAAATGTTTCCAATGAAATTGTAGATCTTTTTAATAATAAAAATAGGTTAGATCAGTTACAAGAATCATTTTTAAAACTGAGAAACAATGTCTTAATAAAAACATCTCCAAGCGAAGCGGTCGCACAAGAGGTATTAAATTACCTTAATGCAAAATCCTTTGAGCCAGTTGTTGCGGCACCTCGTAGCCCCCATTTTTTTTTGGTTTCATTTTTTTGGAGTTTTCTTAATTTAGTTATAAGAGCAGTGTTTTTGTTTTTTCCTAAAAAAACACTTGAGGCTAAAAATGTAATTAGTATTGGAAACATTGAAGCGGGTGGAACAGGGAAGACCCCGTTCGTTTCATGGCTTGCAAATGAAGCGCACAAAAAAGGACTTAGCGTTTGTGTTTTGCTTCGAGGGTATAAGCGTAAAGTTAAAAATGTAGTTGGAATAATTTCCCCAAATCAAAAAGAATTTAAAATTAATGAATTAGGTGATGAAGCGACGTTGATTCATCAAAATGCACCACATGCGTGGGTTGGTGTTCATAAAAACAGGTTTAGGTCTTATCAGGCTGTAAGGTCTTTACACGGAAAGAAATTTGATCTTGTTTTATTGGATGATGGATTTCAGCAGTTTCGAATTAAAAAAGATATCGAAATATTAATGAGAACGTCTCTTAATCGGTTTCAAACTTATTTTAGAGAATTTAATTGGATGTCACGATTTTTTGATTTTATGATTTGGACAAAGGGACGAGTTCGCCCGAATGGGTATGGGATTCCGATATTTGAATTGAATTATACTATGAGTAAAAATCTGAAGGGCCAAAATCTTTATTGTGTTTTTGGTGTGGCACATTTTGATGGTCTATTAAACTGGATCAATATGCAAAATCCAACGTCTCTAAAAGTTGAAACCTTTCCAGATCATCACGATTATTTTAATGAAGAAAAAAAACGTATATTTAATTTTGCGACTCAGAATAATTATAAAATCGTACTAACTGGAAAAGATTGGGTTAAGTGGGAGAAAGATTTTTCTCATCAGGATAAAGAAAATCATTTTATTGTTCTTGAGCCCGATTTAAAATGGATGCAAGGTGAAGAGAAGTGTTTACAACTATTATTAGCAAAATAGCTTTATTGATCTTAGTCTCTATAGGTTGGTTCTACGCTTTAAGTCCAAAGTTTTTAAGATATACGATGGCGAGTTTTGTCGGATTTTTTCCATATATATTTAAGATGAGGCGAGCGGTTATAAAACAAAATCTTCAGTTCGCTTTTCCTGATGATCAACAAAAGCAGTCTTATTTATTAAAAAAAGCTTATCGACACTTGGGTTTTTTATTTTTTGAAGTGGCTATGGTTCTTACTCGTTTTGGAGCCATGTCTTATTTTGTTAAAAAAAATGTAAAAATAATTGGACTTGAACATTGGAAAGAAGCTCTTAAAAAAGAAAAGGGAATAATATTCTTGTCTAGTCACATAGGGTCTTGGGAGATCATGGCGGCGGCAGGAGCTTCAAGTGGAATTGATACAGTCATAGTTACAAAAAGAATTAAGCCTGCTTGGTTGCACGAAGCGCTTGAGAGAGGTCGTTTAAAATTTGGGGTGCGCGCAGCATATGAACCTAAAACACTTTCTACAGTCTTAAAGCAGTTAGCAAAAAAACAAACCGTAGGGTTTGTGTTAGATCAGTATGCAGGTCCTCCTATTGGAATTCGGGTGCCTCTTTTTGGAATTCCAGTCGGGACAGCTGGTGCATTGGCTGCGGTTGCAAAGCGAACGGGTGCGATCGTGTTGCCGACGGTGAATTATAGAGATTGGGGGGGAGATTTTATTTTAGAAATACAATCTCCAGTACAAGTGAAAGAGCCGATCCAAGAGGGCATTCAAGAGGTTGCTCAATTAACTGCACTTTATGTTTCTTACTTAGAAAAACATATTTATGCACATCCGGATCAGTGGTTGTGGACGCATCGACGCTTTAAGGGAGATCTTAGTCCTATTCGAAAAGACGAGTGGAATGAATCAAGAGCTAGAAGGTGATTTGTTCTCAAAATGCGCCGCAACAAAGCTGTGCATTTGAATTTGAATTTGTTTGGCTGTGGAGTTGTACAGATTCGATAAGAGTTTAATCCCTTAATGACATTTATTAGACATTCAAGCGTGCACCCATTACAATCAGTTTTATGTCAAAAACGAAAAGGATTTTGTTTTACGGAGTACTCACCTTTATACTTCAATCTTGTGCAACTCAACCTATTGGTGGAATCAATACTTCTGAAGATTTAACTAAAGAACTTCCAAGTGATTTGCAGCAAAAATTTTCTTTAAAAGATGTAGAGCCAGAGGATGTTTTAGAAAATGAACCTACTTCAAGAAACAAATCTGAAAAGAAAAGCAAAAAAGTAAAAATCCAGAAACAAGCATTTGTATATCCTAATCGAAGACCCAATCGACCTGACCCGGTTTGGAAAGGAGAAAAGCTTGTATATGAATTGACTTACTTTGGAGTAGCGGCAGGAGATTTTACGCTTGAGACGCTTCCACTAAAAGAAATGAACGGTCGAACCGTGTACCATTTTTTTGGTAGAGCAGTTACAGCAAAATTTTTTGAAATGTTTTATAAGGTTGATGACACGGTTGAAAGTTTTTTTGATTATGAAGGATTATTTTCACATCGATTTCATTTGAAATTAAATGAAAGCAAACAAACGCGAGATGCGCTTGAGCTTTATGACTCTGAAAAAAGACAAACTTTTTATTGGAACAGATGGAATCATTGGAAGAAGGGTTATATTGAGTCCAAGGACTATAAAGACATGGAACCCTTTCCTCAGGACAGTATATCGGCAATTTATTATTTGAGGTTTTTACCTTTCGAGATAGGGAAATCACAAAAATTCAATGTGGTTACAGAGGGAAAAACTTGGGAAGCCGAAGCGCACTATTTGCGTAACGAAGTGATTGATACCCCATTTGGTGAAACCAAAACAATCGTGCTTCGACCACAAACCCGATTTGAGGGCGTTTTAAAAGAAACAGGTAAAAGTTTGTTTTGGGTGACCGATGATGATAGACGCATTTTAGTGAGAATTGAAGCTAAAGTTAAAATCGGATCGGTTGTTGCAAGACTCAAAGAAGCGCACCTTGGAACTCCCCCTTGAATTATAAAAAACTATGGAAAATATATTAGTACGTACTCCAAATTGGATTGGGGATCAGATATTAGCGTATCCTTTTTTTTACGGGTTAAGAAAAAAATATCCTAAAGCAAAAATTACCGCAGTTTGTTTAGAGTGGGTAAAAGACATTCAATTTCTCAATTGTGTCGATGATGTTTATACTTTGCCTCTATCCAGAAAACAGTCTTTTTTTGAAAGACTAAAGTGGATTGATTTTTCTGCAAAAGAACTTAAACAGAAAAAAAAATGGGACTTAGGTATTGCTTTACCCAATTCGATTTCGTCTGCTTGGTTGCTTTATCGAGCGGGTGTAAAATCAAGGCGAGGCTATGGAGCAGAAGGTAGAAGTATTTTATTAAATGATACAGTGGATTGGAAGCGTGGATCTCTATTGCATAGGTCACAAGCGTACTTTAATTTAATTCCTCATTCAGAAACACTTTCGTTTGCATCCCAAAATTTTTGGCCTCGTCTTCCAGATTCAGAATTAGATTCAAAAATCGATGGAGAATTAGACGCATTTGATGTTCAAAAAGAGTGGCCTTCAACAATTGCACTTGAGCCCCCTCAGGTTCCTTACTATGTCATTGCGCCTGGATCGCAAGCCGTGTCTAGAACGTGGCCGGTAGAGTATTTTGCTGATTTTGCCGCACTGATGACAGAAAAAACTTCTCTTGTTGGAGTGATTGTAGGCGGGCCAAAGGAAACCTCTATTGCCTCACGATTAATGGAAGATAAGCGAAGCAATCTTTTAGACTACACAGCTAAAGGAAATGTTTCTTCTTTGTGGAAAATATTTAAAAATGCGAAATGGACATTGTGTAATGAATCAGGCTTAGCACATGTCGCAGCTCTTTGTGGGAGTCCTGTGCAAATTGTGTGTGGAGCTGCTGATCCAAGGAGAACTCGCCCTCTAGGGCCTGCGTCTGTTATGGTTAAGGTTAATCCACTTTCTTGTTGGCCATGTGAGAAAAACATTTGTTATCGACCTGCGCATGAAACAATTGCTTGTTTGAAGGGTATTTTACCTCAAACAATTTATGATGAAATCAGTGCCAATCTCATTCATTCATCATAATTTTTTTAACTCACATTATTAGCAGATATCTTTTATATGACATGTTTCAAAAATTAGAGTATTTCTTTTAGTGATGGCAGCATTGATTAATAAAAAATCTTTAAAGCGTAAACGACCGCAAGGCTTCGATATTGAAAGTCTAAAAAAAGCACTCAGTGATCGATTTAAAGGTGTTTTAATTTGTCTTTCATATTCTTGGGGGGGGTTAGAACAAGTTGCCGCTCAAGATGCTGTTGATTTAGCAGAGTTAGGTTTAAAATTTAAATTTATTTGCTTAAAAGATTCTCCTATTTATGAGCGATTAAAAGAGCATACTTCAATCGAACTTTATCCACTTGATTTTCGTCCTAAAAATTATTTTGATTTTAAGTTTAAAAAAGTACTGACGGGATTAGCAGAAGAAGGATTTAATTTAGTTCATACGGTTCAGACTACACTTTTAGGATCGATTGTTCCTTGGTTGTGGTCAAATCCTAAAATAGTACTACTCGCATCTCGTCACATTATGAGTAATCACTATAAAAAAAACCCTCTGCACCGCACTATTTATCGCCGTCTAGATGGTTTAATCATCATGAGTAATGCATTAAAGGAAAATGTTTTAGAAACACATCCGCTTAAAGAGAGACAGGTCGAATTAATCCGCCTCGGTTTAGATTTTAATAAATTTGATCCTAAAAAAGTAGATTCAAAATCTCAAAGGCAGGCTTGGGGGATTGAGCCTAAACAAATTGTCATCGGAATTGTTGGGCGTATCGATCCTGCAAAGGGACAAGCCACATTTATTAAAGCAGCAGCTGGGTTGTTAAAAGATGATGCTCTAGTAAAAAAGTTAAAGTTTGTGATTGTTGGAGAAGAAACACGCGGATCAGATACCGGATATATGGATGAATTAAAAACCATGGTTCAACAATTTAGAATTGAGGAGAATTTTATATTTTCTGGTCATCAAGATAATATTCCAGAAATCATGGGCGCTTTTGATATCTGTGCAATGCCCTCTAAGCAGGAAGCTTTTGGTTTGGTCGCAATTGAAGCAATGGCGATGCAATGTCCAATTGTGATTTCAAAGGGCGGGAGTTCGCATGAGATTGTGGGAGAAAACGAAGAATTTGGTTATCTCGTTCATCCTGAGGATGCTTTTGACCTTCAACGGCAGCTTTTTAACCTCTTAGAGAATCCGACCAAAACGATCGAAATGGGTAAGAAAGCAATGGTTTACGTACGAGATCATTACGATAAAGAGGTTAGGATTCAAAAAACTCTCGAATATTATGAATGGTGCTTAAGACGTCGGGGGTTATGATTGACAAAGCGCCTTTAGCTCTTTTATACCTACAGGACTCGCTTTTGATTTTTTAAAAATATCTAAAATTAAAGCAGTTTTTTATCTTAATGGAAGGAAGTAAACAATGAATGGAAGGTAAGCAATCAAGTATGTCAGAGTCAGTAAAAAAAGGGGTTCCTTTAAATCAGAAATGGATGGATGAATTTTCCGATAGTTTTTCTGGTGTAGAAGAAACAACCTCGCAAACAAAAAAAAACGGTGAAGAAAATTTTGAAACCCTGTTTGAAGCCACTCAAAATGATGGGGGCATGACAGAAGGACAAGTAACACAAGGGCGAGTCGTAGCCATTGGTCAAGATAACGTTACTGTCGATATTGGATTTAAATGTGAAGGACTCATTCCTTTAATTGAGTTCAAAGACGCCACTGGAAAAGCAAACGTAGAAGTGGGTCAAGAAATTCCTGTATATATAGAGCGATTAGAAATTGAAAACAGTTTTATTCTTTGTTCAAAAGACAGAGCCGATATTATTCGTGCATGGGACGATATTTCAAGTGCATGCGAAAAAGATCAGCTTGTTGAAGGCACAATCATCAATAAAGTAAAAGGCGGTTTTACAGTAGACATTGGCGTTAAAGCGTTTTTACCTGGAAGCCAAATGGAAACAAAACCCATTAAAAATACAGATAAGATGGTTGGACAAAAGATGAAATTCAAAATCATCAAGTTCAACAAAAAACGTGGCAACATCGTATTATCTAGAAAAGCTGTTATTGCTCAAGAGCGCGAGCTTCAAAGAGTAGAAACACTTTCTAACCTTTCAGAAGGTATGATTGTCGCGGGTGTTGTTAAAAACATCACAGACTATGGTGCTTTTATTGATTTGGGCGGTATGGATGGATTGTTGCACATCACAGACATGTCATGGGGACGTATTAAGCATCCTAGTGAGTTGTTCAATGTGAGTGATGAAATCAACGTAAAAGTTTTAAAGTACGACAAAGAAAAAGAACGCGTCTCTTTAGGATTGAAACAAGTTTCTCCAAATCCATGGGATGAAGTTCATTATAAATTTCCAGTTGGCGTGAAAGTAAAAGGCAAAGTTGTTAGTCTTAAAGACTATGGTGCTTTTATTGAATTAGAAGATGGTATTGAAGGCCTCATTCACGTTTCTGAAATGTCTTGGACTGAAAGAGTGAAACACCCTTCAAAACTGCTTAAAGCAGGAGATGAAGTTGAGTGTAAAGTACTTGAAGTCGATACAAAAAATAAACGCATCAGTCTTGGTATTAAACAACTTCAAGCAAATCCATGGGATGAGCTTGAAGATAAATACCCAGTAGGAACAATCATTGAAGAGTCTGAAGTAAAATCAATTACAGATTTCGGTGTGTTCGTTGATGTTGGTCTAGGGATTGATGGTTTAATTCACATTAGCGATCTTTCATGGACTAAAAAAGTTACTCATCCTTCTGAAAAATACAAAAAAGGCGACAAGATTAGAGCTGTCGTTTTAAGTATCGACAAAGGTAGTGAGAAATTTTCTTTAGGCGTGAAACAGCTTGAAAGAGATCCATGGGATAATATCAAATCTCGTTATCGTCAGGGTCAAAGTGTTGAAGGTGCAGTTACAAAGTTAACTGACTTCGGAGCATTTGTTGAGCTTGAAGAAGGCGTAGAAGGTTTGATTTATGTAAGCGAACTTGCAGATCACAGAGTTGAAAAACCATCGGATGTTCTGAAGGTCGGTGATCAAATCACAGCTGAAATTCTTTCGGTCGAACCAAAAGAAAGACGAATTTCACTCTCTATTAGACAACTAAGTAAATCTGAAGAGCGTGCAAATTACGAAACCTATGTTGGCGAAAAATCTAAGAAGACTTCTATGGGAGATCTTTTAGGTGATAAATTGAAAGCTGCATTTGGTGGAAAATCAGACGAAGAAGATGAATCAGGAAACTGAGATTAAAAGACCCAAAAAAAGATTTAGCCCTCTGACAGTAATTTTTTTATTGTCAGGGGGTCTTTTTCTTGTGTTTCTGTTGGTATCAGGACTTATCTTTTTTACTAAGTCCTCACAGCATTTGAAAATGGATTCTGATAACGGCTCAGGATTATTTGCTTCTCAGAAAGAGGGAGTGGGGATCTTAGAAGTTAACGGAGTTATTCTTAATTCTAAAAAAATTCTAAAAAGACTTAAAAAACTAGAAGACAGTAAAAAAATTAAATCTATTGTTTTGCGAGTCAACTCTCCGGGGGGGGCTGTCGCGCCTTCTCAAGAAATTTATGAAGCGTTAAAGAAAGTTAAAAAACCTGTTGTGACTTCAATGGACTCTTTAGCGGCAAGTGGTGGTTATTATATTTCTTGTGGTACTAAAAAGATTTTTGCAAATCCAGGGACACTAACCGGATCAATTGGTGTGATCATGGAGTTTGCAAATTTAAAAAAATTATATGAGTGGGCGAAGGTTGAGCGTTACGCCATTAAAACGGGTAAGTTTAAAGATACTGGTTCTGATCATAGAGAGATGACTCCTGAAGAGCGTGAATTTATGCAAAACCTAGTTGATAACGTGCTTTTACAATTTAAAACTGCAGTTTCTCAAGGGCGGGGTTTATCTATGAGTGCGGTGACTCCGGTTGCGGATGGTCGTATCTTCACTGGTGAGCAAGCAAAGCAACTTAAACTTGTAGATGAAATAGGCACTTTAGATGATGCAGTAAAAGAAGCAGCAAAGCTTGCGGGTTTATCAGAAGAAGATCCTAAAGTTTATTATCCAGAAGAACCTAAAAAATCGATGTTAGAGTATCTAATGGACAGCAGAGGCGGAGACGATGAAGAGGAAGCTTCTACCACCTCAATTTTAGGTATGATTGGAAAAGCACTTTTACATAAAGACCTAAAAACAATGACTCCATTTTTGGATCCAGGTTTATACTTACTTTGGACTGGTTCGTATTAATCGTACCTATTTGAATTTTTAAGTTGTAGTTTTTTTTTCATGTCAATTAATAACGCATTTTTAAAACTTAGACGTCAGATCATTAGTTGTTTATCAACACTTTATTCGCACGAAAAAACGCTTGATGAATTGATTGAAAATGATTTTTCAAATCATGAAAATCGAGCCTGGTGTGTGGATGTTCTTTCGGGTGTGTTGCGATTTAAAGGCCGAATTGATTTCATTATTAATCAGTTTGCATTAAAAAAAAAACCAGCGGGATTTGTTAGAAAAGCACTTCAATTAGCAGTCTATCAAATTTTATATCACGATCAAATTAATGAGGCTTTAGTCGTTTTAGAAACAGTAGAGTTAGTTAAGCAACAAGAGGGTGTTAAGCCATCTCAATTTGTAAACGCATTATTGCGTAAAATTTCTTCTCAAAAAGAGAGTTGGAAAAAAATTGAAATTTTAGACAATACAAATCTTTCTGAGCAAGCACAGATCGCATCAATGGAAGAGTGGATGTGGGAGAAGCTTGTTAAACAATATGGTTTCAAGGCTGCAGTTCAAATTTGCAATGCATTTTTTGATCGCCCATTGATTTGGACGCGACATCAATCAGAACTTGAAATAAATCATGAGCATTTTGAAAAGGGACCGGTGCCGCTTTCTTATTTGTCGACACAAAAAGGAAGCATTTTAGAGCGAGAAGGTTTTAATGAGGGAAGTTGGATCGTGCAGGATTTGTCGAGTCAGATTTTTATTCATGGACTTTATGAAAAACTAATTGAACTTAAAACGGACTTATCGGAGGTGAGTGTTTTAGACTTATGTGCTGCTCCAGGAGGAAAAACAATTGCTCTTAAATGGTTGGGACTAAATATGACTGCCACTGATATATCCTCAACACGTTTATTAAAAGTGAAAGAAAATTTAAAGCGAGTATCGTTAGATCAAAA
>Ga0066639_10004347_pt1 | contig 12095 bp, 9 predicted proteins | sample CryGeyCG2114_010_2_FD_59504 | JGI IMG/M metagenome (GOLD analysis project Ga0066639, IMG submission 59504) | Groundwater microbial communities from aquifer - Crystal Geyser CG10_big_fil_rev_8/21/14_0.10 | ecosystem: Environmental > Aquatic > Deep subsurface > Groundwater | place: USA: Utah... | reverse complement strand
TAGCGCCGCCTCTGGGCCCATAAACTGCGGAATCCCATCTTTCTATTACGATGAAGCAACCGACGCAAATGTCGGTTCTGCTGCCTGCCCCGATGAAGACCTCAATACCGTACCAACCGCTTCAGGATCTGGGGCTGGATTTCCAGCAGTTGATTCTCTTGCCAACCATGCCAGCTTTACCTGGGATGCCACCCGAGGGGGGTCCTATGAATTCACTGCAGCCGCGGCCGGAGACTTAGGACTGGGCAACGATGCCGCTAACTTAGATGTTTGGACCATTGACCAGAAGAAAAATCTTTTTAATAAACAATCTGGAATTTAAAGACCTTTTAACTTTCGTCCATTTCATGTTTTTTTAGACGATATCTGAAGCTACGAAAAGTTATGCCTAATAGGTCAGCAGCCTTCTTTTTAATTCCATTGGAATGAAGTAGGGCGGCATTGAGGTACTTCATCTCAACTGATCCTAATACAGAATCCAGGTCCACTTTTGATTTCGAGGAAAAATCGGGAGCTGGAACTTGTATAAATTTTGCTCTACCAATTGCAGAAGCGCCAACACCACCGCTTGTCAATTCACTACTCTCGTCATCTCCGGAATCCGCTCCAGTTACGCTGGGCGGAAGCGAAGAAATAGAAATTTTATCACCGTTTTCGAGTGTAACTGCTCTCTCAATCACATTTTCCAATTCTCGAACGTTCCCAGGGAACGAATATGCTGAAATGACATCAACAACGTCGGGCTCAAACTTCAATGTTTCCCGACCATGTTTCTTACAGACCTTTTTAACAAAAAAATCCATCAACAAGGGTATGTCGCCGCCCCGTTCGCGCAGTGGAGGCGTTTCTATCAAAATTACATTCAGTCTGTAATAAAGATCTTCTCGAAATCTTCCAGCGGCAATTTCATTTTCCAAATTTCGATTTGTAGCAGCCAATATTCTCACTTCAACCTTTATATCTTTTGTCCCGCCAACTCGCCGAAATGTTTTTTCCTGAATGACTCTCAATAATTTAACTTGCATCGGGAGCGGGAGCTCTCCAATTTCATCTAAGAAGAAGGTACCTCCATTGGCAACCTCAAACAATCCTGCCTTATCGCTCACCGCTCCGGTAAAACTCCCTTTTTGATGCCCAAAAAGTTCACTTTCTATTAAGTTTTCTGGAATCGCTCCACAGTTCACACAAACAAATGGGCGAGTGCTAACCGGACTCAGCTCATGGATCTTACGAGCGACGAGCTCTTTTCCAGTTCCACTTTCTCCAGTAATAAGGATACTTGTACTCGAAGGAGCAACCTGTTTGATCGTATTCATCACTTCGATGATTGCTGCTGATTTTCCAATAATATCCGTTATCATTCCTGCTATACCCCTCGGCTCACTTCCAGCAATGGCAAGTACATAGCCAAAACAAGTACGCCTATTACGAGACCCATTACCAAAATTAAAATAGGCTCTATCATTTTTGTTAAAATTGAAACGCTAGCCGCAACTTCTTCATCATAAAAATCCGCGATCCGTTCAAGCATCTTATCAAGGTTTCCAGTCGACTCGCCCACTTCAATCATCTGAGACACCATCGAAGGAAAAACTTTCTGTCGACTAACTACCGAAGCAACGGGCTTTCCCGCTTCTACTTCGCGCCGCATTTTCCCCAAAGCCTCTTCAAGAGGCGCACTATCGACTGAATTTCGACACACTTCCATAGCTTCAATTAGAGGCAACCCACTTGTCAGCAAAGTGCTTAAAGTTCTAGAAAAACGGGAAATAGCTGACTTTCGCAAGGCATCGCCTAGCCCAGGAATCGAATACAATATTGCATGATAAACACGCCTTCCCTCTGTTGATTTCGTATATTGAATTCCGACGTAAAGGAGAAGCGAGATACCCCCAACAATTACGATAATATTTGTCTGAACGAAATCTGAAATTGCTATCACATTAAGTGTAAGTTTAGGAAGAGTCTGTCCGGTCGATTTTAGTAATTCCGCGATTTTTGGAACAACCGCTTCAAGCATAAAAATAATAGTTAAAATTCCAGCGCCGATAAGGACCGCAGGATAAACCAGGGCGCCCTTAACGGTACGGGTTATTTTCTGGATACGTTCTAAATAAGTGGTCAATCGCCCAAGCATAATATCTAATGATCCAGACGATTCACCCGCTTTAATTAGAGAAGTGTATACTCGAGGAAAAATTCCCTGCAAGCTAGACATTGAATCGCTTAGGTATCCGCCTTGACCCACTTTCTCACGAACCGTAATATAATGGTTTCTGGAATTACTGTCTTTTGTCTGTGAAATAATAATATCTAAAGACTGAATTATTGGGACTCCAGAACCAATCAATACTTGTAGCAAATTCGTAAACGTTACTAATTCATTATTGGAAATGGGCTTTCCGGATCCACCACGGAAAAGCGTGCCTAAATCTGCCTGAAGCAAACCAGGCTTCGTGATTGAAGTGGGACGTACTCCCTGAGCCCGAAGCAACATTCTTGCTTCACCCTCGTTGGAACAATTAATTCGCCCTGAAATACGCTTGCCATCGCTCGAATTTCCAACATATTGAAATTCAGCCATTTGAACCACCCGACGCAACCGCTCCGACAAATCTATCGCTTAGGTGACCGCTTCTAACTAGGCTGCTAACCGAATCTTCAAAGGTTTTCATCAGCGGATTTTTTCCAGAAGACTGCATTGCCGAATAAACTTGATTCATCTGCCCCTTGCGAATCAAATTCTGAACCGCAGTATTGATTTTTACAATTTCGGGAACCAATACAAGCCCTTGATTTCCTGAAAGTAACATTTGCGAAACTACTAACTTTAAATTAACTGCTAATAGCTCTCGAACGTGTGCTTGGCGCTCCGGTTCAAACAGGGAGATAAGCCGGCTAATGGATTGTTGCGCTCCGCCACTGTGTAGAGTTCCAAATACTAAATGGCCTGATTCGGCCAACTTAAGTGCTGTTTCAGCTGAAATACGATCGCGAATTTCACCGACAAGTATATAATCTGGATCAATTCTAAATAGTTCGCGATAGCCTGTTTCAAAATCTAAACAGTCTGTTCCGATTTCTCGTTGGGTCACAATACATTTGTTATGTGGATGCAAGTACTCAATCGGATCTTCGAGTGTCACAATATGTCCGCGCTTTTTTTTATTAATTGCATCCAACATTGATGCGATGGTCGTTGTCTTTCCGCTTCCTGTCGCACCCGACACCAAGACTAATCCATGCCGATATTCAATTACTTCAGATATTTCGCTAGGCAACCCTAAGACAGTCAAACCTGGGGGTTCCGATGGAATTCTTCGAAAGCATGCACCTAATTTACCCTTTTGGTGAAATAGATTAAGACGAAATCGATCACCACCTTCAAGGTCAAAGGCCATTGCCAAATCCTTATCCTTTCGCAAAGCTGTCGTTTGAGATTTAGAAAGAAAAGTACTGAATAACTCTTGGATCGATCGAGAAGAAAGCTCTCCCAGATCCGAAGATTGGATTTTTCCACTGATACGATAGCGCGGAACAGAACCGACCGATAGATGCAAATCGGTTGCATTCAATTGGCTCATTGATTTTAGAAGTTTTTTTAACTTCGCGGACAAACTAACTCCTTATTGTTCCATTGTTATTGAAAGAGCCTCTTCCAATGAAGTCTGACCCTCCAATACTCGGGTTAATGCCGACATACGAAGCGTTTTCATTCCTTCTTTAATTGCCTGACGCTTAATTTCCGCTGCTGTTGCTCCTCTAAGAACCATTTCTTTTAGAGTAGGGCTAAAATCCAAAACTTCATAAATGGCAAGTCGCCCAAGGTATCCCGTGTTTCCGCACTTCAGACACCCCTTACCTTTCATTGGAATAACTTTATCTACTGCGTCCCGAGCAAATCCAATTTCAACAAGCTGCGCCTTAGGAACACTTTCCGGTGCACGACAATGCCCACAGACCTTTCTCACCAGTCTTTGTGCAACAATTGTATTAACCGAACCGACAATCAGGAATGGTTCGATTCCCATGTGATGTAATCGCGTAATCGCACTGGCAGCATCATTGGTATGAAGAGTAGACAAAACCAAATGACCAGTAAGCGCGGCTTGAACCGCTATTTCGGCAGTCTCAAGATCCCTAATCTCTCCGACTAGAACGATATCAGGGTCCTGCCTCAGGATAGCCCGCAATACGTTTGCAAACGTTAAGCCAATATCCGAATGCACTTGAATTTGATTAATACCATCCAAGTTGTACTCAACAGGATCCTCAACCGTCGATATGTTTTTTGAAACTTTGTTGAGGTCCGCTAGAGCCGAATATAGCGTGGTGGTCTTCCCTGAGCCAGTTGGCCCAGTAACAAGAACCATTCCGTTAGGGGATTCGATTCCTTTTCGAAAGACCTGAAACTGTCTCGCTTCAAACCCGAGACCGTTTAAATCAAGTTCAAGCGACGATTGATTCAGGATTCTCATCACGATTTTTTCGCCATAAACAGTCGGAATTGAGTTAACCCGAATGTCGACAGAACTACCCCGGATTTTTAATTTTATCCTGCCATCCTGCGGAAGGCGAGATTCCCCAATGTCCATTTTCGCCATAATTTTTATCCGCGCGATGATCGGTCGTTTCAATTCGACAGGGATACTGGCCACGTCTAACAAAGCACCGTCAACACGCATTCGAGCCCTAAAGCGAGTTTCATAAGGTTCAACATGAATATCACTTGCTCCCTTATTAACAGATTCTCTCAGTAGACCATTCACGAGCGCAATAACCGGCGCGTCAGTCGCATCCACGGATTTTCCATCTAACTCGTGAATTCCGGCCAGATTCGCAGCCAACATTGAGTCGTCGTCGTTATTATCGCGGCGAGTTTTTTGGGCCTCTCGCTTCGCCTTTTTTGATTCTTGATTAAGAACCGCCAAAGCTTCTCCAACAAACCCGGCGCCACCGAAATAACGCTGTCGTGCCAGCTCAAAAGAAGAAATAGTCGTCAAAACAACTTCAACATTTAGTCGCGTTTGAAAATTTAAATCCTGAATCGAGTTTAAGTTAGTAGGATCGTAGACGGCAACCACTAGGGTACCTTGATTTTTCTGAATTGGGATTACGCTGTATTTTTCTACCTGCGCCGGAGTCAGTAGGCGAATTATTTCGGGTGCCACCTCAAATTTTTCCAAATTAATTGTGGGAAGATTGAATTTTCTACTCAAAAAATAAAGCAGCTTAGTCTCAGAAATATATTTTTTCCTGAGAATATAGGCAATCGCATTGCGTTTTGAATCAGACTCAACAACTGCCTCTTGATACATCTGATCTTGAATCACGCCATCAGAATATAGAAGATCAATTAATTTTCGAGACATCGTGCCCTTCCATGGGATCTTTGCAACAACTTAAATTTTCGATGGAGTGACAATTTTTGTCAAGGCTTCGTATTAAGCCATTTTTTTGACGAGTTCGATATCTTTCATAATTTGCTCCCTAAGGGACTCAATTCCTGAAAATTTCCGCTCTTCTCGGATGGCTTTAATCAGCTCTACCTTAATAAAATTATCATACATATCCAAATCCTGATCCAAAAGATGCGTTTCTACCACCGGAACCGGGGAACTACTCTTAAAGGTCGGCCTAACACCCACGTTTGTAATACTCGGATAATCTACTCCAAGATATTTTGTCGTCGACTGATACACACCCTGCTTAACTAGAACTTTGTCATGAATTTCTAAGTTTGCAGTTGGAAATCCGATTGTCCGTCCACGTTGATCACCACGGACTACCTTTCCAGAATAAAAATAATTAAAGCCAAGTAATTTCGAAGTTTCCATTACATCGCCATCGACTAACAACTCTCTTATACGTGTACTGGATACAGCACTTCCTGCCAATATGGTTAATGGCATTGAAAAAACCTCTACTCCCACAGATGAGAATAATTTTTCCAAATCCTCCACTGATCCCAGCCTTCCACTAGCAAATCGAAAGTTTTCACCGACCACTATTGATTTTATTTTTGGAAAAATCGATATTAAATACTTAATAAATTCCGAAGGCGAAAGTTTAGAAAATCCCAAATCAAAATTTTGCTCGACAATTAAATCCACCCCTCGGTCTGCAAGCAATGATTCTTGTTCACTTTGGGTGAACAACCGAGGAAGTGTATCCGCTCCAAAAAAAGTTTTGGGATGCGGAGAGAACGTAAGCACTGCTGAATCAGTACCGGAAACCCTGTGAACGTCGAATAATTTAGCAAGCAGCTTTTGATGCCCAAGATGAATGCCATCAAAATTTCCAATCGCAACACCAACTGGATCTAACCATTGCGGTGGGTCTATATAGTCGGCCTTAATTCTCTGCATTATTAACCGTACTCATAGCAGCTTTTTTTGCATCTTCGTACAACTTTTCAATTTCACCTTTTTCTGGCAAAACTACCGCAGAGCTTTGTTCACGGGAAAACCTGATTTGATCAATTTTATCAAGAATCGAAGAACAACGATCAATTTGACTAGAAGATTTCCAATCCTCTCGTGACACAGAATAAACTTTTTCACCCATCCGAACTTCTAAACTCCCGTAAAGAGCGCGCTCAATCTCCAAAGTAGCTGCATCCAAATCAAATGGACTAGTCTTAAAAATTCGCTCCATACGTTTCTGACTTTCCAGCCAAATTTCAGAAATTGTAGAGGCTTTCCTTTTTTTTTGTCCGGGCATTCGCGCTTTAACAGTCAGAAATAAAACCAACAAACCCAATACACCCGCAAAAAAATAGGTCAATCGCTCCGAGTATATCCGGGCGAGATCAAAGCCCGATGTCCGTGAAAAATCTGACAAATCTGGCATCACCGCCGCCGCCTGTCCACCTTCCTTTTCGACACTCTTTACGCCGGATACCGACTTTGCGATCGGAAGCGGATTTCCAAAAGAAGTGAAAGACAAACCGCTAATACTAAGATTTTCATATTCCTTTTTTGCCGGATTAAACACCGGAAACTCAATATTGGGAAGTATGACGTCTCCGGGCTTGGTCGGTATCAGCACTACGTCAAATGCTTTTTCTGCGATGTCAGACTGTGCATTTTTCACATCCGAATTTGATTCAAAAACTCGAATACCATCTGGCCAATTGACTGATGGAAATTTTAACGAAGAAAGATTTCCTCTTCCCTCAACCTTTATGCTGAGGTTCACGGGTTTTCCCACTTCTACCGACTGCTGATCAAGGGAGCCCGTAATTGAAAACTCACCAACGGTACCGTTGAAGTCTTGAGGCCGTCCTTCCTGTGGCAAATCCGATACCTCCAAAGATACCCTTTTACTAGACTCCGTTCCAGATCTTGCCCGATTAAAAAAACTAAATATTCTATCCTCACCAAAAGGTGAATTGCCGCGATGCTCAAGGTAATAAGTGGCCTTGATGGAGATTGAATCAATTAGTAGCTTTCCTGACTTTAACGGATATGCTGCATATCGAGCAAGCAAGGCTTTATCAAAAATCCGACCGTCCTTATGTATTCGTCGCCAGTCGAGATCCCTCCGTAAAGCAGGAATCTGCAAATCTTCTCTTAGAAATCCTTCTAGAACCGGATACTTTTGTATCTGAATGTCCCCAATCTGAGCTTGTTTATAGATATAATAGCTTACAATAATCTGCTCTCCTTTATAAGCGACCTCTTTATTTAGCTCTGCAGTGATAAAAAATGGCCGGCGATCCGAACTGTCCAGCGCACTTCCCGCGCCAGCAACGCCTCCAAACTTCTTAGAGGGTGGCGCTGTAGAACCAGCATTTTTTACTTCAATATAAATGGTTGGATGAGTAACCGTCTCTCCACCCATGCTCAACTTGATTCCTGATATTTCAAGGCGTCCAGTCTTTTTAGGTCTCAAGACAATCGATTGGCCTCGGGTATTTTTAACTTCAAATTTTCCATTTTCTAAGACGGCCTCGGTATGGCTACTGGAAAATCGATTAATAATTTGAAAATCTGGCGCACTAAATTCAGGCTCTATTGATCCCGAGTCGTTTGAATTCTTATTAAAAGTAACGGTAAATTTTAATGATATCGATTCATCTTCGGAAATCTCGGAACGGTCTGTTTCTACATTCAAATTTAGATCGGAGGCCTCAACTAAATGAATGTTTACCAGCCATCCAAGTGCTACTACAAAATATACATTCAGCAAATTCCTACCAATCACGACCACTCCCACCTTCTTGATTTTTTTCGCCCTTTCTTAATTCCATATGTAATTTTTTTTCTCGAGCTGCCAATTCGGACATTACACGCTCAGCATCCTCTTTCGATAAATTTTTTGACTGATACTGTCTTTTTGTATTTCCTCTACTGACATTTTTAGGAGATTTTTCTTTTTTATCTCCTTTTCCCTCTTCCTGCTCCTTTTCTTTGCCCTCACCTTTTCCGTCTGATTCTTCCTCTTCCCCTTTTTTTCCTTTAGATTTACTCTGTTGTTGAGCCAACATTTCTAATTTTTTTCGAGCGATATCTTCAAATTCTTTATCTTTTCCCAGTTTTGCGGACTCAATTGCATCCGCCAATGTTCTTTTCGCCTCAGACAGCTTTCCACCCTTTTGTTGAGCTTCAGCCAAATTATACCGTGCAAATGCGCTGAGACGATGATTTCCAATCAAATCTGACTCCCTGGCACTGCTTCCAAATGCTGTCTCTGCATTTTTATATTCTTCATCCTTAAGCTCCACTACTCCTTGATTAAAAAGCAGCAATGGATCATCTGGATTATAAGCTTGGGCACCACCAAATAGCTTCCGAGCTTCGCTAACACGATCTTTCTCAAACGCATCTACGCCTAGATTATTTTCTTGGTAAACCCGATAATCATCTTGCATATCGGCCTTAAGTGGCGATGCAAATAAAAATGAAACTAAAGCCAAACCAACTGCGCTAGGTTTTGAATACTTCTCGGCAACCAACGAAAGCTCAAAAAGAAACATTAGGAGCGCAAAAAGAAGTGGCCACTGATACCGATCTAACGGGATCTTCTTTTTCATTTTTTTATTGCTGTCTCGATCAAAATAGCTAATAGCCGATATAATTTCACCGGCCGATTGATCAACTAAGCCAATTTCCTTAAATTCGCCTCCAGCGATATCTGCCAGCTCCTTTAAAGCTTCAGAATTAAACTTACTGATCACCGTCTTGCCGGTCATATCCTTTTTAAATCCAGTCAAAACACCACGATCATCGCGAACTGGGACTGGCCCACCCTCAAGAGTGCCAATGCCTACCACTATTAAACTTATTCCCTTGGCCTTAAGCGCCTTAGCTCCATCGATTGCCTTTTTCTCTAAGTCTTCTCCATCTGAGATAAGTAAAACAACTTTAGACCCGATAGGATTCTCCGCACCACCATCTAAATTTTCGGCACCTCGATCCAATGCCCTGACCGCGCTTTCAAGGGCACCTCCAATATCTGTTCCCTGAGTAGGGACTGAAGAGGTATCAATCGTCTGTAAAACCTCATCCACATAAGTCAGATCGGTCGTCAACGGGGAAGCAAGAAATGAGCTGTTAGCAAATGCAATTACACCAACACGGTCATGAGTTAGTTTCTGTAAAATCGAACTAACCAATTTCTTTCCTCTACGTAACCGACTTGGAACAACATCTTCGACATCCATACTTTTGGATACGTCCAAAACCAACATGAGATCTAATCCGGACACAGAAAATTCCTTTTCGGCGAAACCCAGTTGAGGTCGCGCCAGAGCGACGATCAATCCGGCCACCCCCACGCACCACACAATTAGTCGTTTTTTATCGACTCTCCACGGGGCCCTAGTGAGTACTTTTCTCCAGAGATCTCTAGAAATAATCGAATCAAAATGTAATTCGCGTTTTTTTATATCTCTAAACAATAAAAAACCAAAGGGCGGTAATAGTAGTAAGAAATAGAGCCATTGAATTTCAGCAAAATTCACAATGCTGGTCTCCATATTGCAAAAACACTAAACTGCTCCAGCAATAAGATTAATAACGACGCCAATAAAAAGCCTCGGTATTTATCGGAATATTCCGTCTCTTTTGATGAATCAACCTTACTCTTTTCAAGTTGATCAATTTCGCTAAAAACCTTTGTTAGGGCGTCAGCGTCAGTGACTCGATAAAAATTGCCAAACGTTTGCTCAGAAATTCGTTTTAGAAGGTCAGGATTTAGAGCATTATCGAACCACTGATAATAAACTCGTTCACGACCTGTAAAATCTTTTCTCTTAATCGGCAACTTTACCCGTCCTTCAGTTCCGATTGCGACGGTGTACACTTTGATTCCAAATCCAGCTGCCATGTCTCCCGCAGTTGCCGGGTCAACTTGTCCAACATTATTATCACCGTCAGTCAGCAAGATAATTATCTTACTTTTTGCGGTTGAACTTTTAAGACGACTAACCGCAAGAGCCAGTCCATCTCCAATTGCCGTTCCATCTTTTAGTTTTCCCACCTCAACAGCATCAATTGCTTGATTAACAAGTCCATAATCCAATGTCGGCGGTGCCAAAGTAAATGCTTCCCCGCTGAAAATCAGAAATCCAATTCGGTCATTTTTTCGTCCCTCGACAAATGACCTCATTGTATTTTTAGCGACCTCAAGCCGAGACACGGCAGACAGATCTTCGATGTTCATGCTCATCGAAACATCCATAACCATCATAATATCAATCCCACTAACAACACGACTTTTTCGCTCAAAACTCTCCTGTGGGCGAGCCAGCGCAAATACTAAAAAAATAAAAGCCAGATATCTTAAAAAAAGCCTTTTGCGAATTGGGCTGGACTTTTGAATGGTGCGAGGCAACTTTGGAGAAAATAAAATCCCAGGGCGTCTATTTGTTTTCATCCAATAGCGATGAAACACCGGGATCAATAATAAAATTAGAAGATAGTACCAAGACTCAAATCTCATAGTCTCTTTCTCGTTTTGTTAACTACTTCTATTGCCAAATCAAACATCTTATCTATTGCCGAGTCTGAAGGAACATAATCGGTAAACTTTACACGATCCAATTGCTCGAACAGCGCGCTGACATCTCCCAATATCCTAACGGATACTGCTAATTTTTCTAATTCTGCCACAAGCTCTTCGGTTGTGGCTTCTGGAGCGTCGAATCGAAACCTTCGCCCTAAATAGATTTTTACCAATTCTGAAGCTGAAAAATATATTCGCTTATATTCACTTTTCCTCAGATGCCGTTGGGCCCTCAATTTATTCAATCCGTTGATTGCAACTTGGCCCTCAGTTAACTTAACTTTTATTTCGCCAGATCTCGGGCGATTTTGTCTAATTTTTTTTACCCAGACAATTAACCCAGCTAACAATATAATTCCAACTAAAGACGAAAGAATTATTATTATAAGTTTCAATTCAGATGGAAATTCAATTTTGAGTGGTGCGAGCGCATCCGGGGGGGGCTCCTTTTTTACTCCCGGTTGTTGAAAAACGGACTCGACTTGAAAATTGAATGACTTGGTCCTCGCTAGTTCAGTTCCATCTGATTTTCTTAATATCAATTCGGGAACTTCGATGAGTCCAGACGAAAGGGCGACGATAATTACTTGAATTCGATTACTATCTAAAACAGAAATTGACCGGACATACCAACTTTGCGCTTCATCCAACTCTATACTCGATTTCAGAGCCATCGTCTCCTGAGCTAAATTTCGCGCATCAATGCCAACTATAAAAAGCTTGGCCGGATCGCCAACGAGTATCTTTTCGGCGCGAGGAGTCTCCCACTCTAGATCGTAAACAGGAATACTTGATTCATCAGCAAATGTATAATTTGCTAAACCAACAAACATAACAAATATCGAAACCAAATTTGGTTTAGAAATTTTAATGCCTGAAGCGTCCTTTTTTTCTTTCCATAAAAAATTTAACAACTGCTTCACCATAATCTTCTTTTGTAGAAATTTTTAAGAGTTCGGATTTTGAACCACTAAGTTCCTTTTTAATGCCTTCCGTTCGCTCCTTAGCCCGAGCTTCTTTCCACTTCAAATACGAGTGATTTCGAGAATCAATATAATACTCTTCGCCAGACTCAGGATCAACCG
>Ga0066639_10004346_pt1 | contig 12096 bp, 12 predicted proteins | sample CryGeyCG2114_010_2_FD_59504 | JGI IMG/M metagenome (GOLD analysis project Ga0066639, IMG submission 59504) | Groundwater microbial communities from aquifer - Crystal Geyser CG10_big_fil_rev_8/21/14_0.10 | ecosystem: Environmental > Aquatic > Deep subsurface > Groundwater | place: USA: Utah... | reverse complement strand
ACGTATCATATTTGGCACTTCGTGCCAAAAGTGTTGCGTTAGATTCTAGAGCCCAACTATATAAATATATATGGAACGAGAGAAATTTACATTAATTCATGGTGAGGGTAAAGGAAATGAGCTTTTACAAGATTCTTATGTACGAGAATGTTTGTTATATGTGAGTAAAGATGCCACTAATGAATTAAAAATTCCTGACAAACAATTACAACAAGATATTATACAATTGTTTAATTTGCGTAGAAAATTTACTTTTGCAATGAAAAACAAACTACTTCCTAATCCTCTACGAGAACAAGACACATCACTCTCTCAAGAAGGATATGCAACCGCATTAGACACTTTTCAGGAAAAATATCCTCAGTTTTATGAAGGTGTCTTTGATATTATTGAACGTTATCATGATGATTATGTAGCAAGACAAAAAGATACAGAAGATTTTGATTTATAGTCCTTTTATCATATATTCACCGCGTTTGCTAAAACCATTTTTGCGATAATAATCGCGGACACCTACACCAGAAATAACGGCTATTTTTTTGAAGCCGTTTTTTTGTGCAATTTTTTCTGCTTCTCGAATTAGTTTTTTCCCCAGACCTTTGTGTTGGCTTGCGTCTTTGTCTGTACTGCCGACTTGGACGAGTTGACCATAGGTATGTAGTTCGCGAACAAAGGCAGTATCGTCAAGATTTCCGAGTCTGAGAAGTTTTTCCAAGTCTAATGACTTTTGAATTTTATCTGTGTATGTCGGTAATCGTAAACGTAAAAATGCATAGACAATACGTCGTTTTTTGTCTTCAAAACTGAGAAAATATTCTGTTCCGCCGATTGTTGTATATGTTTCAATGAATAATTGTGTGGTATAATCAATTGCTTGTATATGATGAATTTTTTCAGCATGACTGACTTCGCGACAACGAAGGCATTTACAAAAAAATCCTTGCTGATGTAATGTCTTTTTAAGATTTTCTCGCAAATTGGTAATTGCATTACCAGCTTGGATTTCTGTACTTGGAATATCACGAATGAGACGAGAAATACGACAATAATATGGTGTTGTTTTTTTCATTTCCAGTAATGCATCAAACAAATCTTTTTCAGCGTATGGCTTGTATTTTTTTGTTTTGTACCATTGATATAGTTCTGCACTTTTTATGACCGTACAAGGATAAATTTTTACCATATCAGGTTTCAATCCTTCATCATGAAATAATGATGTATACATATCAATATCATGAGTTGCGGTCGTACCAGGTAAATCTGGCATAAAATGAAGATCAACTTTGAATCCAGCCTGACGAAGGAAAAAAATTGCATCGCGAAATTGTTGAACCGTGTGTCCACGTTGGATGAGTGTGAGGATTTTATCATCCGGTGCTTGTAAACCCAATTCGATACGTGTACACCCTTGTCGACGCATGTGATATATTGTTTTTGTTGATATGGCATCTGGTCGTGTCTCGAGTGTGAGCCCAATGATTTTATATTTTGCTTTTTTGTCATTGTACTCTTGTTCTATTGACATTTCTGTTTGTAAATCTGTCAGTGTTTTTTTTGTCCAATATTTTTCTTCGGTACTGTCTTTTTTTATACGACGTGAAAGATTGTTACAGGCTTTGAATGATTCCATGAGAAACCAATATTGATATTTTAGTGGATATGCATTCCATGTACCACCTTTTAGAATATATTCTATTTTTTCAGTTGGATGACCATTTTTTTCTAGCATGAGAATACGACGACGCATTTGTTCATATGGGCTAAATGCAAGTGCTAGTGCACGTGCAGCAGCAGGCTCAGTGGCAATATAACTTTTTGGCATTTTTACTTCTGTTGGACAATAAATACATTTGCCAGGACATGCGTATGGTTTTATAAGTGAAGCGACGACGGCAATACCAGAGCCAGATCGGATATCTGCTTTACGCAAGAGTGTTTCTATTGTTTCATCTTTTATAATGCTTTTCTTTTTGAGCAGAATGTGATAATATGTGAGCAATTGTATATTTGATGGCTGTCTTGTTTTTAATTTGCCTGCAACTTTTCGACGGATATCATTAAGTTCAGCCTTGTTATGAGGTTGTTGTGATAATATCTCTTCTAGAATTGTTTGTATGACGAGATCCATATTTTTTATGACACATGAATATATACAACTAAATCGTGAAACCTACGATAAAATTGCAAAATTGTTTGCGCAAACACGACAATACCTATGGGATGATTTGATGTCTTTTTTGACATATACAAAAGATAATCAAAAAATCCTCGATATTGGTTGTGGTACAGGCCGATTATACCATCTTTTCAAGAAAATTCAAGGGATAGACTATATAGGCATTGATCAAAGTGAAGGACAAATTCGAGAAGCACAAAAAGATTTTCCTGAAAATAATTATATTGTAGGAGAAATGACAACATTGCCATTTGAAAATGAAATATTTGATGTAGTGTTTTGTATCGCAACATTACATCATTTGCCAGATGAAATGACAAGATTACAAGCAATCCGTGAGATGAAACGAGTTTTGAAAAAAGGTGGATATATTTGTATGACAAATTGGAATTTGTTTTCTCATACCGCACAAAAGACAGCCAAGAGTGGAAAATATTTAGTAAAAAATGAACATGATTTTATTATTCCATGGAAAAGCCCAGAAGGGGTTATGTTAGCTGAACGGTATTATCATGGATTTTCTTTGGAAGAATTGGAAGATTTGTATATAAAAGCTGGGTTGAAAATTGTAGAGCAGTATTATAGTAAAAAAGGAGAAATAAGTGATATAAAAAAAGGTCACAATATTGTGACCGTGTTACAAAAAATTGATAATTAAAGGATTTTCTGAATGTGTTTCACGTTATTCTGTTTTGGATTGGGTGTCTGAAGGAGAATAGTGTTACATCCCTGTCAAAATACATACAACCACACCATTATAATGCCGTCCTTTTTTTAGAGATTTTTGTAAACCTGCGAGAGAGAGAATTGCATTTGCAGATACGGCGATATGACATGTTGTTCGTAATAATTCTTGTGCTTGTTTTATTTGTTCATCATTTATGACCCATCCGCTTCCGTCGGATTTTTTTATTGCTTGTAATATCTCTTTTTTTCTATATGCAATATTGTCAACAATTGCACCAGCAGATGATGTATCAGTTGTTTCAAAATCTGTGTCGAAGTGTTCTGCGATCGGGTGGCATGCGGTTGTTTGGACAATGTGGATTTCTGGGTGTTGTTCGCCACCCCATGGAGAAGGTGATAATACATCAAACGCATATGCAAGACCAAGTGCAGTCGTAGCTGATGATGTCGGAATAAATATTGCTTGTAAATTGGGGATGTTATTTATTTCTTCTGCAAGTTCATAATATCCGAGAAGTGCACTATCATCAGTAGATTGACGAAGATTTATACTAGTTTCCGCATGTTCTTGTTGTATTTTGAATGCAGATTGTTTTGGTCGTTCTACTTGTCTGATGCCGATATGTGAATCATGTTCAATTAAATTTTGTAATATATCCAATTTTTTTTCATGAATTTTTTTCCCAACAAAAACAGTAAGTGAAAGATTGTCATCATTATTTTTGTTATGTGATTGTACACTATGTATTGCAGCGATAGCAGCATTGCCAGATGATGATATGACAAAGGATGTAGTATGTTGTTCTTTGTAATATTTTTTTATCATAAAAGGAATCGAACGTCCTTTGTGCGATCCATATTTATGTTCATCTTCACGTTTCAGATATATGTCCACACCAAGTGCATCATTGAGTGTGTTGAAAGATTGTTGTGGGGTTTTCATAGACTAATCACGATACATGATACATGTAATACGATACAATTGTATCATGATATTTGTTTCATGTATCATGTTAATAATTACTTGATAAAAAAAATATAGTATGATATGATATGAAACATCTTAATCTATCTAAATGTATCATATATGAACTTAATTTGTCCAGAATGTAAAAACAATGTTGATCTTTCACGCTATAGTGATTTGGCGGTTAATCATGTGATTGAATGTGATATGTGTGGTATTACGCTTATGGTGACAAAGATGGAAGGGGAGAGTGTAGACGTAGAAATTGTGGATGAGGGTAAGTAGAAGTTTACATTTTATTATGAATAAAAACGTAGAAAATTTCTGCGTTTTTTATTTTCCAAAAACTGTTCTTTTAAATTCGTTTAATGTATTTTTTTCTTTCATACGAAATATATCCAATGCAATTTCTTTTCCCCAAAATTGTTCACTACATACAATGTCAATAAATTCATCAAAATTAACTTTTAATATATCTATTTTCTCACCTGCGTCGAGATGTTGTTCGCTAATTTTTTTACAGTCACGTGCAATATAGAGATGCACAGACCATTCCATTTTTGTATATGGTTCATAGCTTTTGAATAGTTGCCAATCATTAGACATCATGCCAGATTCTTCGAGTAATTCTCGTTTGGCACATTCGAGTGTTTGTTCATGTTCTTCTTGACGACCACCAAACAGTGTATAAAAATTTTCTTTCATGGGCTGAGATTCTTTTGCGATCAAGATTTTATCACCTTGTGTTGCGATGATTTGTAATGTGTTAGCTCGTTTGAGCATTTCAAATGTTGTGGTCGTTCCATCGTAAAGTTCTTGTTCCCAATGATAGGTATCAAATATAATGCCGGAGAATACTTTTTTTGCTTGTTTGGGTAGTTTCATAACACTGATTTATATTGATTTTGACCTAATGGTCAGATTACACTGATGATTTACTTGGATCTAATCGGTAGGATGAAATTTATCTACCAATAGTGCAAATAAAAAATGGATTAGTGATATAGTACTACTGATACTGATTACTAAATAGAAATTTTCTTGTGTTGTAGTGGTATCAAATGAGTAAAAGAAAGGAACAACAAGGGAAAGGATCATTGCATAAAATATAATGCCAATAACAACAAATAACGGTTTTTTTGTATAGGGTGCGATATGCGTAAAAAGATATTTTTCGACCAGAAAAGAAAGTAGAAAAATAGCGATGAACATAATAATTATTTGTTTTTCATTCAAAATCGCTAACAGAGGTACAAAAAGAAAAATAATATTGATTCCTCGAAATAAAAATTTTAGAAGTCGAAACAATGGTGCCATATTAGTGTTTATCTGAGAGTGAATTGATTAATTTCTCAATCATCCCACGAAATCCATGACTACCGAGGAAGACAACGACGTCTCCTTTTTTTGTTGTCTGAATAATGTGTTCTACTAGTTTTTCATCATCAGACATGAAATGAACATTGTTATGTGTTTTTGATATTACATCACACAGTGTTTTTCCGATGAGTGGTTTTTCTTTTGTTTCATCAATCTTTATATGTGTGAGACGAGGGATGATGACCTCATCTGCTGAATCAAATGCATGATCATATCCGGGAATAGATTCTTGTTGGCGATTACCAGTATTTGGTTCAAATATAGCGATAATTTTTCCGTCATATATATCACGCAATGTTTTTAATGTTGAAATTGCTTTTGCAGGGGAGTGTGCGATGTCGTCGATAATAGTGATATTTCCATCAAATCGTTTTTCGAGACGTCGTTTGATGCCTTTGAAAGATTGTATTGCTTTAATAATATGTTTTGGTTTTATATTGAGATCATGCGCCATCGCAAAACATGCCGTAATATTTGTTGCATTGTATGTGCCAAATAATGGTGAGTTTATATGATATGTTTTTTTATCATATAAAATATCAAATTCTAAGCCATCGATATTTTGTATAAGATTTTTTATACAATAATCTGCTTTGTCTGATACTCCATATGAGAGGAATCTATTTTGAGAAATTTGTATGTCTTCAAATGAAAGAATAGACAGCACATTCTCGTGTACAATAATACTACCATCGACAGCAACATTATGTACAAGTGTTTGAAATACATCAATATATGATTGTTCAGTCGGATAAACATCAGCATGATCCCACTGTACCGCAGTGAGGAGAAGGTGAGTAGGAGAATAATGTGCAAATTTTGGTTTGCTATCCCATTGTGAACTTTTGTATTCATCACCTTCGAGAATACAGAGTGTGCAACATGTATCACCATCACTGAGATATGCTGAGTCCATATCATTGACAGCAAGTCCACCAAACATATAATTCATATCTATGTTTTCTTGTTTTATGATCCAGGTGAGTAGTGTGGATGTGGTTGTTTTTCCATATGTTCCCGCACAAACAATATTTCCTTCTGTGCAAAAAAATTCCGCAATTGCTTCTGGATAAGATTTATATTCAATATTATGTTTTTGAATATATTGCCATTCAGGATTTTGTGAACTCGCGATATTTCCGACAATGATGAGATCGGGATTTCCATTTTGTGTCATTTTGTCGACATGCCAACCAGGATAAAAAGAAATCCCTACATCTTTCAAGTGTGTAGAAATGGGTGGATAAAAACCTTTGTCAGAGCCAGTGACGGTATATCCTTTTTTGTGAAAAGCAATTGCTAGTGCGCTCATAGCGACACCGCATATGCCGATAAAATGGATTTTTTTTGTTTGCATAATATATCGTAATTTGATGATGGGTCACAGATTTTCATGATCTCCATGATTATCCATGATTTGCATCATGTGTATCTTGGTTTGTCTGGGAAATCATGGAAATCTGTGTCCTATAAATCATTTATAAAAACAGATCAATATTATTTTATTTAAATTTTGTGTAATATTTTTTTTAACTTTTCCAAATCTTCTTCCCACTTCTCACCATCAAACCACTTTAGTCCTTCAAACTGTAATTTGTATACATCACGAGGTCGTGTAGCAGAACCGAGATAGATATATTGTTTGTTTTGTTTTTTTGCATAATCTATTGCGTTGAGCATCATAGACATACCAATATTTTTGATTTCAGTTTTTAGATCATAAAATGGATATGAATAGTGTAATATATTTTTATTTTCATAACAAATCGCATATCCAATATTATTGTCTTCAATTGAGTATACAAAAAATTTATTAAAATTATGATCAGTCGTTAATAATTCTTTTATTTTATTTGCAGAAAATGTACCATCACCAAATTTTGTACTATAAAAATCTTTGGCGAGTTTTCCTATTTTCCATGAATATGCTTCGTAGGGGATATCTTTAATTGTATATTTTAATATTTCTGTTTTTCGTAAGATACGTTTATTTTCACTGGATAATTTAAATTTTGATATATCAATGCGAAGACTACGTGTTTGATACATATAGCCTTTTTTTGGTCGACCAAAAAGATACGCATTGTTGTAGAGGTTTGTAATATTTTTTGAAGAAAAATCAGTTGTTGTCTGTTCGTTTAATTTGAAATAGCCCATACAGTTTTGTGATTTTGATTTCCAGATTATGTTTTATTTCTTTGTTGTATTTGTTTATATTCAATACACGTTTTATGGCGAGAGACTTTGGTCTAAAATTTATCAACAATGCTAAATCTAGGAATTTTATATGTTAATTTTTCATACAAAAGATTGTTCCTCCCCATATTGACAATTTAAATATAGTATATATATGGATATCTGAATTCTAATAAAGTGCTATCCATAATCCGAGTAATACTGCTACTGCGTGTATGAGCCAAAAACGCATAACGATTTTTTCTTCTGCCCATTTGTATTGTAATTCTATATGATGATGAAGTGGTGCCATTTTTAAAATTCTACGTCCGAGTGTATAACGACCAATGATTTGTACAACAACACTCAATAATTCTACATAAAAAATAAATGCAAGTAATGGTAATAATAACATGTTATTTATAACGATGGTGTTGATAGCGAGGAGAGATCCAAGACCAAGTGATCCTACATCTCCCATTTGAAATCGCGCAGGTTTTATATTGAAATAGGTATAAGTGAGAAGTGCGCCTACAGTTGTTGCATTTAATAATGTCATTTCATTGAAACCTTTTATCCAGCTCAAGAGTGTAAGTGCGAGAAATGTGATGATGAGTGCGCCACCAGCCAGACCATCCATGCCATCTGCAACATTGACAGCATTTGCGGTGAACATAACAAATAAAATAATAAGTGGAATTAACCAAAAACCGATATTGACAAATCCATCAAATGGAATATGTATTTCTTGCCAATGTTCTCCGAGTTTGAAATATATCCACCATGCAGTGAATGCTCCAGAGATGAATTGTAATAATAATTTTTCATGTACATGCACACCACGTCCAGGATTTCGTGAAAGCCAAACAGATGTTCGTTTAAAAAGTGTCCATGGTAATGTCAAAATATACCATACACGCATATAACAATGACGATGAATTTTTATAAGTCGCCATATTTGTGACAATTTTCTACTTCGTCGTGTTTGACCATAAATATTCAATATATCATCAATACCACCAAGTAACGCAGACAAAAGCATAACTGCGATAGGTACCCACGTGAAACGACGCTCCCAATTGAAAAGCATGGTTATGATAGCCACAGTCATGATGACAAGTAGCCCACCCATGACAGGTACACCAATTTTACTTTTTCGTGCGCCCATTGCAAGTGATGCATCGTATTCTGCACGACGAGTAATATCGTATTTGTATAATAATTTGGTGAGTAGTGGTGCCCAAATAAATGAAACAACACAAGAAATCAGACCAAAGAAAATAGCTTGTTGGAGAAGAGAGAGCTGTGTTGCTTCAATCATAGTTTTTTATGTATGTATATAATAATATATCGTAGTGTAGTAAAGTTTGGGATAAAAATCAATTATCTTAGTCTCGCTACAAATATTTTTTCACAACTTCTCCCATGCATATATGTCCAGTTTTCTTGACCTGTTTTTGTTTGTTCTTCCCATTGTTGATCCAAAATTGTTTTGTCTGGATCTATAATCGCAATCGTACCATGTTTTATGCCATGATTATATTCACCATCACTTGGCCAGGCGAAGGAGTGGACATAGTTGACAGTTGACTGTTGCACATCGGTGACAACGAGGATGTGATTGTAATCTTTTCGTGGTCCGCCATTCATCATGATGATCATATCACCAGCTTGGATATCTTTGAGAGAAATTTTTTCAGCATTTTTTTCATGTGCCAATACACGGACAGAAATATTTTCTACGGGGCGAAGTTTTATCAATAATTTCCTTAATGGATTTTTTGCATGAGGAAAATATAATTGTTTTTTCAAATCTTTATGTTTTGTTTCGTAATATTCTTGTGCCAAAATATAATATGCAAATGCAGAACAATCAATTCCCAAATGATTGTGTACCAAAAAATGCTTCAGTTGTTCATCTGATAATATATATAAATCAATATGTTTTTTTCGTGCGATCATGTCAGCTTCTTCAGCAATTTCTTCTACCGTTCCTTTGCCAATCATAACACGAAGTGCGGCTCGTTGTTGTGCGCGTTTATTATTGAAATATGGACAACTGATAGTATGTCCATCGAAAGGAAGCTTTTCAAATTTTTGTATAATAGATTGTGTGGAAGTTTTTAGTGTAGACATAATATTTGATATACCTAAGTGTATTTTGAAATGTAGTTTTATTTGTAAAAATTAAATATAATTATACATTTTTATCAGCAAAATATTCTAATAAAATTTTCTTTATTTCTTTTGGTTTTATACTTAATTTTTTAAATTCATATATAGATTTCCATACGAGTGTGTATGAATCATGTTTATTGTTATAATTATTTTCTGGTCCACCAAGTGCTTCTATGCCACCAATGATTGATATAAAGTAATAATGTTGTGTACGTCCATGATCATCTACAAAAACAACAGCTTCTTTATTATCAAGTTTTACATCATAGCCTGTTTCTTCTTTTATTTCACGTATTACAGTATTTTTGATATCCTCATTTTCTTCTTGTGTTCCACCAGGGAGAACAAAATAATGTTGACCAAATTTATGACGTTCTATCAGTAAAATTCTATCATTTTGCAATAGTATCCCTGCACCTCGTGGCATATTGTATATATTGCCATGAGCCAATGTCATGACAAAATCAAACATAATTTCTCCTATTCTTCCAAATTCATTATATGTGTCCATAATACCATCCTTTGTTTGCATACGTAATATCATCGACTCTATTTCTTGTTGTGGATAATATATGTAGTTAAATATTGGTTGTTTATGACAGACAGGTTCTGTTAATGTTTTTATATATTTTGTTTTTCTCAAAATGAGTTGTGCACCAGTATTTATTTTTATTATTTTTTTATCTCGCAATGATGTATCTAACAATGCAAAAATATGTGCTTGAGCAATTGTTATGTGGTCTGTGTTATCTAGTATGTGATTTTGTAATATACTTTCAAAACTCGTTGATGCTGGTTGCCGTGCATTTATTTCTATCAAATATATTTCCTTTGTATTATTATCCATAATAACATCAATACCAAACAATCCTTTCCATCCATCTTGTTGTAATTTTTCTGCAATACCCCTTCCTATCTGTTCAATCTGTTTTATCTGTGTACTATCTAAAATTTTGTGTGGTAATTTCCAATCATTTCCAACAGTTGCAAATGTGTTGTCAGTAAATGGTTTTATACCAGTAATTTGATAACTAATATTTCCTATATGTGTAGCATCTTTGCCAACAACAATATTGACCGTAAATATAGGACCGTCGATAAAATCGGTGATTCGCGCGTCACGTTTTGGAAATCGGTGTATGATTTCATCCAATTTTTCTGATGTGTCTATATAATGTGTTCCTTCGCCACTATGTGCATGATTGAATTGGAGGATAAATGGTTTGTCTTGCCATACGATTTTTTCACATGCTGTAATCGTATGTGGTGGCAAATATGTTGTTAGATTTTCAAGCCATCTGATTTGGGATATTTTTTCTTCGACTGTTTTTGCTAGGTCAGCCGATGGATTGAGAAGATGCCAATTATATTTTGTACAGATTTGTTCGATGAGTTTTGTATTTTTGAACACAAGAATATTCGCGTTTTCTTCTATGGTTTTTTGTGTTATTCTATGTTCGAGTAATTCATAGCTAGACAAGAGTTTGTTTTCTTCTATTAAAATGATATTATTATGTTGTTTTGTTAGCTCACTTGAATAAGGTGTCTTGTTTGTGATAATATAATAATGAGGCGTATCGAGTGATAAGCCTGTTGCGCGTTCAATATCTGGTGTGACGTAATAGAGATTTTTTTCGAGAATGGTATTCATAATGGCTTAAGTATAGCGGAAAAAATGTGTTTTGGCAAGATAATGATTTTGATTTAATACGAAATCTTGATCTATCTTGAAAAATCATGGAAATTTGTGTCCTATAAATCGTTTACTGAAAATGGGACACAAATCACCATGATCACATGGATTGTCCATGATTTTTCTCATTTATTTTTTAAAAAAAGACAAAATAAATTATGCAAGATATCTACAACAATCTCAAACAATTTGGCAGGGTAAAACTCAATGAAGCCTTGGCAAAACATGTTACTATGAAAATTGGCGGAAACGCGAAATATTTTGTAATGGTAAAAAATAATGATAGCTTAGTTGCATTATTGCAATTTCTCGATGCTGAAGGAATGAGGTATATGATATTGGGTGGAGGAAGTAATACATTATTTTCAGATGATGGGTATGATGGAGTCGTCATAAAGTTACAAGCTACAAGTTATAAGTTACAAAATAACATGATTATTGCTGATGGAGGTTGTTCGACTGTTGAAATTGCGCGTGTTAGTATGGTAAATAAACTTACGGGATTCGAATGGGGAGTAGGAATACCAGGGACTATTGGTGGCGCGGTGAGAGGGAATGCTGGAGCGATGGGGAGTGAGATGAAAGATAGTATACAAAAAGTAGAGGTATATCGTGATGGAGAGGTTATTGAAATGTCTCGTGATGAATGTGAGTTTGCATATCGAGATAGTATGTTTAAACATAATCATGATGTAATTTTACGTGTATATTTAGCATTAGAAAAAACAGAAAATAATGAACTTGCAAAACAAGCGATTGAACATCTACAATATCGAAATAAAACACAGCCACAAGGTTTTGCATCGAGTGGGTGTATATTCAAAAATCCTGATACTGAAA
>Ga0066639_10004341_pt1 | contig 12102 bp, 9 predicted proteins | sample CryGeyCG2114_010_2_FD_59504 | JGI IMG/M metagenome (GOLD analysis project Ga0066639, IMG submission 59504) | Groundwater microbial communities from aquifer - Crystal Geyser CG10_big_fil_rev_8/21/14_0.10 | ecosystem: Environmental > Aquatic > Deep subsurface > Groundwater | place: USA: Utah... | reverse complement strand
GAGTGCAAAAATCAAAGCAGAGAGACTGAAATAAAAGCCATACTTCAGTTGAATATCCGGCTCTAGTAAGTAGTGCTTTGTTTTTCTTCTATTTTGACTTCCCGATCCTTCAGACATGGCGGCACCTTTCCTAAGTGACCAAACACTCTTCACTATTCTTGGGGTATTTCCAATGCTTATCCTTTATTGTAGGGTAATTCTGGAACTTTTAAAACAATTGGCTCGATTGGAGCTCATTTCCTTATGATTCGCTATCAAGATCAAGCCATTATTCTAAAATCCTCCCTCCAAGGAGAGCGGGATAAACGCCTTATTTTCCTGACTAAAACTCACGGGAAAAAGGCTGCCTTTGCTAAAGGCGCTGTTTCAAGCAAGCGCTTTGGTCCAGCTCTCGACCTCTTTGCAGTCAGCCAAATCGAATGGGTTGAAAAAAATGAGGGAGAAATCCAAAGGATCGAAAGCGCCGAGACCCACCACGAGTTCAAAGCCATTCGTTCTGACTTTCAGAAAATGGCAACGGCCTCTTACTTTCTAGAGCTCCTCCTCCACCTTTTTCCAGAAAATGAGCCCTTACCCGGAATTTACGAATACCTGGCAAATACCCTCTACGATGTGGATTCGAGAGAAACTTTTGAACAATCCTTAAGAACAACCTATGAACTGAAGCTTCTCTTTCTTCTAGGCATTTCTCCAGAATTCACGGCTTGTCTTTCCTGCTCAACCCAAGCAACCCATTTAGAGTTTCTCTTTTTTAAAGCTTCCTCGGGTGGCATTTTATGTGAAAGCTGCACCGAACCTGCCACCCCTCCTATAGCAAAATCCATTGTTATGGAACTTCAAGAAATTGCTTCTTCTAACTTCAAACGACTCCGAAGCTACACTCCCTCTCAAGAGTTCTCAAGCAAGGTTCCCGCTTTTTTGCATCAATTTATGGATTTTCACGTTCCAGGTTATGAGAGAAGAAAATTCAAATCTTTGAGCTTTTTAAAATAGACTCTCCTTCTATCCAGCAAATCGCGTCCAAAATCGTTTTTGCCACATAACCAGGCTGACATTGAATGGCTTCGAGTTCATGGGCAGCTTGAATGCCACCCCCGGTTGAAACCAGAATAGAATCTTTAACACCCGCTGCTTTTCCAGCCAATATGTCACTGGCATTGTCACCAATCAAATAAGACTCACTTAAATCGATGTGAAGTTTGAATGCCGCGTTTTGTATCAGACCGGGCTTTGGTTTACGGCAAGGGCACCCCTCATCCGGAGAATGAGGACAGTATTCGACTTCATCAAATTCAAACCCTAAAAGAGAAACAAACTTTTTTTGAACCTCAAAAAAATCCTCTTCTGTGATGAGTCCTCTTCCAATCCCACTTTGATTGGTGCACAAAACCAGTAAAAATCCCAATTCCCTTGCCTTTAGTAAGGACTCTTTCGTATCTGAAAAAAGCTCCACTCGAGAGGGATCTCCATTGTAGGGGACGTTCTTCACAAGTGTCCCATCTCGGTCTAAAAAAAGCGCTTTTCTCATTGGTTGTGCCACTTCCAAGCAGTTTCGATGGTTTGCTTTAGGTGAAAAAAAGGCGTCCATCCCAATTTAGTTTTCGCTTTAGAAGAGTCTGCAATGAGTTTTGCAGGATCACCAGGGCGCCTCTCTCCCAGGCGGTAATTGAGTTTTTTTCCAGTGACTTCTTCACAAGCGTGAATCACCTCTAAAATACTCGATCCTCGCTCAGTTCCTAAATTGAAATCCTCAAAAACACCGATCCCCTCTTTTAACTTCCCCAAGTATTCCACCCCTAAGCGATGGGCCTTTGCCAAATCGCAAACGTGCACATAATCACGGATGCAAGTTCCGTCTTCTGTTGGATAATCATCTCCAAAGACCGTTACCTCCTCCCCATTTTTAACCGCTCGAAGGCAAAGAGGGATCAAATGAGTTTCGGGATCATGAGCTTCGCCAATCGCACCAGAGGGGTGAGCCCCTGCTGCATTAAAATAGCGAAACACGACTACCTGAAATCCATCGGCTCTCGCGTATTCTCTTAAACACTGCTCCACCATGAGTTTTGAAAGCCCATAAGGATTGATCGGATTTTGAGGGTGATCTTCCTTTAGCACTGACTCTTTTGGATTTCCGTAGGTCGCGCACGTCGATGAAAAAATAAAGCGCTTCACTGAATTTTTTCGCATTGCTTCTAATAAAGTGATCGTGTTGGCCACATTATTTTGAAAGTAAAGACCAGGGTTCTCGACAGATTCCCCGACGTAACAATAAGCCGCAAAATGAAGCACAGTGCTAATTTCATGGGTTTTAAAAAGAGACTCCAACAGGCCCCGATCCCCTAGGTCTCCCTGAATGAACGTGACTTTCTTTTTTAAGCTTTCAAAAACCCTTGGATTGGACCTAGAAAAATTATCGAGAACCAAGACTTTTTCTCGTTTTTCAACCAACTCCTGAACCATGTGGCTACCGATATAGCCGGCCCCTCCCACTACTAAAATCATATACACCTCGCGCTAGCGCTCATCTGCTCAAGCAGGTAAGATGAGCGAGTCATGGAACTCGCCAAATACTTTTTCCCCTATTTCAAACCTTATCTGAAAAGAGCCTTTCTGGCGATTCTTCTCGCCCCCCCTCTGGCTGGAATCAAAGGGGCCACCGTTTGGCTCACCAAAAACCTAGTGAATGAAGTCTTGATCAAACGGGACCTTTCTACTCTCAAGCTCATTCCGATTGCCATGGTGGGGCTTTACCTCGTCAACCTGGTCCTTCGCTTTTTTCACTACTACCTTATCCGATCCAGTGCCGACCGCGTCGTTGTTCAAATCCGAGAAGATGTTTTAAAAAAGCTCACGTCCCTCCATGTTCAATACTTCCAAGAACACCCGGCAGGAGATCTCATCTCAAGGAGCCTTGCTGATGTGGTCTACTTGGGAATGGGAATTAATTTAATTGGAAGCTTCATTCGAGAGCCCATCATTTTCCTCTCTCTTCTCGGTTATGCCATCTACTTAAACTGGAAGCTCACCCTCTTTTGCTTAGTCGTTTTACCTCTCTTTGCCTGGGTCTTCAACTCAACAGGAAAGCGGGTGAGACGCTATGGAGCAAAACTCCAGGCTGCGCTGGGAGGTTCAACCCGAATTGTTCACGAAGCCATTGGGGGAGCGAGGGTGATTAAAAGCTACTCTTTAGGGCCTTTCGTTCTCAAACGCTATCAACACGCTCAAAGTGAATGGATTGTGAATCAATTGAAATGGGGCCGACTAGAAGAATTTGCAAGACCCTTAATTGAACTGATTGGCTCTATTGCTATCGCCCTCATTATTCTTTTTGGCGGTTATCAAGTGATCAAAGGAGAGGCAACTCCCGGGGATTTACTTGGATTTTTAACCGCAATGGGTCTGCTTCAAGACCCGATTCGAAAGCTAAATGATAGTAACCTCCAGTTGAGCCAAGCATTGGCCGCTGGTCACCGCGTCGCAGAGCTTTTAAAAGTAAAAGACGAGATTCCAGACGCCCCTGATGCCATCGAGCTCCCTTCTTTTAAAAATTCTATTCACTTTGACCATCTCTCTTTTTCCTACCACCAAGGGGAAGAAGAGCGCCTCGTTCTAAAAGAGATCTCACTTGAAATTAAAAAAGGAGAAACGGTGGCGTTTGTCGGCCCCAGTGGAGGAGGAAAATCCACCCTCGTCAGCCTAGTCCCGAGACTTTACGACGTCACCAAGGGCACGATTAAAATTGATGGAATCGATATTCGATCGGTCACCCAAGAATCCCTCAGAAACAACATCGCCCTTGTGAGTCAGGACTCTTTTCTTTTTAACGACTCCGTCAAAATGAACGTCCTCTGCGGAAGACTCGATGCAACAGACGAAGAGGTAGAACGCGCCTTAAAGCTTGCCAATGCCTGGGAATTTGTTCAAAAACTCCCCCAACAACTCGAAACCAGGCTTGGGGACCAGGGAATGAAGCTGAGCGGAGGACAACGACAAAGAATCTCTATCGCACGGGCCATTTTAAGAGATGCTCCCATCCTCATTCTCGATGAAGCAACGAGTGCCCTCGATAATGAAAGTGAAAAAGCGGTTCAAGAAGCCCTCACCAATCTGATGAAAGGACGGACCACCCTCGTGATTGCTCATAGACTTTCTACTGTAGAAAATGCTAATCGAATTGTGGTTCTCGTAGATGGAAAAATAGTCGAAATAGGCACTCACGAAGAACTCATCAAAAGCCGGGGTGAGTATCATAATCTAGCCACACTGGGCGGACTAGCTTAGGAGTAAAATCATGGCGACAGCCCCAACTGAAAAAAATCTAACGGATCTCTCTGAACTCGTTTCTCTTTCAAAAAGGCGCGGGTTTGTTTTTCAATCCAGCGAAATTTACGGGGGCATCAATGCCTGCTGGGACTATGGTCCTCTTGGAGTTGAACTCAAACACAACGTAAAACGCCTTTGGTGGGAAGCCATGACGAGAAGAGAAGACATCGTGGGAGTCGATGCAGCGATCCTCATGCACCCACGCGTGTGGGAGGCCAGTGGGCACGTCGATGGCTTCACTGACCCCCTCATCGACTGTAAAAACTGTAAAGGCCGATTTCGTGCGGACAAACTTGATGAAAAATTTTTAAAAGAAAATCAATGTCCTAACTGCGGGACAAAAGGTTCGCTCACAGAGCCTCGAGCTTTTAACCTCATGTTTAAAACCTTTATGGGCCCAGTAGAAGACAGCGCTTCACAAGTTTATCTTCGCCCTGAAACTGCTCAAGGGATTTTCGTCAATTTTGAAAACGTCCAAGTGACAAGCAGAAAAAAACTACCCTTTGGGATTGCCCAAATTGGAAAAGCCTTTCGAAATGAAATTACCCCAGGAAACTTTATTTTCCGCACTAGAGAATTCGAACAAATGGAAATGCAATTTTTCGTAAAACCGGGAACGGACGAAGAATGGTTTGAGAAGTGGAAAGAAATTCGAATGAACTGGCACCTAGATATGGGTGTTCGAAAAGAAAAACTCCGCTTTCACCCTCACGGAAAAGACGAGCTAGCACACTACGCAAAGGCTGCACTCGATATTGAATATGAACTCCCCTTTGGATGGCAAGAACTGGAAGGGGTTCACAATCGAACAGATTTTGATTTAAAAAGACACCAAGAATTTTCAGGAAAGAACCTGAACTACTTTGACGAAGTCGATAAACAAAAATTCATCCCTTATGTGATTGAAACTTCAGTTGGCTGTGATCGCTCTTGCTTGGCCATTCTATGTGATGCTTATCGTGTAGAATGTGATTCAGACGGAAAAGAAATCAGAACTGTACTCCGACTAGACCCCAAAGTAGCTCCTGTAAAAACAGCGATTCTCCCACTCAGTAAAAAACCAGAGCTCATGGAAACAGCCACTAAACTCGCCGAGGACTTAAGAAAACTCTTTAAAGTTGAATACGACGAAGCTGGCTCTATCGGAAAGCGTTACCGAAGACACGATGAAATTGGAACTCCCTATTGTGTAACAATCGATTTTGACTCAATCAATGATCAAGCTGCAACAGTGAGAGAACGAGATGAAATGAAACAAGAAAGGATCCCTTTAGATCAGGTAAAAAACTACTTAGTTCAAAACTTAGTCTAGAGAGAAAACTTCTAATTTTATGAGCAAGCAAAAACTCAAAATTTTAATTGCACTCGCCTTAACTACAATTGTCGCCACTATCAGTGTAATCCTCATTCAAGGTCCCTTTAAAAAGCAAACACTGACAGAAGAAATCGATGCCACGATTCAATCAATTCAAAATTCAGAAGAACTCCAAAAGGCTCTCATTGACAGAAATCCAGAAACTCTTAAAAAATGTCTCACTGAAAATGACCGAGACGCCTGCCAACAAGAATGGACTCCAGTGGTGATCCTCCGCAAACACAAAGAGCCCACAGAAATCGCCGGGTTTTATAAAAAAAATGCGAACCGCTGTAATGATATCCCCTTTTCTGCTAGGACTGGGTTTTCCGGGTGGAAGAAAGCTCTCAAAAAACACGCAAAAAGCTGCCCACTCGTTGTTTTCACTTATTGGAAGTTCAAACCCTCATCTGAATGCAATGTTGAAAGTCCAGCCCCCTGCCTCCCCGTGCTCCTCACTTATGCGATTCAAGAATTTCAAAATGATGTTCCGGGTCAAACCGAGCCTCATTGACTGAGTGAGTTTCTCGCTTACTGAAACTTCCAAAATTATCTCTTACACGAACCCCGGGATTTCAGATATAAGCGGAGTTAAAGGGGGAATTCCATATGAGTGCTCAATCTGTTTATTTTTTTGGTAATGGAAAAGCCGAAGGAAATGCTTCTTTGAAAAACCTCCTAGGAGGAAAAGGGGCAAACTTAGCTGAAATGACAAACTTAGGACTCCCGGTTCCGTCGGGTTTTACCATCAGCACCACCGTCTGCACAGATTACTACAAAAACAATCGACAGTTTCCGGATCAACTCAAAAACGAAGTCTCAGAAAAACTCACCCTTCTTGAAAAAAGTATGGGAGCAAAATTCGGAGATCCCTCTAATCCACTCCTCGTTTCAGTGAGAAGTGGGGCCCGAGTCAGTATGCCTGGAATGATGGATACGATTTTAAACCTTGGTTTAAATGACGAAACAGTCGCTGGGCTTGAGAAAAAAACAAACAATCCGCGCTTTGCCTGGGATAGCTACAGACGGTTCATCCAAATGTATGCCAATGTCGTTCTCAACTTTCCAACTAACCTTTTAGAGAATGAGCTAGAAGAATTAAAAGAAGAAAAAAACTACACTTCAGATACAGAAGTCACTGCTGAAGAATGGCGCGCCCTGTGCCAGCTTTTTAAAAAGACAATATTAGAACAAAGCGGTTCCGTCTTTCCTCAAAGTCCTACAGAGCAGCTCTGGGGCGCCATCAGTGCCGTTTTTAGTAGTTGGATGAATCCAAGAGCCATTACCTATAGAAAACTAAATGAAATTCCAGAAGAATGGGGGACTGCCGTCAACATTCAATCCATGGTTTTTGGAAACATGGGTGACGACTGTGCAACGGGGGTTGCTTTTACAAGAAATCCAAGCAATGGAGAAAATAAATTCTTTGGAGAATTTCTAATCAATGCTCAAGGAGAAGACGTTGTTGCTGGAATCAGAACTCCACAGCCAATAGAAGAAATGCAAGCCAGTTCACCAAAAGCTTATGAAGAACTCATTGCCATTCAAAAAAAGCTTGAGGCTCACTATAAAGATATGCAAGATATCGAGTTCACCATTCAAAATTCCAAACTCTACATGCTGCAAACAAGAACCGGAAAACGAACAGCACACGCAGCGGTTCGAATTGCTGTTGAAATGGTAAAAGAGGGCCTCATCACAAAAAAAGAAACTATCAAAAGGATCGAACCAAGCCAGCTTGATCAACTCCTACACCCCATGATTGATCCGGATGCAAAAAAAACACTTCTAGCAAAGGGTCTTCCCGCAAGTCCAGGAGCTGCCACAGGCCGAGTTGTTTTTGACCCAGAAACTGCTGAAAAATGGGCTAAAAAATCGAATGATGCCCTCATTTTAGTCCGCATTGAAACGAGCCCTGAAGACATTGCGGGAATGAACGTCTCCAAGGGAATTCTCACTGCCAGAGGAGGGATGACCTCGCATGCAGCCGTAGTCGCACGGGGCATGGGGAAATGCTGTGTGGCAGGCTGCTCCCCTTTAAAGATCAGCTATGAAAGACTTGAGTTCTCTGTTGGAGATTACCTCATAAAAGAAGGAGATTGGATTACCCTAGATGGAACCTCTGGAGAAGTCTATCTCGGTAAAGTAGGTACCATTCAGCCCACCGGAAATGAGGACTTTGCTGAATTCATGAGTTGGGCAGATTCCTTTAAAAGACTCAAAGTGCGAGCCAACGCCGACACCCCCCAAGATAGTGAAGTTGCAAGGGGTTTTGGTGCTGAAGGCATTGGACTTTGCCGTACGGAGCACATGTTTTTCAATAAAGATCGAATTGCCCCGATGAGAGAAATGATCTTAGCTGAAACGAAAGATTCAAGGCTTACAGCTCTTTCAAAACTTCTTCCCATGCAACGAGAGGATTTTATCGGGATTTTTAAAGCTATGAGTGGACTCCCCGTAACTATTCGCCTTTTAGATCCTCCTCTCCATGAGTTTCTTCCAACAGATCCAGAAGATATCGAAAACCTCTGCACAACTATGGGAGTTTCAATCGAATATCTGAATCGAAAAATAGAAAGCCTGCATGAATTCAATCCGATGCTTGGACATCGAGGCTGCCGCCTGGGAATCTCTTACCCTGAAATCTACCAAATGCAGGCGCGCGCGATCTTTGAAGCTGCTGCACACCTACTAAAAACTGAGGACTTAACTATCGAACCAGAAATCATGATCCCACTCGTTGGTCACCCAAAAGAACTCTCATTATTAAAAAAAGAGGTGATTCAAATTGCAAAAGAAATCGAAAAAGAAAACAACACCTCTCTCACTTATCACATTGGGACCATGATCGAACTTCCAAGAGCGGCCCTTTGTGCCAATGAAATCGCAAAAGAGGCAGATTTCTTTTCTTTTGGAACGAATGACCTCACTCAAACCACACTTGGGCTCAGTCGAGACGACTCTGGCTCTTTCATCGGCAAATACGTAGAAGACTATGAAATCTATGAAAAAGATCCCTTCCAATCCCTAGATCAAGCAGGAGTGGGTCAACTCGTTAAAATGGGTTTTGAACGAGGGCGTTCTACAAGTCCCAAACTTAAAGTCGGAGTTTGTGGTGAACACGGAGGAGATCCCAAAAGCATCCATTTTTTTGACCAAGTTGGTCTAGACTATGTGAGCTGTAGCCCTTATCGAGTCCCCATTGCCAGGTTAGCTGCTGCTCAAGCCGCGCTTGCGACTCGCAGTGACTGACTCCCCTAGATTGTGATAAATTAGGAGTCTATGGGAAATTCAGTGATTCCAAAAATTCTATTCACCTTGAGTCTTATTTCTCTTCTGGGGTGCTCTGACAAAACAGCAGCACCCCAAAACGCTCCTAGCAGTGATCCCTCAAACCAAACAGCAACATCGACAATCGAATCTCAAGAGGTTTTTTCACTAACAGAACGCTCCTGTCGAGCCTCTCTTCACAAATGGATTCTTCAAAATTCTAAAGACCAGAAAGTTTCTCAATCGAGACTCATTCTAGAGATGGTTAAAACGTTTGGGCTCTGCAAAAAAACAACCCTTGAAAGTGAGAAATTCAAGATTAGCTCTAAAATGAATCCACGATCTCCTGTCGTGCCCAAAATTCGCTTAGCCATTGTGGCAGATACAAAAAAGCCAATTGATGAAATCTGTAATGAAAGTGAAATTCTAAAAAATGAAAACACCCTGATTAAGTTTGATTTTGAATACAAAGAGTCTTCTGATCGTGCTTGCCAGTTTGCAACTTTTTACACGATTAAAAAAAATCAGCTCTCCGAACCCATCTCACTCCCCTCAACTCAAGAGTTGAACTTTCAAGTTGTAGAATCTTCCCCTGAAAATAAACCCATTGGATGTGGGAAATTTGGAAAAGCGTGTAAAGCAACCACTTGCCCAAAGGGACTCCACTGTTACCTATCTGAAGGGTGCGCCGTTTGCGCTCTTTCGGCTCCGCCCAAGGATACTGTCAAAAAAAGTGACACCCAAAAAGACAACACTTGGATAAAGGCCGTAAAAGAGATCAAAAAAGCTCCCTCTGAGGAACATGTCCCTCTTGTTTACAAAAAAATGGACACCTACCTCACCTGTCGACCAGACAAGGATCTCGCCAGAACCTCATTTTGCGTTCTCTACCCAGAAAATGAGTGTTGCCGCCCCTCTGGGTGTGGGGTCGGCCAAAAATGCTGTTTTAACTATGTTCGCTGTAGCGAGGGTTGGTCTGTCACGGAAGCAACCTGCAAAGATGCGCTCTCCTATTGTTTATAGTCCCTCTCTTAGGGTAGAATTACTAAATGAATAAAGTCAGGATTTCCTCCCAAAAAAAGAGGGCCTTTTCACTCGTCCAAGTCATCCTGGCCGCAGGGCTTGCAGCAATTGTGGCTTTGATGTTCGCACAGATGATGAAATCTCAATTCCAAGCCCAAAGAGACGTTAAGGTCAAACAAGTGTCACTTGAAACAAGTAGGGGTGTTGGAGAATACATAGAAATGCTAAAGGAGAATTCGGCCACTTCTTCTTCAATGACTTTTCACCAAGCGGCCATGGCGTCCGACACCAATTTGAAAGGTTGCTTAAATGGAGAGGGAACCGGTCTTTGTGCTGAAGATTGGACCCCACTTCGCGTTCCCTACCCACAAGAAGCCGATCCATCAAACCCGACACGCACCGTCGCTGGTTATTACACGGAAGGGGGAGAACGATGTGACATCGATGGAGGTTTTTTATCAGATCCTCCCGATTTCTCAAGCTGGAAAACAAATTTAACAACCCTATGTAATATTGTCGTTTTCACTTATTGGAAGCAATCCTGCACTTGTGCCACCCCTCCTCTGGGTAGTGGGGAATGCGAATGTAGCGTGGGCGGAAGTTGCGATCAATGTACGAACGTTCAAGTCACTTATGCTGTGAAGAGAATGTCACAACTATAAAATGAGCGCCTTACCTGATAACCCTAGAAAGTTACTCTTATCTCTACTTTCTATTTTCATAGCCGCCGTGTTTGTCATTTCTGGATTGGTGCGAATAAACGAAAATCCCTCCCTTTTTCAAACACAAATCTTAGCTTCTCTTGAAATCTATTGGCTCGAATTTTTATTTTTTACTTTTATCTCTAGCAGCCTTTTCTCTTATCAACCCATACAAACTCTTTTAAAACCAATCTTGTCCAGCAAAAGCTCCATCATTTTTGCTTTAATCCTAGTAGGATTTACGTATCTTGTTTTTTTTGTAATGAAAAGCCAACACTTGATTTTCTATGATGAGGATCTCTACCTTCAGATTGCTGATCACATCGCAAGACTTCACAAAAGCGGGCTTCCAAACGACGTTCAATTTTTACATGGTCAATATTTACCCTCTCAAATTAGATTTAATAAAGAACCCAACGGATGGCCTTTTTTTTTAAGTCGACTCATTGGAATTTATCAGTCCCCTGAAACAGTTGGGTTCTTAGCAAATAAGGTTTTGTTTTTACTCACCGCTCTCCTAGCTTACCTCATTACCGCTCTTCTGCTTCATCCAATCGCTGGTCTCACCGCTGCAACGTTATGGTTTTCAATTCCTCAAAACTTAGTTTGGGCCAATACGGTTTCTGCCGAAACGAGTAGTGCATTCTTTTCCGGGCTTGCGATCCTCGGTTCTTTAATTGTATTTAAGAGCGAGAAAAAACCAAAAAATTCACTCCTCCTCGCAGCACTCACTTCAGGAGCAATTGCCACAAGTTTTCGCCCAGAAAGTATTTTAATTCTTCTCCCTTGTGCAGGTCTCCTTCTCTTGACCTACTTTCGATTTAAAATATTCAAAACTCATTTTGCTTGGACGTTGAGCTCTCTTTTACTTCTGATCACTCCAGAAATCTGGCATCTTTACAGCGTTCGACATGAAAACTGGGGGAGTCAAACCTCTAAATTCTCTCTTTCACACATTTTTCCAAACTTGAGTGCTAATCTCCCTTACTATTTTCAGCTAGATAAAGACTTTGGAATTCCCTTACTGGTCACCCTCTTCTTTCTTTTTTCTTGTGTTTGGATCATTAAAAACCTTAAACGCTCCCCAGAATTGCTTCTGATTCTAATTTGGTTTTTGTTATTTTTTGGAATTTTTATCCCCTTCTATGCTGGGAGCTACCACTATGGTGTCGATGTGAGATTTTCAGTTTTATCGCACCTCCCCTTCGTTATCCTTTCAGGTATTGGGCTTTCAGTCGCACTTCAATTAGTGTCCCAAAAAAAAGAAACCGCAGTTGGAATCGCATTTGCTCTCACTCTTGTCTTTTTTTCTCCCTCGTGGAGATCCACCATTAAACCCACTACAAAAGCTTGGGCTTGTACACACGATCATGAATTTATTCGAGAAATCTCAAAAACGCTTCCTCCTTTCTCTTATGTCTTCTCCCA
>Ga0066639_10004340_pt1 | contig 12103 bp, 8 predicted proteins | sample CryGeyCG2114_010_2_FD_59504 | JGI IMG/M metagenome (GOLD analysis project Ga0066639, IMG submission 59504) | Groundwater microbial communities from aquifer - Crystal Geyser CG10_big_fil_rev_8/21/14_0.10 | ecosystem: Environmental > Aquatic > Deep subsurface > Groundwater | place: USA: Utah... | reverse complement strand
TTTCCTTTGGAGATAACCTTAACCGAATGTAAACTAATTCGCTGATACTTTAAGAAAATTAGTCAAATTTGGTAAAATTGCGTGTCCTAAAATAATTTAGCCATTCGTCTTTTTAGTATTATTCATACACGACTCTTGGCTAAATTAAAAAGGACAAGCTTTTGGAAGAAGGACAATCGCTACGTTCGGTTTACATGAACGCAGAGGAAAGTCCGGACAGTAGGAAGCAAGGGACGGAATAATCCGACGCGCAAGCGCTAGTGTTCTTAGTACCGAAAGGGAATGGAAACCAGTCTTGAATTGACAGGACTGGAGAGCCACAGTGACGATTAGAACCTAAGTCGCAAGATACGGTTCGAAATGAAACGTCCCGCACTATTTTTGGTGCGGGGTAAAGGCAATCCTCCCTGCTGAAACTCAGAATGAACCGTTATTAGTACGCTTCCACAAGGTTCAAGTAGAGGCAGCCCACTTAAAAAGTGAGCCAAAGAGATAAAGTGTCTTTTTGAGATAGATGATTGTTTAAAAACAGAATCCGGCTTACTCTCTTCCAAAAGCTTTTTTTACTGTTCAATCAGTTCTTCTTCCAGCTTTTGATCTTCCATAAAAATTTCGGTTATTATAATCCTTCCAACTACGATTAAGGGAATTGCCAAAAATGCTCCACCAATACCTGCTAGTTTTGAACCGATTAGAAGGGCAATTATAATTATCGGTGCTTTAAGGCCTACAACCTTGGACATTACAAATGGAACAATTAAATTGTTTTCCGCCTGTTGAATAATTAAGTAAAGCGCTGCAGCCGCGAGTCCCATAATCGGTGAAAATGTTAACCCGACGAGAATTGCCGGAACGGCGGAGACAATTGGTCCGACAATCGGAATAATTTCAAGAATTGCGGCTATTATTGCTAAAGGGATTGCATAAGGAAACCCTAAAATGGAGAGTCCGACAAAAGACATAATTCCTACAACCAGACTTAATGTCAGTTGTCCTCTTATCCACTTTCCTAGACCGAGTTCAACCTTTGTAACAATTGCGGCTATCTTCTTCTCTTGCTTGCCGGAAAAAGGTGAAGAGATAAATTTAACAAGCATTTTCCATTCGAGTAAGAAGTAGAAGGAGAGTACAAAAAGCGTAAGAATTAGAAATATACTGGAAAAAATCGTTGTAGAAATTGATATAACATTCCCTACAATTGATTGAAGCTGCCGGGCAATTATTGACGATATGTCTTCCATGGGAATTTTATGGAAAAGAAAAAAATCATTAATTGAGGTTGAAATTTGCGGAAACCTGGAAACAAAGTCAGTGGTTTGGGTAATTAGAGGAGGAATAATAACTGCTATCGCCAGGGAGATAACAATTATTAACCCAAGATACATTAGGATTACTGAAAGGACTCTTGGAATTCCTTTTGCGGTCAACCATTCTACCGGCTTTAGTAATGCCGAAAGAATAATAACTGCAATAAAGGTAAGGATAATGATTTCCTTGATTTGAATAAGGAACCAAGTGCCTGCTATGACGCCGATTATGAAGATTACGGTTTTAGATGAAATTTCGATCCTGACAGTATTCTTAGGTTCTGCCATTTCCTAGAGTATATCAGATAGACACTCTAGAGATGAATTAATTTTTGAGATATTCCAAAATTTTATTCTCGACTCTTTTATTCCAGCCCTTTTGAGAAATATCAAAAACAGAAATTTCGGGAAATTTGGAAAACCAGGTTTTTTGACGTCTGATGAAATCGTGAAGATCACCTTTCAACCTATTAATGGCCTCACTTTTATTCATGCTCCCCTTTACGTATTTTGTAATCCAACGATATTCCAAACCCAATGATTCCAGCCATGAAACTGAAACTTTTGAGTTAATAAGGTTTTGAATTTCCTCTATGAGTCTTTTCAAGCGTATTTCGAGTGAAACATCAGCTTTTTTGTAAAGAAAATCATTATCTGCCGTCAAAGTGATAAGCAGATATTTATTTAATCTATTTATAGATGGAATTTGAGGCGGAGCCAATGATATTTCAATTGCCCTTATGAGCCGCCTTGGATTTTTCCTGTCGGATTGATTCATTAGGCTAGCTTTTTCGGTATTAATTCCCTGCAATTTGACGAATAACTCTTCCGGTGAGAACCTTGCCAGCTTTGATCTAAGCTCCACGTCCGGCGCAACTCCCATTGTCCCCAAACCTTTTATAAGGGAATCAATATAAAAAGCTGTTCCGCCTACAATTATCGGAATTTTTCCCAATTTTTCTATTTCCTCAATCGCTTTTTTGGCAAATATTAGAAAGTCTGCTACCGTGAATTTTTCTTCAGGACTTGCCAAATCGAATCCCCTAATTTTTACACCATTTACTGTCCAGTAATCTTCATTTTTATATGTATCTGAGCTGAAAGTGATTTTTCCACTTCCGATATCGAGTTTTTTATAAACCTGCCTGGAATCTGCGGAGATTATTTCACCGTTAATTTTTTTAGCGATTTCAATAGCAAGCTCGGTTTTGCCTGTAGCCGTCGGTCCGTAGATAATTATCGGGCTTACCATAAAACTCTGTAAAGCTTATATCCGGTACCACCTGCTACAAAGACTGCGTTTTGGAGGTAATACTGCTCATTAGTCCTCTTTTCAAAAAATAATTCCCTGTCCGAAATTAAAACGTAATGAATTTTATACTTTCTAAAAAGATTCGTAACGAATGGGGAATCAGCTATAAGCATTTTTCTGACATCCTGTTCTCTTTCCAACCAGTCGGAAAAGCCCCAGGACCAGGCATTGCCGGGAAAACCGATGACCTGCTTCCTACCGGCTATTCCCGCAACGGGATGATCATGAATTGCCGCAGTAAGCACGATGGAATTTGGCTCGGTATTATTTATGATAGTTTCTGCAAGTTCAAAATCTTTTGCCGACCAAAGCGGAAATTGGTTTTTCTTCGGACCAATTACGCCAAAAACTTCAACAATTCCGGAAAGCGTTAAAGAAATAATTATCAGTACGGTCAACAATTTTGTAATTATTCCTTTTTGTGCAAAATGCGCGAGTGCATGGGCAACATAAAAAGATCCAATGAAATAAAAGTAAGTTAAAATTTTTAAATTGTCGTATGGCCAGGGGGCAAAACTGATAATATTCGGAATTACGAAAAGGCCTGAAGCGGAAATAGCAATATTTCTTTTGAGAGTGTCCCTTCGGAAAATCCATGCTCCTAAAATAAACAAAGGAATAAATAGTCCGGTGTTCTTAAACCAAAACAAGAAAATATTTTCACTATTTTTCATCCAGCCCCAGTTTACGTGAATAATTTGCGAAGTATTGACGGATGAGAATAGTGGAAACTGTAAGAGGCTAAAGCCTACAATAGGCAGAACGAAGTAAACAAGTATCAGGTGAAAAGCTGCTTTGAATTTTGAAATTCCTCCCTCGAAAAATTCCGAGAATAGTGAAAGCGGTGTAAAAATACCGAGAAAAAATACCAGCGATAAAAAAGAATGAAAGTGGAATAGCGGCAAAAGTGACGTAATAAGAGCAGAAAATAATAAGTAGATTTTTCTTTTTTTAACCAACCCAATAATAAATAAGGAGACAGCTGAAAAAAACAACGGCAGCCCTAAAAGAAATGCCCTTTGGGGTAAAAGTTCGGAATATAAAAAGGAAAAAAACCAGAGATTCTTTTCCGAATAAAAAGTATATTCATGGGAAGGGGCTAGCAATACTGAGAGAGGGTTTTTGGAATTTAACAAATCCTGAAAAAAATATATAAAACCAAGCCCTCCCCAAAAAATAGCGATAAAAAGAGCAAGTATGGATCTGAAACTTGAAGTAATAATTTTCCCGAAATTATAGATTATCAGCAAGGCCGTAAATCCCAGGATTAATCCAGGTACTAACAAAGAACTTTTTAAATTTGCTCCCAAAGCTTGAAGAACAGCGGACAAAAAATCGGAAAAAAAAGGATAGGATAAAAAACTTCCGGAATGAAGCGGATTTTGCGGAGGGAAATTGTTGCCATGGACGAATGATGAGATGATGGCCAAATGGACGGGCCAATCCGTCCAAACGATCCGGTTGCCGGCAATAACAGAATTCGGACTGGTAATAATTGATTTCTGGAAAAGCAAAAGGATAATTAAAGCCAGAAAAATAAAACACGTAATTTTCAGAAAATTAGTTTTTAGGTTGATTTTTTCTTGGAATTTAATGGTCCCCGGATATTTTAGATAATAAACAAGACTTAAAATTAAACAAATAAAGAGAACCAAAAAGGCGCAAGTAAAGGTTAAACTAAAGACAAAACTTAAAAAGAAAATAGCCAGTGTTATAACCGTTGAACCCAAGACCAGTGCAAGAGGATTTTTTATACCAGAAAGATGAATTTTAAAAATGTTTAGGATTACCGTACCCAACAGGTAAGATACACCAAAAAATATGATCGAAATCACCATTTTTCTTATTATACGTTGCCCTTAAGTAAGCAGGGAAAGTTTTGTATACTACAGGAGTGATAGTTTTCCTTCTTATTTGCCTATTAGGATTGGGATTTTATTCACTTTTACCAAAGAATTTCCCTGATTTTCTGAAGGTTATTTGTGCACCTGCTATCGGACTTTTTATTTTCGGTCAGATTGCCCTTATTCTAGCTTTCGCTCTTGGAATAAATATTCTTTCGATATTATTATCTCTTTTTATCTATGCGGCAATTTCACTTTATTTTTTTTCCAGAAACAGAAGTAGTTTTGTCAATTTTAAATTTTCCTTCAGTCCTATTTTTCTGGTTTCAACCCTATTAATTATTGGTTTATCCTCATACGTATTTTTTACCCAGGTACTGACACAAAAAGATTTTGGCCTGGTAACAGGCGGCGGCGGAATGTACGGAGATACTGCCCTGCACTCGGCATATACTTCAAGACTTATGGAAGGAGAATTTCCCCCTCAAAACACTTTATTTGCGGGCAAAACCCTTGTTTATCCTCTTGCTAATGACTTACTTTCAGCAATACTGCGACTCAGTAAGTTAAACCTGAATTTATCCTTTGTTCTTCCACAATTAATATTTTTGGTTGGTTTTTTGTCTTTTTTATATGTTTTTTGTCGAAAATTTATGAGCGACAGGGGATATTTATTCACAATATTATTTCTTTTTTTCGGCTGGGGGATTGGTTGGTTTTTTTTCTTTAAGGAGTGGGCAGGAAGCAGTACCTCTTTATTGGAATTTTTAAAAACTGACTTTACAAATAATGAAACTTATAATTTGCATTTCCATAATATTTTAACCGGCTTGATCTGGCCGGAAAGAAGTTTTTTACCCGGAATTTTTTTAGCGTTGTGGTCCTATCTCAATTTTCTTTCGTATGATGAAACCTCAAACAGGAAATATCTTTTGATAAACAGTTTAATATTGGGTTCTCTCCCCTTCTGGCACACACATACTTTCATTTTTATATCCATCTCGTGGTTAGTTTTCGGAATTTATTTTCTTAGGAAATACGGCTTAAGGAGGATTATGCCTGTTTTAGGTTTTGCGTCCGTGGCAGCTATTATTTTGGCTCTTCCCTTTATGATACTTTTCTTTTCGAGCCAAGAAGCAGGAAACTTCATACGCTGCGTCAGTCGGTCCGCGGAAAGTTGTTCTTTTGGGTGGCAATTAGATGACGAAAACTTTTTGTCTTTCTGGTTTAGAAACAGTTTTTTAGTTATTCCGTTTGCCATGGCCGGGATTTTTGTTCTGAAAAAAAATTCACGATATGTTTTTGTTCCCGCCTTTCTCACCTTTTTAGTCGCGAATCTTATTATTTTTCAACCTTGGGAATGGGATAATATAAAGCTTTTAACTCTAGGTTTTATATTTTTCTCGATGCTTGCGGGATTAGTTATCGATCGAATAACCAAAAAAGTCTGGATACTGATAATAACAATTATTCTGATCCCGTTTTTTACGATTTCCGGTATTCTTTCAGTGGTTCTGCAACTTAAAAATACCTATACGATTTATGATACTGCGGATATTGATCTGGCGAACTGGGCGCGGACAAATACAAAAACAGGTGACGTGTTTGTAATTGATCCACTACCCAATCACCCTGTTACTGGCCTGGCGGGAAGACTGGTCTATATGGGCTACCCTGGACATTTATGGGTCCATGGAATAGACTATGGCAAGCGTGAACAGGAAGTTAATCAAGTACTTAGAGGAGATTTATCTGTCATAGATCAAATGGATCCGAGGCCGAACTATATTGTAATGTCGAACACTTCAAATTTATTGAATCAATTTGCGGTTGTTTACCAAAACCAGAAATATAAAGTTTTAAAGGTTTCTTAAAGCAGTGGTTGTGCAATTTGTGTATATATCCTCGCAAGGTTAAAAATAACCAATATATTAATCGCTAAGTAAATACTAAAAAAAGCTAAAAGAGTAATTTTTACAGGCTTCCTGTTTAGAAATAAAATAGGAAATAGTAAGAGAAAAATTACTACTAGCATATATTGCCAAGCTTCTTTAAAAGACGGAAAAACCAAAAGCAAAAAACGTATTGAAGAAAATCCGATTACTAAATAGAAAAAAGCGGACATAAATAAGTTACCAGATTGATATACGGATTTTAATGTTTTTGCGAGAACTATCACTAAAAAAGGAAATAGCGGATACACATGCCAACCAAAAAAACTGAATTGAGTTCCTCCACTTTCCAATAGACCAAGAAGTAACAGGTAAATAAACGGAAAAGAAAGAAGAAGATAATATTTTTCTTCATGAAGAAACCCTTGGACTTTTAACCAAAACGGTGCAGACAGAAATAAAATGTATCCGGCTAAAAGCGAACCGTCCTGAAATAACCTTTCCTTGGATGCGATTGTTGGGAAGCTGAATAATGTTTGGATTATTTCCGGTAGGCCAATGGTTGCGTGTGCTACTTGATAACCTTTTAAAACGTTTACAAAAAGTTTCCAATCGTAGAATAATCCCATCAGAGGATGGATCAAAAAAAAGGCGAGGCTTACCGAACCGATTATAAACAGATATTTCCAGTTTTTTCTTAATATATAGATAAAACCGATTGAAAGAGGAAGAGCGACGCCTATATTTTTAGTTAATATTGCAAGGCCTGAGAGGAAAAGAATTAAAGGATATGAAGATTTTCTGAAGTAATTGGAGCTGAAAATAATTAGCGCAAGAAGGCAAATGGGTGTTAGTAAATTCTCGACTAGCGAGAGCCTATTTGACATCACAATAGCCGGGACTGTTGCGTATAGTAAGGCTGAAGTAATTCCGACCGTTTCATCAAAAATTAATTTTGCAAATAAACCGACTAAAACAATTGTGGCAAAGCTTAAAAATATCGGTACGAGCCTAATTACTGAAAGTCTTACTTCATTTAATTGATTTGCACCCGAAATTATTGCAGCTGTCCCGGTGATAAGTGAGTATAATGGCGGTTTCTCGACCCATGGGGAAACTAAAGGGTAAGTTGCACCCCAATAGACTACAATATTTCTATCGGGATAAGATGGAAACCATGACCACCCGACGGGAACTCCTGTTTTTAACAGAGTCATACCGGCCCACGGGTAAAAAAATTCGTCCTGGGTTTCAGTAAAGGGAGGAATGCTATCGTAATTTATAAATCTTAGGAACAAACCTAGTGAGGCGATTCCAAGCATAATGACAATAAACCCAATTTTTTGAGAAATGAAATTCATCAGCTTGTTTAATAATACGAAAAAAGTAGGTACTTTGTTAATTTTTCTTTTGGTAATTTTTTCGGCACTTGTTTCCGTAAGGCAATTATTTTTAGGGGGATATTTTGAAAGCCACGACGGAATTATCCATGTAATGAGGCTCGCCCATTTTTATGAAGCAGTAAAATCAGGAAATTTGATTGTCCGGTGGCTAGATACCTGGATGGCAGGATACGGCTCTCCCCTTTTTATTTTTAACTGGAGCTTACCTTATTATGCGGGCATTCTGTTCTATTTTATGGGTTTTTCTTTGGCAGGCTCTATCAAAATAGTTTTCATTTTGGCAAGTTTACTTTCTGCCGGTTTTTGTTTTTTTTTGATCAAAGAGATTACCGAAAATAACTGGGCATCCGCTGCCGGTGCTGTTGCATATACCTGGGCACCTTACAAGTTTACTGACATTTTTATTAGAGGTGCCCTAGGGGAAGCGTGTGCTTTTTTATTTTTTCCATTATTGTTCTGGCTGGTTATAAGGGCTATAAAAAACGAGTCAAGGGTGCCGTGGTGGTCCAGCCTTTTATGGGCGGCTTTTATCCTGACCCACAATATTATGTCTATATTGGGGGTAGTTTTTTTTCTCGTCTATCTTTTATATGTAAAATTTTTTTCCAATGGGGCGATAACTGCAGTTAAATCTGCTTTTTTAACACTTATTTTCGGAATTTTTTTGACTGCTTATTTTTGGCTGCCTGCGCTTGCCGAAAAAAGATATGACGCAATTTCAAATTTAAGCAATATTTACCAAACAATTGGTCAATTCCCAACAGCCGGATCTCTTTTGTTTTCTAAATGGCAGTACGCCTATGCCCACCCGGATAACCAACAATTTTCCATGTCATTTGAGGTTGGGCTAGTTCATTTGACTATCTCGTTTATTGCCGGTTTAATTGCGGTTTGGCAAATTAGGAAATTTAAAGAAGATAGAAATTTAAACCAAATCTTTTTTACCGGACTTTTTTTGATTTCAATCATTTTTTCACTGAAAATTTCCCAACCGATTTACAAGATCTTTCACATCGGTTCATTTGTTAACTTTCCGTGGAGGTTTTTAGAAATTGTAACTTTTGCTTCAAGTGTATTAATTGGGATATTCATAAGTTATTTCAGAAAATTTTCATGGATTATAGCGCTTTTTACTGTTGTCTTAATAATTGCTTTATCCTGGAGATACTCCAGGATTGTGAGCTGGCGGGTCAATCTTGGCGACGCTGAATATTTTAGTATGGTGAAAACAAATATAAATTATTTGCCCGATACAGAATACCTTCCGAAAAATGCTCAGTATTTAAAGCTGCTTGAAGAAAAGGGACCTGCTTACTCAAGAAGCTTATTTGAAGATTTAAGTGGTGAGGCAATGGTTTTCAATGAGAGGAAGAATACAAAGGAAGTACAAATTGTAAACCAAAAAAATACTACTATTAGGGCAAATATTTTTTATTTCCCCGGTTGGAGAGTCTACGACAATCAAAAATTGGTTGAGGCGGCGCAGGATGAATATGGATTGATATCATTTAATTTGGAACCGGCTCCGCACAGGATAAAATTAAGGTTTGAAGAAACACTAATTAGGAAAGTAGGAGATGTTATTAGCACCGCTTCTATGGCTTTTCTGGTAATTTTATTATTATTAAGAAGGAGGTTTATATGAAAATTGATAAAAACAATCTGCTGGTAATAGCCTTTATAGCAATTCTGTCGTTCTCCTTAGGCATCCGATTATTTAGAATTTCGGAACCCAAACATTATTATTTTGATGAGGTTTACCATGTCGTAACCGCAAGGGCTTACGCACAGAACAATAAAGCCGCTTATAATCCGTTTTCACCGCCGCCGGAGGAAAATACGGCTTTTGACTGGCTTCATCCTCCACTTGCGAAATTGTTCCAGGCGGCTTCAATAAAAATTGTCGGGGATAATTCTTTCGGCTGGAGACTTCCAGGAGCAATTTTTGGTACCGGGGTAGTTGCCGGTGTATTTATTTTGGGTTTAGTACTATTTAATCCAACAGTCGCGGTCTTTTCTTCATTAGTCCTTGCCTTCGAAAACTTAACGTTTGTAATGAGCAGAATTACCATGAATGATATTTTCGTTACTTTTTTTGCGCTTTTTTCTTTTATTTTCGCGGCTTTATATGCAAAGCACGGCAAAAATATTTTTTTAGTTCTGTGTGCCTTTTTCCTTGGTTTTGCTGTTTCTTCAAAGTGGTCGGGGCTTTATGCAATTGCGGGAGTCTTAATCTTTTTGTTCATATGGGCCATTTCAAAACAAAAAAGAATTTTTAATCCCTACTATTTTCTTTTAATTGTAATTCCGCCGATAATTTATCTTTTATCTTATTCGCAGTATTGGGCTGACGGATATACCATAAAGGATTTCATAAATCTCCATAAACAAATCTGGGGGTATCAAAAGAGGGGGGACTTGAAACATTCATACGCGACTACCCCACTTTTCTGTGCGCCAGAAGGTCTGAGCGGGCCTAAAGAATTTTGCCCTTGGGCTCTCGATGTGAGACCCGTTTATCTTTCATACGAACCATACGGAACGGATAAAGCCGGTTATATTTACAATTTAGGGAACCCCTTAATATTTTGGACAGGGGTAGGCGCAATTTCATATGTAATCGGCCGTTTTATAGAAAAAAGAGAGAGAAAATTATTGCTTCTTTTAGTTGGCTACTTCATTTTCTGGCTTCCATGGGTTTTCACCCCACGGATACTTTTTTTCCATCATTATTTACCTTCCGTTCCATTCATGTCAGTGGCCATTGGTCTTGGACTCGCGACCATTTTTAAAACAAAATATTGGATGGTTTCTATAGTTGCAATTACTATCTTCGCCATTGCCTTTTTATATTTCTACCCAATCTCTTCTGGTTTCCCTATTCCAATTGATGACATACAAAGGTTTATGCTTCTAAGAACGTGGAGGTAAGTTTCGTACTTTTGCCGAACTTAAAGATTCTACATAAAAGTCCACCCCGTCCGATTTTAAAGTAAGTATGGTTGAATTATCTAATAGTTTTGTGCCGGGTTTTAAGTCTTCCTCGTTAAAAATTCCTAAATGGGTCAGCAGTAATCTTAAACATCCACCATGGGTTACAACAACCACATTTCGACCGGAATAAGCGGAGGAAATTTCTCTTAAGTGGGTAATTAATCTTGAAATCATTTGATCACAGGATTCTATTTCATTACTTTCATCGTCCTCTTTACCCTGAAGTATTGATTCGACCCTTTCTAAGAGCTTTTTAATATCATTCATTGTTTGACCTTCGTATGTTCCAAAACTTCTCTCCCTTAACAGTTCACTTGTTTCAACTGCTAATTTTTTTTCAACTGCTATTATTTCAGCTGTACGCTTCGCGCGTGATAAATCTGAAGAAAAAATCGCATCAATTTTTGTTTTTCTAAATTTTTCGGCTAGTTTTTTTGCTTGAGCTATGCCTTTCTTTGTTAATTTTGAGTCGGTATGACCCTGCACTAGTCTTTTAACGTTCCATTCGGTTTCGCCATGGCGGATAAGGTAGAGGGTGCAATAGTTATCTTTCATGATTTAGTGGACAGCTGACCTTGTTGTTCCTTTATGATTAATTAGCTGATCAAGAAGTCTCCATCTTTTTTCTTTCTCCGAATAAGGGATATTATCTTTCATTGCTTTGGTCGCCGCAGTATTCGGTCGGGCAGAATATTTTGAAACATACGCGTAAGCAAAATCCGCTTCTTGAGAAAGCTTTAATGTGTTTTTGAACTCTTTTTCCGTTTCGCCGGGAAACCCTACAATAATATCCGTGGATATTTTGGCATCTTTAATTTTTGATTTAATTTTTTCCACTAAATCCAGATATTGTTTCCGCGTATACCATCGGTTCATTCTTTTTAGGACAGAGTCGTCGCCGGACTGAACGGCTAAATGAATATTGCGGTCAATCTTTGGATTTTTTGCGATGGTCTCAATCAGTTCATTCGAAAAATCCCAAGGGTTTGAAGAAATAAATTTGACGGTTTTAATTCCTTTGATCTTACAAACTTCTTCTAAAAGAAACGGGAAAAGAGTAGGGATTCTGAAACGGCCAAGATGCTTTACAAAAACAGGTTTAACTTTTCTTCCGTTGGGCAAAGAATAAAACAATTTTGAATTTTTTATAAGATCCGATCCGTAAGAGTTAACATTCTGGCCAAGAAGTGTAACTTCTTTATATCCTTCTTTAGCAAGATCCTTAATTTCTTGTAAGACATCGGCAAAAGGCCTCGAAATTTCCCTTCCTCTCGTAAAAGGGACAACGCAGAAGGTGCAAAAATTATTACAGCCGTTTGAAATTGGAACCCATGCGTGGGTCACGTCATTT
>Ga0066639_10004336_pt1 | contig 12113 bp, 13 predicted proteins | sample CryGeyCG2114_010_2_FD_59504 | JGI IMG/M metagenome (GOLD analysis project Ga0066639, IMG submission 59504) | Groundwater microbial communities from aquifer - Crystal Geyser CG10_big_fil_rev_8/21/14_0.10 | ecosystem: Environmental > Aquatic > Deep subsurface > Groundwater | place: USA: Utah... | reverse complement strand
TACGCTTGTGAACCAGATACTTTCATTAATAAAACAAGAAGAAAAAAGACAGCAGGAGACTTTAATGATGATACCTTCAGAGAATTATACTTATCCTGAAGTTCGCCAAGCTGTCGGTTCTGTGTTGATGCATAAATATGCAGAGGGATACCCTCATAAAAGATACTACCAAGGAAATGAAATTGTTGATCAAATTGAAGAACTAGCAATTGAAAAAGCAAAGGGAGTTTTTCAAGTTCCTCATGCAAATGTTCAACCTTATTCAGGATCTCCAGCCAATGGAGCAGTTTATTTCGCATTACTAAATCCCAGAGATATCGTTATGGGAATGAGTTTGTCTGCTGGGGGACATTTAACCCATGGTCATCCAAATATTACTTTTTCTGGAAAATATTTTAATTCTATTCAGTATGGAGTTGATAAAGATGGGTTTATGGATTTTAAAGAGTTGAGAAAACTTGCATTAAAACATCATCCGAAACTGATAATCGCCGGATTAACTGCTTATCCAAGAACTTTGGAGTGGGAAAAGTTTGCATTAGTTGCTGACGAGGTTGGAGCTTACTTGTTAGCTGACATCTCACACATAGCAGGATTAGTAGCTGGTGGAGTTCATCCATCACCCAAGGATTATGCACATATTATTACCACGACTACACATAAAACTTTGCGCGGCCCCCGAGGAGCTATTATTATGGCCACCAGCAAGGGACTAGAAAAAGACGCTGATTTGGGTAAGAAATTAGATCGTGCAGTTTTTCCAGGATTGCAAGGTGGACCGCACAACAACACTACGGCAGGTATTGCAATATCACTAGAAAAAGCACAGACAGAAGAGTTCAGAGAATATGCCTATGAGATCGTTGAGAATGCGAATTATCTCGCTGGATTTTTGAAAAAAAACGGATTTGACTTAGTAACTGGAGGAACAGATAATCATCTACTCTTAGTGGATTTGAGAAATAAAAACATTTTGGGAAAGCCATTTGCAGTTGCTTTAGAGAAAGCGGGCATAATCGTCAACTACAATACAATTCCAAATGATCCTCAGCCTCCAATGAATCCTTCTGGTATTCGTATTGGTACTCCGGCCCTTACAGTCAGAGGAATGGGGAAGGAAGAAATGAAGCAGATCGCAGATTTTATGCTATTAGTCAGCCGTAGCATTGGCGACGAAAAAGTACTGCAAGAAATAAATTATGAAGTAGAGAATCTTTCTAAAAGATTCCCAATAGACTTAAAGTAATGGCCGCAGAGTATGAACAAGAAATAGTTGCCCCAGAATTAATTTCTGAAAGTGAAATAGAACAAGTCTGTAGGGAAGGCTATCTAAGAACTCAGAAAATATGGGAAAGTCTACATCTTACCCTCCCCACAATGTCTGACCTGGATATAAATGCCAACCCAAATCATGCAGGCATTGAAATAGATTCACCTGGTGGCAGGGTAAAAGCTTATCCATCATTTGAATCCGCTTCCTCTTTGGAGGTGGGTGAACTAATTAAGGAATTGGATTTTACTTTCGAAGTACCGGAAGTTTTTCAACAGGTTTTGGAAATATATAGGATAAAGGAAGGTGAGAATGCCCATCCTTTACCTAGTACTACCCAAGTTATGGAAACATTGTATCGCGATGCTTATGATGCAGTTAAAGATCAATTAGAGGATCCCCGGACCAGTGCAGGGAATCAGCTACGAGATCCTTGGTCTATCGAGACTGTTAAATTTATGAGATTTGTTTTGGATAACACAAATTACGGCATCTCCGATCCATATGATTTTTATGTGCAGTATTCAAAGTGGTCGTCTACTGTTGAACGAGAATTCTGGGATTTTTACTATGGATGTAGCTTGAATAGGAGTGAGTATTGGATATGCTACTGGAGAATATTGTTGCCAACTCAAAATCAAGATGACACTTTCCTATTGCGTGTTTCTCCAAAAGGCAAATTAATGTCTGCTGCATATTCTCCATCCAGTGTTTATAGTGATTCCCGTCTTTATAGACCAGAAACGATCGCTGTATTTAAAAAATCTAAATTGGATTCTTTATGGATGGAAGTGCCAAACGAGACCTTATTTTCAGACCCTAAAGGGCAAATGGAGTCAATTTTGCCTTATTGGTTACTCGGTGTTAACGGCAGAAAAGTAGACGTTGAGACACCTGTCACCGACATAGATAAAAATGCCTATTTTTCGGCAGTTCGTGCGGGAGAAAAAGTCTACCTGCCCGACAAAAAAAGATATGGTCGCACGAGCGAAAGTGAGGCTGCTCGCCAATTAAAGCTCTCTCAATATTATTATTATCATAAGACGAAACAGGTCATTCATTTTCGTAGAGCGGGGCAGTATCCCGGTAATTATCGCTGTGAAGCAGGGTATGTGGGTCATGGCCAGTATGTTTCAAGAAACCATGCTAGCATGAGATTTCTTTCAACGGAAGAGACGGCAAATTTTATAAAAATGTGGGACCCAGGTGTTCTCATAAATTTGTAATCATGTTAAGATCTTAAGCACTATGACCCCAATTATTTATCCTGGAAAGGCACGAGCTGCTGAGATGAAGGCAGATCTAAAAAAGAAGATTGCTTCGCTAAAAAAAGAAACTGGAGTTACTCCTAAATTGGTTATCTTGAAAGTTAACAACACAAAGGCAACTGACATTTTTACTCGATTAAAACAAAAAGCAGCTGAAGAAGTTGGGGCAGAAGTGGAAATCTATGAAATTAGTTCTAGGAAAAATGCCCAAGACATCATGAGTATGATCAGCTATATTGACCGTGACGAAAAAATCCATGGGATCATGGTTCAGCTACCTTTTCCGAAGAGACTAAAGTATAGACAGGAGAATATCTTAAAATTTATCCCTGCGGAGAAAGATGTTGATGGTCTTAATGATGATTCTGACTTCCAAATGCCTGTAACCAAAGCAATTCTAGATGCAGTTGAAGATTATCAGAAAAAAGTGGCAAAGAAGGAAAAGTTGGTGATATTAGTTATGGGTTGCAAAGGAATAGTTGGCAGTAATGTAACTACAGAACTTAAAAAATTGGGGCATACGCTCAGAGGAGTAGATAAAAGTAAAAGTAGAATGCTTGTTTGGCAGGATATTTTAAAAAATTCACTAAATTTAGATTTGATAATTACTGCCACAGGGAAGGCGGGTCTATTGCATGACAATAATGCAGGTGAGGGTATAGGTATAATTGATGTTGGCGCCCCGGAACCAGAGGCGGATTTTGAAAGTTTGAAAAATAATATAACTTATATAACTCCTGTGCCCGGGGGTATAGGGCCTGTCACAATTTCTTATTTACTTGAAAATTTGTATCAAGCTGCGTATAATCAAACACATCCAAGCCAAAAGCAAGGGTAAAATCACATACTCGAAGTTGAACCTCCTGAAAGCTTCTGCAAGCTTCTTTCTTCGAGTAGCGGACTAAGGAGGGAAACGAATACATGTTTAAACCTGAAGATATTTCACCAGAAAAAATGTTAGAAACGGGTGCTCATTTTGGGCATCAGATGCGCCGTTGGAATCCAAAAATGGATGAGTATCGTCATGCAACTAAAAATGGCGTTTACGTTTTTGACTTGTTTAAAACAAGAGAATCATTAGTTGAGGCTTTAAACGCAATTTCTGAAGCGACTTCAAAAGGAAATAAAATTTTGCTTGTTGGGACCAAAAAACAAATCAAAGCGAGAATTAAGCAAATTGGTGAGGAAACAGGTGTTTCCTATGTAGACGAGAGGTGGTTAGGGGGGACATTTTCTAACTTCAAACAAATCAGAGCAGCTGTTGACCAATTGATTGAAATGGAAAGACAAATGAAAGAGGGGGAATTTGATGACCGTACAAAGAAAGAAAGATTGGACATCCAAAGAGATATTGAAAAAATGGAAAAGAAATTTGGTGGATTAAGAGATTTAAAAAAGACCCCTGATATGATGATTATTATTGATATTTACAGGGAAAGATCAGCTGTAAAAGAAGCTAATGGTGCAAAAATAAAAACAGTTGGGATAGTAGATTCAAATGGCAACCCAGAGTTGGTAAATTATCCAGTTCCTATGAATGACGACTCTCCTGAAGCTTTGAACTACGTATTAGATTTGATAAGTCAGGCTCTTAAGGCAAAGCCAGAACCTGCTAAGAAAGCAACAAAGAAAGTAGCCAAGAAAACAAAATAATATGGCAAAAGTAACAGCAGCATTAATTAAAGAAGTTAGAGAAGCAACTGGCGCTCCTATTATGAGGGCAAAACAAGTTCTCGAAGAACAAGGTGGAGATGTTAAAAAGGCTTCAGAAATATTGATGAAAGAAGGTTTTGAAAAAACTGCAAAAAGGGCCGAAAGAGAAACAGGTCAAGGTGTTATCAAAACTTATGTCCATCACACCGGGAAAGTTGCTGCAATGGTAGAGATGTTAACTGAGACTGATTTTGTTGCCCGCAATGAATTGTTCCAACAACTTGCCGATAATTTTGCTATTCAGATCGCTTCTATGAATCCTAAAAATGAGGAAGAGCTCCTCCAACAAGAGTTTATTAAGGATTCAAGTAAAACGATGGAAAGTTTGATGAAAGAAGTAATTGCAAAAACAGGTGAGAATGTAAGACTTGGAAGATTCTTTAGAATTGAGATTGGGAAGTAACCCATAGTTCGAGTTTTGCTTGCTTTTTTGATAAACTACTTTTCTATCATGCCATTTCACATTTTGGAGTGTGAGAATGAAACACTTATGCGGTGGCAAGTACTCTGGACATACAACGGTTACGGATCTGGCATACAAGATTCTCATGGGAATTGAATCACATCATGGTATCAGGTCTATTAGAGTCAGCCGTATTGACATGGGAACTGGGAGCAAAGAACAAACTGTTAAAGTCATTACACAAACAGGCTGTTTTACGCTCGTTTGTAAACAGCCAGGCTCTGTACAAGAGGTCAATGTTTATGTTATCCAAGAGTGTAGTCAGGCAGTGTTGGAATTCATTGCTCGGTTCGTCAGAAACAATAAGTACAAATTGCAATTCGGCAAAAGAATATGATTTTGTGTAAACTCTCCGCGAAAATAAACTCGGAGAGTTTTTTTTTGACATGATATACTAACTGATAAATGGATGAGCAGCAGGTAAAGCAAAAAATGCAGGGTGCAATTGAGGTCCTTCGTGAGGATTTGTCCAGTGTTAGGACAGGGAGAGCCACTTCAGCTTTGGTAGAAAACATTGTTGTTAGTGCATATGGAGGTGCCCAAAGATTAAAAATCATGGAGCTGGCTTCCATTACAGTTCCAGATCCTCAACAAGTAATTATAGAACCTTGGGATAAGTCTATAATTGGTGATATCCGAAAAGGTATCGAGGCTGCAAACACTGGCATGAATCCCTCTATAGACGGTGAAAGAATTAGGTTAGTTATCCCTCCAATGACGACTGAGGATAGAGAAAAATACATAAAGCTTCTTGGTCAGAAATTGGAAAATGCAAAGATTATGATTCGGCAGGTCCGAACTGAAGGCATGCAAGACATTAAAAAAGCTTTAGATGATAAAGAAATATCGGAAGATCAAAAATTCGCTCAAGAGAAAAAACTTCAAGATATTACCGATGAATTTACCAATCAGATAGACGAAATGGGAAAGAAAAAAGAAGTGGAGCTTAGATCCGTTTAATGATAATACTCCAATTTTTACTTGCACTAGTAATACTTTCAATACTTGTTTTAGTCCATGAATTTGGACATTTCTTTGTTGCTAAAAAGATTGGAGTTTGGGCAGAAGAATTTGGTATTGGTCTCCCTCCTCGAATCTGGGGGAAAAAGATTGGGGAGACAATTTATTCCATAAATGCCTTGCCAATAGGTGGCTTTGTAAGACTTCATGGGGAAGTTGGAGAAGATAAGGAAAACATTAAAAACCCCGATCGAGCGTTTGTAAACAAAAAAGCACTACCCAGAATTGCGGTTGCCGTGGCAGGGGTAACAATGAATATTATCTTTGCAGTTTTCTGCTTTAGCTTGATTTATGCGTTTACTGGAGTTCCGCGACAAGTTGAAAACGGGGTTGTCGTTACACAAGTATCAGAAAGTTCGCCAGCTGAAGAAGCAGGGATAATGCCTGAAGATAAAATATTAAGTATGAATGGAACGCTTGTAGATATGAATAATCTTGGAATGCTCATTGATGAAAATAAAGGAAAAAATGTTACTCTAGAAACAAGTTTAGGGGAGAAGAACATCTTTATCCGCTCGGAAGCACCAGAAGGCGAGGGATTATTAGGAGTTGCTTTTACGAATATGGAATTCGTGTATCCACCTTGGTATGTCGCACCTTTTGAATATTTCAAAAATGGTGTTGACGACACAATATTTTTTGCAAAACAGACTGTTCTAGGTTTTATGAGTTTGTTTCAAGATATTACCTCAGGACAATCTCCAAAAGGAGTTTTGGGCCCGGTCGGCATAACTTTAACTTTGACAGAGTTTGTAAAATCTGGTGTGGTAAGTGTTCTCGGACTAGCTGGAATAATTTCAATTAACTTGGCTCTACTTAACTTGATTCCGTTTCCACCACTTGATGGCTCTAGGGTAGTTTTGATTATTGGTGAAAGTATCTTTGGAAAAAAATTTATTAGAAAACATGAAGCACATTTGCATCTTGCAGGCATGGCAGTTTTAATTTTACTAATTGTGGTAATGACCTTTAACGAAATCCCCAAACTGATCTCTGCAGGATCAATATCTGGTTTTGTAGAAAGCATTTTACAGTAGTGTATTGTACAATAAGGCTAAATGTTGCAGTCTAAACTTTTTCCACGAACGCGCAAACAAGCCCCCAAAGATGCAGAGAGTATTAACCACCAATTATTAGTGAGAGCAGGATTTATAGACCAACTGATGGCGGGTAGTTGGACGTTGCTCCCTTTGGGCTGGAGGGTCGTTACAAAAATAAACAAAATAATTAGAGAGGAAATGGATGCTATTGGAGGGCAGGAAATGTTGATGCCTCTTCTTCACCCAAAGCAAATATGGAATGAAACAGGCAGGTGGGATACCGCAGATGAAGTGATGTATAAACTAAAGGATATTCATGACAAAGAGTATGCTTTGAGCTTTACGCATGAAGAAATTGTGATGGATCTACTCCGTAAGAATATCAAAAGTTATACAGATTTGCCGGTATCTGTTTATCATTTTTCTACAAAATTTAGAAATGAACTGCGGGCAAAAAGCGGTATCCTTCGTGGGAGAGAATTTATGATGAAGGATCTTTATTCGGCTCACACGAGCGAAGAAGATTTAATGGATTATTATGAAAAAGTTAAAGTGGCATACAAGAAAATATTTACTAGATTAGGTTTTGATTTCAAAGTGGCTAAAGCCAGTGGAGGCGTATTTACAGACAAATTCACCCATGAGTTTCAAGTTTTTAGTGAAGCTGGTGAAGATACAATTTATTGGAAAGACGGAGAGGATGAGGCAATTAATGAAGAAGTTTTTGAAGGTAATAAAGACGATTATCATAGTGCAAAATCAATTGAAGTGGGTAATATTTTCCCGTTGGGAACTATGTATGCAGAGAAAATGGGAATGTTATTCGCAGATAAAGATGGTAGCAAAAAGCCAGTTTGGTTTGGTAGTTATGGCATTGGGCCGACACGAGTAATGGGAACATTGGTTGAAGTTTCTCATGATGACAAAGGAATTGTTTGGTTTCCACAAGTCGCACCTTTTGATGTGCATTTGTTAAGCATTAGAAGTAATGAAAAAACTCGAGAAACTTATGAGAAATTACAAAACGCAGGACTCGATGTCTTATTTGATGACAGAGATGTCAATGCGGGTGAAAAGTTTTCTGATGCAGACTTAATTGGCATACCAGTTAGATTAGTTGTCTCAGAAAAAACTGGTGACAAGATAGAGTATAAAGAAAGAAATGGAGATAAGATTGAGATGCTGACTTTAGAAGAGGTCATCCAAAGACTTCATGAAAGCTAAACCACGAATTGTAGTAATTGGTGGAGGGACAGGGACATACACGGTTTTAACTGGTCTGAAAAAATACCCACTTCATTTGTCTGCAATCATCTCAATGATGGATTCTGGCGGAAGCAATAGAGTTATCAGAGATGAGTTTGGCTTGTTGCCAACTTCAGATATTCGCCAGTGCATTGTCGGACTAGCTTCTGCAGAGTCAAATGAGGTCTTGAGAAAGTTATTTACGTATCGCTATAACCAAGGCACCGGAATAGCTGGTATGACCTTTGGAAACCTCTTTATGGCAGCTCTTACAGACATCTATGGCTCTCAAAAAAAGGCAATTGAGCAAACTTGCAAACTGTTAAACGTCAAGGGGAAAATTATCCCAGTTACCTATGACAACGTGCAATTGGCTGCGAAATATGAAAATGGAAAAATGGTTTTAGGGGAACATTTCATTGATGAACCCGATGAACAGATTGGTAAGTACCGTATTTCGGAGTTGTCTGTTATTCCAGACGCAAAAGCTAATTTTGAGGCAATAAAAGCTATAGAAAAGGCAGACTTAATTGTCATGGGGCCAGGCGACTTGTATACAAGTATTCTTTGTAATTTAGTTGTTGACGGTATGCGTGAAGCCTTACAAAAAAGTCCAGCAAAAATAATCTATGTTATGAATTTGATGACAAAATTTGGTCAAACGAACAATCTTACTGCACGAGAAATCTTAAAAGAAGTCGAAAAATATATTAGCAGGAAAGTAGATATTGTTTTACTAAATAGTAGGCATAGTTACCCTAAAAATGTTCTTAGAAGATATAAACTTGAACAATCAGAGCCAACAATGGATGATCTGGGGAATTTAAAAAATATAATAAGGGAAGACTTTGTTTCCGACGAAGTATATGAATCTCAAAACTCTGACAGGCTAAAAAGAAGTTTTATAAGACATGATCCAGAAAAGTTGGCCCGGAAAATTGTGCTATACTCTAGATAATTTATGGAAGATAGTTGTGTTTTTTGCAAAATTGCTAGAGGTGAACTCCCCTCAGACAGAGTTTACGAAAGCAAAAATTATATTGTTTTTCCAGATATTAACCCTCATGCTCCAATCCATTTATTGATTGTTCCCAAGAGGCATTTTAAAGATTTGTCTGAAATAGACCATCCTTCCTGGGATGAATTGAGAGATGTAGTTTTAGAACTTAAGAATCAATATAATCTGAATGGATTCAGAATAGTAAACAATTTCGGAGAATCTGCTGCCGTCCACCATTTTCATGTGCACTTTTTGGGGAATATTAATCCAGAAGCAAAATTGTAATTAAATGATTAAGCCAGATCTTCAAAAACAAATTAACGAGGCAATGAAAGCAAGAAGTGAAGTGAAAGTTTCTACTTTGAAAATGCTTTCGAGTGAACTTCACAATGCCGAAATTGATAATCATGGAGATCTGTCTGAAGAACAAGAGTTATCTGTAGTTAACAAAGAAGTTAAGAAAAGAAAAGATGCCATTGAGGCTTATCAGAAAGGTGGAGCAACTGAAAAGGCTGACAGAGAGAAACAGGAGTTGGCAATTTTGGAGGAGTACCTTCCTGAACAAATGAGTGATGGTGATTTGCAAAAAATAGTTGATGAGGCAATTATGGAAATCAATCCTCAGGGGATGCAGGATATGGGGAAAGTGATGGGGATTGTTAAAGCCAAAGCTGGCCCTACGGCGGATGGTGGAAGAATTGCCTCACTGGTCAAAGAAAAACTACAATAATCTTACAAACTGACATAGTCTTAGGTCTTGTTTCTTTTTGAAAACTTTATTAAATTGTTAGTACTTCCATGACACTGTATTTGAAATATAGACCACGAACTATTGAGGAACTAGATCTTACTTCTGTCCGTGAATCATTGAAAAAAATATTGGCTTCTGAAAATATACCCCACGCATTTTTATTTTCGGGGCCTAGAGGGGCGGGGAAAACTTCTGCGGCTCGGATAGTTGCAAAGGCCTTAAATTGTACAAATTTAAAAAGTGGTGAACCATGCAATCAATGTGAGCAGTGTGTCGCAATCAACAATGGTAGCCATGTAGATATTATTGAAATGGACGCAGCTAGCAATCGTGGTATAGATGATATTAGGTCTTTGCGAGAATCTGTTGGGCTTTCCCCTCAAACTGCCAAGAAAAAAATATACATAATTGATGAAGCACATATGTTAACCACAGAAGCAGCTAACGCCTTTTTGAAAACATTAGAAGAGCCCCCAAGCCATGTTCAATTTGTTTTTGCCACTACTGATCCCCAGAAATTGCCTGAAACTATAAAATCACGTTTGCATACTGTTCAATTTACAAAAGCTAACGCAGAAGAAATCTCTCGTCAATTGAACAGGGTGATAGACGGTGAAAAATTAAAAATTGAAGATGGGGTCGTTAAACTTATTGCTGGCTCCGTTGATGGTTCTTTCCGAGATGCTGTTAAAAAACTGGAAGGCTTGTCACTGGAAAACAATGAAATCACATTGGCAATCGCTGAAAAATATTTATATAAATCTGGAGATGTAAACGCCCATAAGTTGTTAGAATTGATCTCACAAGGTGAGAACCAAAGTGCATTGGAAGCAATACAAAAATATTCTGACAATGGTGGAGATATAAAATTGTTGATTGATCAGCTTATTGAAAAACTTCGCCTACAAGCTCTTTCTGGTTACGGAGTTTCTATGGAAGAAGAAAAACTTTTCTCGAGTGAGGAAGCAATTCAGTTAATAGAGTTATTTATGGAAGCAAGGAGTAATTTGTCGAAGACTTCAATTTCCCAGTTGCCACTTGAGGTAGTTATACTGAAGTGGGGAAACTCCCACTTCGTTAAAGCTTCGCCGGGACAAGCAAAAAAAGAAGAAACTGCCCCAGAAATAAGTGAGAAGTCGGTAGGAGATTTATTGGAAAAGAAAATTCAAGCAATGAAAAAACCTGTTACTGAAAAAGCCGTAATGCCTGAGGACAGTAAAGTTTGGCCGAAGATATTGGCCTGTGCAAGAGAAACAAACACAACCGTTGAAGCGTTACTGCGAGCAGCGGAGCTATTAGAATTTGATGGCGAAATTATAAAGCTAGGAGTTTACTATCAGTTTCATAAAGAAAAATTGGAGTCTGGAAAAAACAGGGAAATATTGAACTCAGTAATCACCCAAGTTTGTGGTCCAGTAAAGTTATCCTTGGCATTGACGCAGCCTCATAATGGGAATGGCCATGTTAAAACAGACACTTTGACTGATACTAGTGATCACGATATAATCCAAGCAGCAAAGGAGATTTTCGGAGAGTAATTAAAAATTTAAATTATGTTTGACAAAATACAACAAGGGAAGAAACTACTGGAGATGAGGCAGCAAGCTAAGCAAATGCAGAGTATGCTTGCTGATGTTACTGAATCAGTTGAAAAAGACAACGTTAAGGTTAAAGTTTCTGCTGATCAAAAAGTTTTGTATATAGAAATTGATGGTGAGAGAAATGAAGCTTTAGAAAAGGCTATTAATGAAGCGTTCAAAAACGTACAAAAGAAAGCCGCCCAAAAAATGATGGAAGACGGTGGCGGACTGTCAGCACTTCTAGGGGGAATGAAGTAACCCCACTTCACAATATCTGTTAAAATGGTCTTTGAATCATGAAAATCGCCAAACCTTTAGCAGATGTTATTGAATCTCTTGAAAAACTCCCAGGTATTGGGCCAAAAACTGCACAAAGGCTAGCTTATTATTTACTTCATGTCCCACAATCTCAGCTCGAAGATTTTGCTGCTTCGCTTGAAAAGCTCAAAAAAGAAACTGTTTTATGTGATATTTGCAAAAATGTTTCTGAGACAAATCCTTGCCCGATTTGTGATAGTGAGAATAGGGATTACTCTTCAGTTCTGGTCGTCGAACAGCCACTAGATGTGCTTGTTTTTGAAAGAGCGGGGAAATATAAAGGCGTTTATCATGTTCTCCATGGAAGTATTAGTCCCCTGGACAACATTGGTCCTGACGAATTATATGTCGACGATTTGATTAAAAGAATGAAACCAGCTAATGGTCACACAGTTAGAGAAGTTATTATTGCTACAAACCCCACTATGGAAGGGGAGGCGACAGC
>Ga0066639_10004334_pt1 | contig 12115 bp, 13 predicted proteins | sample CryGeyCG2114_010_2_FD_59504 | JGI IMG/M metagenome (GOLD analysis project Ga0066639, IMG submission 59504) | Groundwater microbial communities from aquifer - Crystal Geyser CG10_big_fil_rev_8/21/14_0.10 | ecosystem: Environmental > Aquatic > Deep subsurface > Groundwater | place: USA: Utah... | reverse complement strand
TTAAGTTTGGGGTATATTTACCCATTGTTGGGTAAATTTTGGAGACTAACCGATGCGGCAGAAGTCTTGTCCGACGTCTTTTCCGCTGAAACTGGTACGAGAGCGGGCTTGACTGGATGCATAAATCCATGTTCATATCGTCAACGAGTGGCTCGGCATTCAATATCAAGTTTCAATTGCGGCATCGGATATCTTACGTGATCAACGATTGGTGTTTCGATCGATTCGCTCTAGTTTACCAGAATCAAAGCAACGCTCGGTTTTGTTTTGCACTTGGAAAATATCCAAACTATTCACAGAAAAATTAACCTCCGCTACGACATGCACTCGTCAACTCACTAGAGCAAAAATCCCTGGAATCAACCGAAGGACCCATTAAAGAAAAAACATACGATTCAGAATGTCGTCAATCGTCAGCGTAGAAAACATTTAGATTCTTGCCGAGTAGTGACTGTTGGCCTTTGCTCTACTCTGTCCTTCGATGAGCCGGTCAGGCTGGTCTAGTTCCTCCCCCGTAGTCGGGTCGAGATACAGCACGCTCTGGTCGTCTTGACCTAACAAAGTGGAAATCTCGGCAACATGGCCCTCCTCCTCCTCTAGAATCCGCTCTAAAACTCTTCGAGTCGTGGGATCTTCTTGAGCAACCATATTTATCGCCTCGCGATATGCTATTACAGCATCCTTCTCAAAAGCTAAATCTACTTTAAGAATTTCTAAAACATTCTTAAACTCGCCCATCTCCATCTGAAAATCCATCAGACGAGGCGAGAAAAAATTTGGCTCCCCTCCCAGCTGACTAATTCTCGTCGCTAGTTGCATTGCATGATTTCCCTCTTGCTCGGCATGTTCCAAAAACTCCTGCGCAATCGACTTCGAATGAATCCCATTCGCAGCAAAATAGTGTTTGCGGTATCGTAACCCACATCCAACCTCCATTGCGAGAAGCTCGTTCAGCATATTTGGGATTTCAATTTCACTATTAATTTTTTTCATTTTTTAAATTTTTCCTTTCTTGGTTATAAACTAGGGCCCAACCCTTTTCGGTACATAGCCCGAACATCTCATTTCGAATTGCTTCTATCTATATGGAGTCAGCCAGTTATTTATTCGACCACCATTAATAACGCAAGATCGATGCCAAACTTGCCGGGCGATCAATATCTTTTCCTATCCGAACAGCAGAATATTAATGGTTCATAGATCCCCACGCTGTCCAGATCTGCCCCATCAAATGGCTACAATTCGCTTAACTCTAGTTAAAAGCACGACAAATATCCGTTAACTTTCCGTGGATGTCGCGAAGCTTCCTAGTCGAGAACGCGACGAATCGCTGATTATTTCTGTGAAGAAGGTCTCTCGATCGCTTCGCATGAGACAGCCCCTTTCTGAGCTGCTCTGTTTCCACCTCTATAATACCCATGCATTCTTCGAGCTTTTCTTGAATTTCTGGTGCGCGGATTTGTTTCGCGATGATTTCTTCTCGTATTCGCCTTACTCTTTCTACAATGCGTCGAACAGAATTTTTTTCATCCATGATCATGACACCCCCTAAAATCATATCTTGCAAAAACCTTTCCAAGTAGTCTGGCATCGTTCCTGCGTGAATAGAAGTGGGGGGGGGGATAACAGTAACCCTGATTCTTCACCTTAAATTGGCCTTTAAAATCTGTGCACCAAATATGGTTTGGTTCCGGCAGGTCACTTAAGATGGTTCCATTGGGGTTTGATTGGGACGCATATACGAAAGTCTCGGTTTGTCTAACTTCCATAAAATTGGAGCAGTATTTCGGAATGTAAATAGTGTGTCGAGTTCGACACGCCGGTGAGTTGTCGCATAGTAATCTGATTTTATTAGGTTTTAGATATCGATGCGCTTGGCCTAAGGTTTGCTTATTATGTCACTGAAATGGAGCTCTTTATGAAAAACCGAATTAAACAAAGCTGGCCAATATTCATCTTGATAGCTGTTCTCGGGTCTTCATGCGCCCCCGATGTTACCAGTACCGCGGCCAGTGCTAGTAATTCTGCCCGAAGTAAAAATGAAGGTGAAAGTACGAATCGAAAATGTAGCTTGAAGGTTAATTCACCTGCGATGCCATAAAAATTGGAGAAAATACTATGAAAACTATAAACTCACCCGTAAATCTATTTTTGACAGCCGCAATGGCTGGCGCAACGTTAACAACAGCCCTGCTTGCGGCCGTGAATGAGGCAAAAGCCGTTGACACTTATTATCCGCTTGAGTCCATAGAAATAATCAAACATTTTTCCGATCCTCTATCAGATCCTGATGATTGTAATGGCGGAGGGGGGTTGATTGCAGAAATCGGATGTCACCTTAGTTCGTTTGGGGTGGATGGAGTGGGAGACTTTGAAGGCGTTGATGGCTGTAAGTTCTACATTCACGTTGAAGCGTCGTCCCAGTATGGTTACGATTTTAAATTAATGGCCGACGCAGACTGTTCTGCCGAACTGAATCAACGCAAGCACTTTATGAATTATTGGTTTTCTGAAGATTCGTTGCGAGGACGGGTAGAACTTGGTCCAGGACACAATGATGAAGAAGACTCGAATGCAACTGCACTATTTATGGAGTGGGATTCGACGAATCAAAGCGCCCAAACGCTCAAAGTTAAAATGTTCCAGGCCAAGACCGCTGCCAATAAAAGTTGGGAAAATCGCGACATTGCATATTCGCTGGATGCCACTATTAACGCCGAGCTAGGGATCGCCTATGGTACCGTGTCTGTAAATGAAGTGAATGACGACGAGTCCGCAGCATATGTGCTTCGATTCTCAAGAGATTCAAATATCACGCTGATTCAAGGAAAATTATGTACAGCCGACCTGTCAGATTGCGCTGGAGCGCAAAGTATTGCTGGAACACCGACGGGGGAGTATGCAGTACATTGTGTTGAAAACTCAGACAATTCCGAACGAAGTGGAGAATTGATTGAAAGTGAAGATCTTTTGTCTGGCATTGTAGGCAATAGCGCCTGCCTGCATTTAAAAGATACTTTTCCGTCAACAAACAGAGGTGCAATGCCTTCACAAAACCAACTACACTTATTTAGCTCACTTAATGGAATGAGTCTTTTTCGATAACTGGTGATTTGAGGGTAGTTTATGTTCTGATCGAGCAATCGATTAGAATCAATTTCCGATTAGACCGAGGAAAAAAATCTGGCTTGTACCCCTTTTATACATATCACGAAAAGAATGAAGTTTCTCATGTTACGCCGTGGGAGGTGGCGTCCTAGAACAGAGAAAATGAAACTAACCGAAATACCGATAATTAGTACAGAAAAATTATTTTAACTGAAGTGCGATTCCTCGAAATTCCGGATCCGAGCTTCCATTCCCATTAAATCCAACAATTCGTATAAAAACATCTCCTAACGCTGGAATAGTCTGCCATGCGCTAACATTTGTTCCCACCGCACCAACTGCGCAACCCACAGAAAATAAATCTGAAAAATTTGTATCATCCAAACTATACTGAACATTAATTTGTGCAGTTGAAGATGGATTATTCACCTGTGCAATCCGACAAATGATTCGTGCCTGCGAAAGTCCAGTCAATGTAACCTTTGTTCGATAAGTATCTCCATCAAACTCGGTCAGCGCAGCCGGCATATTTCTCCAAGTATTCGCTCCGGTTGTAATAGGAATATGCACAAAACCAATTGCGCTCGGTGCACCTTGCGGACCAGTAGCACCAGTTAATCCTATCGGTCCTTGCGGGCCGACAGCGCCCGTTAATCCAATCGGGCCTTGTGGACCAGTAGCACCAGTTAATCCTATCGGTCCTTGCGAACCAGCCGGGCCGGGCAAACCAGTTGGACCTACTACGCCTGTCGCACCAGTTAATCCAATTGGTCCCTGCGGACCAGTAGCACCAGTTAATCCAATTGGTCCCTGCGGACCAGCGGGGCCCTGCAATCCTGCCGGTGATCCCAGCCATGATCCATTGGCATCGACGATGGGGGTTCCATCATGTAATAGTAACTGGTTCGTGCCATTAAATTTCGCAAGTTGCGTGGAATTATATCCACCAACCGTGTCCGCTCGAAGTGCAAACACACTGGACCCTATCGGAAATTTTGAGCCAAAAACTTCAAAAGAGTTGCCATTATAAATTTCAACTTCTACTGCTAAATCATTCGCTGGACTTAGCGCGCTTAAAATTTCAGCCGTAATTGCTAGGTAAGACGGATCAAGCGGAGCCCCAGTTAATGGGTCCAGCGCAAGACCGCTAAATTCATCGTTACCAAGCATCACTGAAAAAACGCTATCCTCAACGGGAATTACGGAATACTCGGAATACCAAATTCGGTTAGCCCCGCTGTAAAATCCGAATCGCATGGAATAAGTTCCAGTTAATGGATCACCTGAAATTGAATTAAGATTTCCTTGAAAATGAAAAGTGCCCGGAACAGTTGAATTTCCGAAAGACGGCAAAGCCAAAAGCAAGAGTGAAGCAAGTGTTCCAATATAACATAAATTCCTAGTTTGCATTTTCAAGCCCCCCGGTCAGTTCAAAATTAGTACTTTGGCTCGTGATTGCTGGAGTCCCAACTTTCAATCGAACGCGCTTCAATTTAAAATTATTAGAATTAACCGATCCCGATCGACCTCCAATGACGCCGGCTTCATAGCCCACGCCTGATGGAACCGGGCCTTCCGCCGGAGGGGATCCGCCGCCTGGAGTGGACGGATCTGCTGGATCCTGCTTCTTGGCTTCATCCGCCAAATTTTCAACGGTATTTCCAAATTTATTCTTTAAATTACACGAGGACGCAGATAAGAGAAAAGCTAAAAATATCAAACATTTAAAATCTATTTTTTTAAAGAAAAAACCCATAAAAAACGCCCAAGCTAATAATTAAAAACCGATAATCTACTCTTATCGGCACCTTCAACAAAATTGTACACGATAGGGTAGCCAAACTACAACCGAGTCTTTCATGAGTTAAGCCAACCGATTGATTTAATGGTAGTTTTATTAATTTTGGAAACCAAATTTGAAAATATTAGTAAATTAGTTAAGATTATTTCGAAAATGCCGATTTTGAAAAACCCGCCAGCTATCCACATTAAATGGATTCCGAAATGAAACTCCTTATTATTGGGGGAACTCAATTTTTGGGACGAGCAATCGTTCAAAATGCCATTAAAAAAAATATTGAAGTAACCATCTTCAATCGCGGCATGTCCGGCCCCGGCCTTTTTCCGGGTGTTAATCGCATTACGGGAGACCGGAACAACGATATCGAAATGCTTGCTAGTCACTGGGATGCTGTCATCGACACCTGCGGTTATTTTCCAAGCTCAGTCGCTAAAGCTGTCAATCAACTTAAAGACAGGGTCAAACAGTATATTTTTATTTCCAGCGTATCGGTCTACCCAGATTTATCATTCTCGAATATTGACGAGCAAACCCCAACGGCTAAACCTGAATCTCCCGCAGACCTAGAAAACACCGAAGGTCAAACCTATGGAATTAGAAAAAGAGCGTGTGAAGAGGTCCTCGAAAAAGTTTTTGGTGACCGAGCTACGATAATTCGTCCCGGACTCATTGTGGGGCCATACGATCAAACTTGGCGATTTCCGTACTGGATCGATCGCATCAACAAAGGCGGCAACGTCCTTTGTCCAGGTGATCCCTTTCAAAAAATACAGTTCATTGATGTCAATGATTTGGGCCGTTGGCTCATTCATCTTGCGCAAAAAAAAACCACTGGGGTTTTCAATGCAGTAGGGCCGGAGAATCGACCAACATTCGAAGAATTTGTTCGGTTATCTGCAAAAACTCTTCAATCGGACTGCACGTTCACCTGGGTATCAGAAGAATTTTTGCTAAAACATCAGATCGCTCCTTGGATTGGATTGCCGCTTTGGGTTCCAAAAGGCGCCATCGGAATACATTCAGTCTCAAATGAAAAAGCGAAATCGGCTGGCCTAACCTACTCACCAATTGCCAAAACAATTAAGGATACTCAAGAATGGATTACCATGAATAACCTCACACCCTTTGATGGATATGGGATCAGCAGCGGCTGTGAAAATAATCTTTTAAGAGAGTGGGAAAATACACAACAAAACAATAATTGATCGGATTTTTCTTAAATTACAAAAATGGCCGCGACTACCTTGCCTCAAGTTTCTAAAGGTCTCTCGGGGCTCCCTCATTTGTTTGACCAGCGTTTTAAATTTCTATAATTTGCGCTCCAATAAAAATTCATTAATAATTTCAATTAAATAGACCCGTGGCGGCCAAAAACCACCCCGTTACTTGATTATTTTAATATGGTATTGTGTGGCAAGAAATTTCCAATTTGTTCTGTAGCGGTTTGCCCTAGGTAAGTCGAAGCTGAATGAACGAACGAAAATTCGAACAAGCGATCGAGCTTCTCGAGCAAGCAAGAGTTAGTGCATCGAACGATTTGGATGTTTCATATTTGCTAATACAGGCCCACATGGGCGCCGCAGGGTTTGAATCATTCGACATCCTTGCACTCGTAATGGGACTTAGGAATTGCCGCTGAGGGCGCCGCAATCGCTAAACTTACTAATCCAGTAATCCCAGAAGCACACGCGAATTTAGTATGGGACGGAATTGGAAAGCTAGACTCAAGTGTTTTCGTTAATGAAAACTTTAGATTTAGAATCGGTGAAATGTTTGGATCGGGAAAAGAAACCTTGTTTCTGGGCGTCAGTACAGACTTAATCGATGGCATACCCCGGTATAAAGGAAACACGTCGTTAATTGGAGCTTCATTGGCCGCTTACCATCGAGTCTCGCTTGCACCAAATCTTTCACTCATCTCAACTGCATTATATGAACCTAAATTTTTTCAAACTGATATGCAAACCAAAGAAGCACCGAGAAAGTTTACAGCGCATTATTGGAAAGGCGATCACTATTTGAGTTTTAAAAATCCACTTTCCACTCGAGGATTTTACAATGGTGCCTTTGGAGGGAAATTAAACTTTAACCAAGGCACAGTTGCGCTTTATATATCATCATTCGGTATAGAGCTAAGTTCTACTTTTCAATCTCAAATAGCTAGGATCAACTCCATCGGATTGGGCTTCTCAATTTAAAATTTAATTAAAACTTCAGCCTAGACACAAATAGAATTCAATTTATTGCAATGGGAGAACCGCCCAGGTTTATAAAATTCTATTCCAACAATCTGCATCAAGAAAGATAAGATTTGAGTTTGGTGCGGATTCGATGCTGACCCAATTAAATATAGAACAAATTTCTTTTTTTGATGCATACTCGATAAATGAATACTTCCAAGAAGCACATAATTTGAATCGACCTTCACTATGACATCACCAATCCCTAAAAACGCGGTCCTCGTGGGAATTCAACTCCCAAAAATAAGCACCGAAGAGCTCGAAAGTTCACTTCAGGAACTGGGTCGCCTCGTCACGACTCTTGGCTATAAGGTCGTGGGTACGGTATCGCAAAGGCGGCAGTCCGATCAAACAGCCTCGGTTCTTGGCGCAGGCAAACTTCGAGAACTTGCAGAATGGACTGGCGGAACAGGCGAGGTCGCCTCAATGGTCAATGTCAAACTCAATAAGGCAGCTCTAAAGCGACTCAAAGAAACAGAAGAAACGGAATCAATAACCGGTGAAATAGTCGACGAGGATCAAACCACCTTAACCGACGAAGAGCGAGGATCAGCACAAATTGTTATTGTCGATAAAGACCTTTCGCCGAGCCAACTTAGAAATTTAGAAACGGCAGTGGGTTGCCCAGTTCTAGACCGAACCGGAGTGATTATTGAAATTTTTAGCCGACATGCCCGTACCCGAGCCGCGCGCGCCCAGGTTGAAATTGCCCGACTGAAATACATTGCGCCGCGTATGCGCGAAGCCAGCATTGCTACTGAGCGGCAAGGGTTTGGAGCAAGGGGCGGCGAATCTCAATTAGAGCTCGACCGCCGAAAAATAAAGGACCGAATTTGCGAACTCAAACTCGAACTGGTTTCGATCGAAAATGAAGGCAAAACACAGCGTGCTCGGCGTTCTCAAGAAGCCTGCGTGGCGCTTGTCGGTTATACAAATGCAGGAAAATCATCATTGATGCGAGGAATGACCCGAAGCGAGGTCCTCGTCGAAGACAAATTATTTGCAACGCTGGATACAACAATACGTACGCTTTATCCTGAAACTCGACCGAAAATTTTAATTTCCGACACCGTGGGCTTCATCAAAAAATTACCCCACGATCTAGTAGCGTCATTTAAATCCACATTAGACGAAGCGCTTAACGCTTCCCTGTTACTTTTTGTCGTCGATGCCTCTGACCCCAACTTTCGCTCTCAAATTGAGGTCACTCAAAGTGTTTTAGATGAAATCGGAACAGGCGATATTCCCCGCCTCACTATTCTTAACAAGCGCGACGCGCTGACAATAGATGAAGTCGCCCAGCTACGTGAAGAATTCCCCGATGCAATTATGATATCGGCGCTAGAGAAGGAAGATCTCAAACGACTGCGTAATGAGATATTACTTTATTTTGAGACCGACATGGAAGACCAAGAAATCTTTGTCCCCTACACGGCAAATGGAATTGTCGGTGAAATCCGTTCCAAAATGAGGGTCCTCGGCGAGAGTTACGACGAAAAAGGAGTAAAATTCCAAATTAGGGCGCCGGCAGCGCTAATTTCACAAATTAGAAAAAAGCTTCCGTGATTTACATTTATACCGATGCCAGCTTCAACAAAGCGAACGAATTTGCCGTGACCGGTTTCGTTTACTACCATAGCACCGTCGAGCATGAATCTATTCCAGCTTCTAAAATGGAAATCAAGTTCTGCACTTTGAGTGAGAGCAATAATATACGGGCCGAAATTCAAGGCGCAATAGACGCACTTCAATCCTGTCCCGAAGGTTCGCAGGTGACACTTTTTACCGATTGCCAGACGGTTTGCGATCTTCCTCGTCGACGTAAAAAGCTCGAGCAAACAAACTATATAAGCAAAACCAATGGAACTCGCCTTGCTAACGCAGATTTATATGATATTTTTTTTAAACTTACCGATCGAGTACAGCTCGATATCCATTGGCTAAAGGGTCACTCGCCTAAATTAGGTTTATCCCAAATTCAACAAAACTTCTCTCACCTCGACAAAAAAGTAAGATCGCTCTTGAGACGAGAAGTGTACAGGCACCCAACAGAACAATCGTAGCGTGTAAATCTTCAGGAATGATGTTGCAAACCCAAATTCAGAACATCTCTAAAACCCTCTCGAGCTTAACATCAGCCTCTTTTGCTAGAGCAATCAAATTCTTGTCGTCCAGTATTTTCATCATGGACGAGGGCCTCGTCAATTCGACCGACAAACATCCATCTGCAATATCGCGAATGACTGCATTGCAAGGAAGTAGCGCAACTACTTCAGGGTCGTATTGATATGCGTCGAAGGCAAGTTGCGGATTACACACGCCAAGAATCACCACTGGACGTAGATCCTTTCCGATCGCTTCCTTAATCTTGGAATGTAGGTCAATGCGAGTTAAAACTCCAAAGCCTTCATCATTTAACGCGCTAGTCAGTCGATCGATTGCACCCTCAAGATTACTATTGATCTCTCTTTTGAAGCTAAGAACGTTCTTGGTCTCGTAACTCATAGTCTCGTTATTCCTTATCATCAGATGAATCATCCATCATATGGTGCTGCGTTTTATTTCCCCATTTTTCACCCATCGCCGGACATCCGTCCCACCCCAAACCCTCTTTACGAGAACTCATCATTTCATTATGACATTCACCGGTTGGCCTATTAGATCGAAGGCAAACCGCCATCTTCTCATGTGCATTCGCTATATTTTGCCGCTGCTCCGTAGTCATTGTCATTGTCATCATTTTCATATTCCAATTTTTCTTGCCCATTTCTGTTGCAAATGCAACCTGACCAGACATTGCCGCAACAATAAGAAACATTATGATATTTTTCATTTTTAAACTCCTTTCGGATTTTCAATCCCTATATTTGCGTTGAATGAACTGGACTATGTGTCGAGAGAACAGATTCCTTTTTCGGGTTCTTATTGGACTCTGTCACAACATACGACCTGATCTTGGCGTATTGTTCATGATCTATATCGCCGCGAGCGTATCTTTCGTTAAGGATTTCAAGAGCGCTTTTGTGCGCCTGTCCACCTTCAAACCGTCGATGGGCGCGGTAAGTGTATCCCCAGTTTCCAAAACTCGCTATAATCAGGAACCAAATCCCAAACCAAAGAAACCAACCCCAACCCGAATACCAATCATTCCAATAATAATGTGTCATTTATACTTCCTCTTTAGATAAAACTCTAATATACGTCGATACCAATGCAATAAGAGGTCCAACCCCGAGGACGTCTCAGACGATTAGAGTAAATCTAAATAGTGTTTTGGGTCAGAAATGGAAGTGAACGAGTAACTTTACCCCGTTATCGAATCAATTCAGATAAGTAGCGCCACAAATTTATAACTATTTTATAACTATCTACAATTCAAATCATTTCGTTAGCGACTTTCAATCATACTTCTAAGCATCCAGGCGGTTTTCTCGTGGAGCTGAATTCTTTGTGTTAAATGGTCTAAAGTTGCCTCATCCGCGCCACTTTCAGCGACTGGAAAGATTGAGCGTGCCGTTTTGGAAACGGTTTCATGACCAACCAACAATTCTTGAATCATTGTTTCAGCGTTAGGCACGCTTTCGCTTTCTTTGATTGCTGTTAATTCATTAAACTGAGCGTAGGAGCCTGGCGCAAAAACGCCCAAAGATCGAATCCGCTCTGCAATGATATCGACTGCCATAGCAAGCTCAGTGTACTGCCCTTCGAACATTAAATGCAGAGTGTTAAACATTGGTCCCGTAACATTCCAATGAAAATTATGCGTTTTTAGGTACAATGTATAAGAGTCTGCCAATAAATGAGACAAACCCTTAGCAATTTCAATTCGTTTCTCTTCTTTAATACCTATGTCAATTTTCATAATAATCTCCTAATTTTTCCTTAAATTTTCATTTCTTAGTGGTCGCTCACACTCTCCCACCAATACCCGTCTAAATCAAACACATGTTTTCTATATCCTGATATTTTTAACCTATTGATCTAAAACTGCAGAATTCGTGAATCTAAGATATAAATAATGTATATGCATACAATTAAGAAAATAATTAAAAAAGTCAACGCGCCCATTCAAGCTTTTTTGGCACTCGAGGCCTCCAGTGGTATTTTCCTATTTTTTACCGCTGCAATCGCCTTGTTTTTTGCAAACACCGAATCACTAAAGGACATCTATTTTGGTTTTATCAATACTCCGATTGAGATTGCCATTGGCGATTTTACGATAAAGAAAACTCTACTCTTACTAGTGAATGATGGACTGATGGCCATATTTTTTTATCTAGTGGGACTTGAAATAAAAAAAGAAATCCTAGTCGGAGAACTCTCAAGCCCACAAAAAGCTTCATTTTCAATATTTGCGGCTATTGGGGGCATGATTGTACCTGCATCTATTTTCTTAATGATTAATTTTGGACGACCTACGGATTCGGGCTGGGGAATACCAATGGCAACCGATATCGCATTCGCACTCGGAGTGCTTGCGCTTCTCGGAAAAAGAGTTCCCACAGCATTAAAGATTTTTCTATTGGCGCTCGCTATCGTTGACGATTTAGGCGCTATTGCTGTAATCGCCCTCTTCTATACCAACGAAATCACAGGTAGTTTTTTGGGCGCAGCAACCGCGTTGATGTTTTTACTATTTTTACTTAATTACGCGGGATTTAGGAGTAAGGCTATTGGAATTATTCTAGGCTTTTTTGTTTGGTTCTGTTTTTTGAAGTCAGGCATTCATGCAACTCTTGCTGGGGTATTTTTAGCGTTTTTAACTCCTGCCAAAGCAGTTGATGCGAACTATCAGCTCGATCAAACAGAAGACACACTGCTTGATCACACAATCCACGACCTACACCCCTGGGTTGGCTACCTAATTATGCCTATATTTGCTTTTTTCAATGCCGGAGTATCCGTCATTGGATTGGAGTTTGGCGAAACTATTCTTAGCCCAGCTGCAATGGGAATCATCCTCGGG
>Ga0066639_10004328_pt1 | contig 12125 bp, 10 predicted proteins | sample CryGeyCG2114_010_2_FD_59504 | JGI IMG/M metagenome (GOLD analysis project Ga0066639, IMG submission 59504) | Groundwater microbial communities from aquifer - Crystal Geyser CG10_big_fil_rev_8/21/14_0.10 | ecosystem: Environmental > Aquatic > Deep subsurface > Groundwater | place: USA: Utah... | reverse complement strand
TACATCTTGCTCATGAAGGTCCGGTTACGGCTTGGCCTCGCGAGATGTCTCATCTTTGAGGTCGCCGGAGTATCTGCGTTTACGGATTCAGATAGTGTGCGAAAAGGATAGGGATTTAACTTCTTGCTTGTTTCTAGTGGAGATGTCGCTTTAGGCGACTGCTCTCAAATAAAATACAGAAGGGAGAGGATATAGGGATTGGACACTATGTCTGCCGGCAAACCTCAACCTTTGGTGACACGGGCGGAAATGAGCAATTAGCGTCGATTCGGACGGTAACCGCGTCAACGTCGGCAACTTCGACCAGAACGGCCTCAACGTCAACAACTGGTACGAAGGCAAGCATGAACCGCTAGTAGAAAAGGAACTATTCGAAAAAGTACAAGAACAACTCAAGCGCGATGGCATACAGCGTACATCGCACGAGTTCGCCTTCACTAAGCTCATGGTATGCGGGGCATGCGGTTCAGGAATATCGGCTGAAGAGAAATACAAACCGCTTAAAGACGGCACAACGAAACGCTACATCTACTATGGATGCGGAAGATCAAAAGACCATCAATGCAAAGGTAACAAATATCTGCGAGAGGAAGAACTGATAAATCAACTTGTAGAATTGATCGACCAAATTGATATGAGTCAATTTGCGATACGGATACGATTCCAAGAAGAATTGCGCCGATTCAACAAATTCCAACGAAGCGTGCTTGGTAGCGCTGGAACGCAAGCGAAGAATACTGATGTTAACGAAAAAACTTACGCGAAATACATTCTCAAAGAAGGAACGAATGAAGAGAAACGCGAGCTCATGGGATGCTTCAAATCAAAGCTCAAGATCACGAAAGGGATCGTAACAATAGAGTAGAAAATCAAAAAGTTCGAATCTCGGAGAGACTCGAACTTTTTGGCATTTTAATCGGTCTGTAGCGTGGCCTATTTAAAGGCCTCGGCATAGTCCGATAAAAAATGCTACGGGCGGAGAGGAAGGGATTCGAACCCTTGGTACGGTTTTACCCGCACAACGGATTAGCAATCCGCCCCATTCGACCACTCTGGCACCTCTCCATAACATAGCCAATAATATACGATATTGAAGAAAAAACAAAATTTGTAACAATAAAGCTATGTTTTTAACCATAAGTCCTATCTCACAGACCACGAAGCACCTATTCGCAAAATGGGCCTTATTGTGTAAAAATATCTACTATGAGTCCAGATTCTCAAATTGAAGAGCATTTTAGAATAAACGAATTTCAGAAAAATGCTTTAAAAAAGCTTGACCTTAACACAATGAGGGATCTCCTTTTCCACTTCCCTTCCCGCTATGCCGATATCCCTAAGTTCACCACTATTAAGGACTTAGTTCCTGGCCACACGCAAGCCGTTTACGGCAAAATTTCATCTTTAAAAACAGCAAAAGCCTTCCGAAAAAAAATCCCCATGGCTGAATGCACCCTCGAAGACAGTACTGGAAAAATAAAAGTAGTATGGTTTAACCAGCCATACATAGCAAAAATGCTTGAAAATATAAGTTACGCATCATTGCAAGGCCGAGTCACTCAAGGCAAAAAAGGAATTTATCTTGCTAATCCAGAATTTGAAAAAACAGGAATGCTTCCAATAGACGTTGGTGATTCATTATTTTCAAAAGAGGAAAAATCCTCCTTAACAGCTATCCCAGTTTACCCCGAAAGCAGGGGTATAACTTCAAAGTGGTTTTACCACGCCATTCAAAAAATTTTAAAAAGCAGTGCGATTGATGAGATAAAAGATCCAATACCAGAGCATATCTTAAAAAAATATTCCCTGCCATCACTAAAGTCTGCTCTTATTTGGGTGCATACACCCAAATTACAAAAACACAGCGAGTCGGCCAGAAAACGATTTGCTTTCGAGGAAGTATTTTTTATACAACTTTCAAGTCAAAAACAAAAAAGAGAATACGCAGACCACCAATCTTTTGTAGTAAAGCCAAACAAAAAAGAAATAGACGACTTTACTAAACGCTTTCCTTTCAAACCGACAAAAGCTCAAAGCAAAGCTATTGACACAATACTAAAAGACTTCAAAAGTGGCACCCCTATGATGCGCCTCCTTGAAGGAGACGTGGGTTCTGGCAAAACCGCAGTAGCGGCTACCGCCTCTTATCTCATCATCACAACACCACCAGAAGACGCCCCATCAGCAAGTTTACAAGTAGCATATATGGCTCCTACTGAGATATTGGCCAAACAACATTTTGAATCTTTTATTGAATACTTCAAACATTTAAATATCAACATAGGACTCATAACCTCGAGCGGATGTCAAAAATTTCCATCTAAAGTCAGCCAAAACGAAGCAACAAACATATCAAGAAGCCAACTCTTAAAATGGATTATGAGTGGAGAAATTCACATACTAATCGGCACCCACGCTTTAATACAAAAATCCATAAAATTTAAACACTTAGGCTTAGTCATTATTGATGAGCAACACCGATTTGGCACAGCCCAACGCCAGACCCTGTCTCTAAAAGACCAGGGTACAGACAAACCTCGTCCTCACCTTCTATCAATGACAGCAACCCCCATCCCGAGAACCCTTGCCCTAACCATATACGGAAACCTGGATTTAACACTACTTGATGAAATGCCCAGAGGCAGAAAACCCATTATGACGAGCATAGTAATCCCAAACGAAAGGTCAGAAGTTTACGAGAAAATAAGGGCGGAAATAAAAGCAGGTAGACAATGCTACGTCATCTGCCCGCGCATAGATGAACCCGATCCGGAAAAAGCTCTTGCTTTAAATGTTAAATCGGTAAAAGAAGAGGCGGCAAGATTAAAAGCAAGGGTGTTCCCAGAATTTGAAATAGAAATACTTCACGGCAAAATGAAACCAAAAGAAAAAGACGAGGTTATGGAAGATTTTGCTTCAGGTGATATAAATATATTGGTTGCTACATCTGTTGTAGAAGTAGGAGTAAATGTGCCAAATGCCACCATTATTTTAATAGAGGGATCAGAACGCTTTGGGCTTGCCCAGCTTCATCAGCTCAGAGGTAGAGTCATAAGAAGCAATCATCAAGCCTACTGCTATATTTTCACAAGTTCAAAATCAAGCAAAGTATTACCACGCCTTCAAGCTATTAAAAAAGCAAGAAACGGTTTTGACCTTGCTGAAATGGATTTGCAAATCAGAGGCTCTGGTGGGCTTGCCGGAGGAAAACAGTGGGGTATTTCTGATATAGGTATGGAGGCTATAAAAAATATTAAAATGGTTGAAGCGGCAAGAGAAGAAGCAAAAAAACTTCTAGAAGAAGATGTTAGTCTAGAAACATACCCTCTTCTAAAATTACGCTTAAATAAAGAGGCTGAAAAAATTCACTTCGAGTGAAAAACCCGATGTACTTTCTAGGAAGTATATCGGGTTTCGTGTTCACCGCCACCCCAAAAGACATTGACTCGCTCTTTAATGCCATCGGGTTTCGGAGACCAAGCGTGGCGCATTGTCAGCGATTTTGAAAATAGGTGCGAGCTCGATAAAATAGAGACACCAATACAGAACTTAGCGGTTTTTCGGAGACCGAGTTGTGGGTGGCGCAAAGCGCCACCCACTCTGCAGTTTCTTCAAAACCTTTGAGTTCTATCCTAGTGCGCGCACCAGGATTTGAACCTGGGACCGCTCGGATATAAGCCGAGTGCTCTAACCAACTGAGCTATGCGCGCATCTTGCACTACTTAGATATCTTATTAAAAAACCCAAAAAACACAAGTTTGACTTGTATAAGTTTGGTACACAAAAACTCATTAAATCAACCTATATACTTTTCTACTCTTATGAATTAGGTACAATGTTATTATGGATAGAAAAAATGTAGGAGTTATAGTAATTGTATTATTTCTGGTGGTGGCCATTGGATTAGGTTATATTGTAGAGAAAGGAACTCAAAAAAATAATCTATCGACCAACCACGACCAAGAAGACACAAGCTATTAGAAAATTATTTCGTAGGCAATCTTCAATAGAAATAGAAAAAGAGTCCGTGTGGACTCTTTTTTATTTATATAAAGTTTGAGGTGTGAACCTTCTAGGCTTTCTTGCCGGAATAACTCACCAAAAGGCTGGCTTGTGTTGGGAGGAGGATGATTAGCAACACAATATGCCAATACGCTCTTCTAAAAACGTACTCACACCTCAAACAGGTCTATAGTAAGTAGAACATACATGACTAAAGAAGTCAACAAATAAAATTACTCGTACCTCAAAGCCTCCATTGGGCTTTTTTTGGCTGCCGTACGAGCTGGATATAGACCAAAAGCGAGTCCGACCCCAGCAGACACCGCAATACCCAATACAGCAGCCGAGATAGGAAAAATAAACTCCCAGCTGATTCCCACAAAATTAGTTATTACAAATGCAATAATAAATGAGACGCTTACGCCAATAGCAATACCAAAGACACCTCCTATTCCAGTCAAAATAACAGCTTCAAGTAAAAATTGAGATAAAATATCTTTGTAAGTTGCGCCTAGGGCCTTTCTCAAACCAATCTCTCTAGTTCTTTCCGTCACAGAGACAAGCATAATATTCATAATACCTATTCCTCCAACCAACAAGGAAATAGCTGCTACTGCTGCCAAGAACAAAGTGAGCGCGCTAGTAATGACACCCAAACGCTCTGCCAAGTCAGCCTGAGTTTCTACAAAAAAATCATCTTTTTCTGGATCGTCTATATTGTGAGAATTTCTTATTGTTTCTTCAATATCTGCTACGGTTCTAGGTATGTCATTTTCTGTTTCTGCCTCAATCATAAAACGATGGTAATATTTTATACCAAAAATATATTGCTGAGCGGTAGTATATGGCACCATAGCTATTTCATCAAAATTAAAAAATGAAGTCTGGCCTTTTTGAGATAAAATCCCAATAACTCTAAAATTTCTATCCTTAATTCTAATTTTTTCTCCTATGGCAGGCGCATCACCAAAAAGTTCTTCTTTTACTTTTGCGCCTATAACCACAACATTAGCCCTCGCCCGCACGTCGCTATTAGTAAAAAAACCTCCATCTTCGGGGAAGACATCAAACAAATCGGGCATTATTTCTGAACCACCAAAAATAGTCAATCTGTAAGTTTCATTTTTATAAATCGCGGTTTCCCCTCCAAAAAGAACAGGTGTAATGGTTTTTAGTGTCGGTACATTAACCTTTTTCTTCAAGGCCTCTAGATCTTTCTCTTTTAAAGAGTCGCTAAAAACCTGGGCGGCATCAGCCGGGCCTTTTGGCTCTCTACCTGGTATTACAACTATAGTCTTTGAGCCAAGACCCTGAACTTGTTCAAGCACCAGAGCTTGAGCCCCCTGCCCCAAAGACACAACCAAAATAATAGAAGCCACACCTATGACAATACCTAGTATAGTTAATAAAGACCTCATTTTATTGGTCTTAAGTCCAGTCAAAGCAGTTTCGAAACTGTATTTTATGGTCATAATTATTTATTGAAATTATTAGCCTCTATTCTGTCTGAAACTTCTTTATCACTTTCCATCACCCCATCCTTCAAGGTTAAAATACGGCCTGCATGTTTTGCGGTATATGTTTCGTGGGTAATAAGAATAATAGTGTGACCATGTTTTTTGTTAAGACCCTGCAAAATTTCCATTATCTGTTTTCCGGACTTAGAATCCAAGTTACCAGTTGGCTCATCAGCAAAAATTACATCTGGTTCGGTCACTAAAGCTCTAGCAATGGCAACCCTCTGCTTTTCTCCACCAGAAAGTTGGGCAGGCTCATGATCTATCCTATGACTCAAACCCACAGACTCAATTGCTTTTTTTGCTCTATCATCCCACTCGCTTTCAGGTATATCTGAATAAAGAAGAGGTAATTTAACATTTTCCAAAACAGAGGTACGAGACAAAAGATTAAAAGCCTGAAATACAAATCCCAATTTTTCATTCCTTATGTTGGCTGTTTCATCCTCAGAATAAGACTCTATATTCTTACCCTCAAAAAAATAAAGGCCCTCGGTAGGCCTATCTAAAAATCCAAGCAAATGAAGCAAGGTAGATTTTCCAGAACCAGAAGGTCCCATAATCGCCACAAATTCCCCTCTTTCTACCACAAAAGAAACACTTCTCAAGGCTGGTGTCTTGACCTCACCATCGTCATAAGTCTTTCCTAATTTTTTAACCTCTATAATGTTCATATACCAACAAACCCTATTCTTCTATGTAAGTAATAACCGTATCCCCCTCTTCCAAGCCACCCAATATTTCGGCATTACCATCGGAACCAATCAAACCAGTAACAACATTCACTTCTTTATAAAAATCAGTATCTGAACCTCCATTCTTTTTGATACGAACAAACTGTCTGCCATTTTCATCCTCTAAGATAGCTTTTCTGGGAACGTAAATAACATTCTCTTTTTTGTTAGTCAAAATATCTATATTTGCAGTCATTCCAGATCTGACTCTCTGATCTTTTTGTGTAAATTGAAGTACTGTCTTATAAGTAGACACTCCCTCAATAACAGTCTCCGCTGGCTCAACAGAAACCACATTGGCTTCAAATAACACGTCGCTACCATAAGCATCTAGGGTAATCTTTGCATAGTCACCAATTTCAATTTTAGCTATATCAGCCTCTGGCACAAAGGCTTCTATTTCAAAATTACCAGCTGATATCACAGAGATTATTATGTCATTTGAAGACACTATCTCCCCTACATCAGCGTTCATTTTCACTACTATGCCGTTGATTGGAGACCTTATAAGAGTTTTGGCTAGTTCAGCCTGATACCTAGAGACATTTGCCTTGGCCTCAACCACACTAGCTTCTCCGGCTTGTATTTGCTCCTTAGTAGACCCTGCTTTCTGGAGAGCAAGTTCTTGTTCCGACAATGAAAGAGAAGCGCCCGCTGTGTTTAGCTTTTCCTCCGCAGTCGAAAGATTAATAACCGCCGTGTTCACATTAGTTCTAGCTGTGGACAGATCGGACCTCCACCCGTCTATTGTCGTCTGAGTAATAGAAGCGCTTGCTTTTAAGCTATTTACAGCCAAAGATACCAAAGATACATAGTCATGAACTATAGATAGATTTCTACTAGCGTCACTTATATATAAAGACAAATCACTTAGCGAAGAAAGCAGACTTATGTCAGACTGCCATTTTTCCAAAACATCCTCCACAAGCACCCTATCAGATTCTATTTTAACCTTGCTTCCAATATTAAATTCCAACTGAGGATTATCTCCCCTGGGGTTGCTCATAAACTGGTCAATCCTATTCCGCACAGCATCATCGGATTTTGAATAGGCATCTTTTATCTTATCAATCACATTATTCCTGGCATCATTTAGGGCCACTTTAGCATTGGCAACTTTTACCTCCTGCACAGCAAGTTCCTCTACCCTAGTACCCGCTTTGAGCTCAGCAAGCTTTGCTTCTTGTGACATCACAGTCGCTTCAGCCTGCCTTAAAAGAGCTAGAATATCTCCACCAGACAGACTAGCCAGATGTTGCCCAGCAAAGACAACATCTCCAACACCTACATCTATATTTGAAATCCTACCAGCCTGCTCAAAAGCCAGATCGACACTTGAGATTGGCTTAACCTTGCCAGTCACACTCACCTCTTCCACAACGTCTCCTCTTTCAACAACAACAACATCCGTCTTGGGAGTTTTATCTTTAAAAAAGTTATAACCTAAAGCCAATGCGACCACTACAACAACCACCACCAAAATCTTATTTTTTTTTATAAACTCAATCATTTATTTTTTTAAATTAACATTAGGGGTGTATTAGATCCGGTTCTTCTTTCTTTTTTGGAGTAATACCATTAGCAATAATAAGATTTTCGAATTCTTCCCTTTCTATTGTTTCAGAATTTACAAGTTCTTTGGCTATAGCATCTAAGGCCTTTCTATGCTCAGTTATAACGCTTGTTGCCTTAGTCTCTGCCTCATTCATAATGCGAGATATCTCAGCATCAATCTCTGCTGAAACCCTCTCTGAATATTCTTTATCACCCACACCCTTGCCAAACAGAGCTCTGCCTCCAGCCTCTTCAAGAGCCACCGGTCCCATTTTTTCAGACATTCCATATTTTGTAACCATATCACGAGCCAAGGCCGTTGAAACTTGAAGATCGTTTGAAGGTCCCGTGGTTAAGTCGCCAAAAATCATTTTCTCAGCAACATATCCTCCCAAAGACACAGCAATGTCATCCAAAAATTCTTTCCTGCTCTGCATTCTCTTATCTTCAAATGGTAATTTCAAGGTATATCCAGCAGCCCTGCCTCTTGAGATAATAGAAATCTTGTGTACAGGATCAGCATACGGCAACACAGAAGCAACCAACGCATGTCCTGCTTCATGATAAGCAGTAATTTCTTTTTCTTTCTTTGAAAGCAGGTGACTTTTTCTTTCTGGTCCAAGAATAACTTTTTCAATTGAACGAATCATATCAAACTGACTAACTTTTTTTCTACTCTCTCGCGCTGCTAAAATAGCAGCTTCATTCATCAGAGAGTACAAATCCGCTCCAGAAAAGCCAGGGGTTCTCTCAGCTATAATTTTAAAATTAACATCTTCAGCAAGAGGTTTTTTCTGAGCATGTATTCTAAGGATCTCTTCCCTGTCATGAATATCAGGAACATCAATCACAACCCTTCTGTCGAACCTACCAGGTCTCAACAAAGCAGGATCAAGGACATCAGGCCTATTTGTTGCTGCCATAATAATAACTTTCTCTGCTGGCTCAAAACCATCCATTTCAACTAAAATCTGATTGAGCGTCTGCTCTCTTTCATCATTGCCACCACCTACACCAGAACCCCTACTCCTTCCCACAGCATCAATCTCATCTATAAATATAATCGACGGAGATGCTTTCTTGGCAAGTTTAAACAAATCTCTTACCCTTGAGGCTCCAACACCGACAAACATCTCCACAAATTCAGAACCTGAAATAGAAAAGAATGGCACCCCAGCTTCTCCCGCAACAGCCCTGGCAAGCAGAGTTTTTCCTGTTCCCGGTGCACCCATCAGAAGAACGCCTTTAGGTATCCTGGCGCCTATATCTAAAAATTTCTTAGGATTTTTTAGGAAATCAACGATTTCCGTAAGCTCTTCTTTAGCTTCTTTAGCACCAGCCACATCTTTGAAAGTCACTCTTTGGCTTTTATCCTTTGGATCTATAATACGAGCCTTAGACTGACCAAAAGTGAAAGCTTGCATTCCTGCGCCCTTGACTTGTCGTGAAATAATCCAAAATAAAAGAACTATAAATACAATTGGTATAAGAAAAGGAAGCGCATTCAAAAGCCAGAAAGTAAACCCTGATGGACCCCTCACTTCTATATTCATTTTATTAAGCTCTTCTGGAGTTACACCATAATTAACAAGCGTCTCAGAAAGAGAGCTTTCTGATTCTTTCCTAGAAATCTTGGTTGTCTCATCTAAAAACTCCGCGGTCAACTTTTCCCCTTCAACAGTGATTTTGGAAATTTCTCCCAACTTAATGCTTTGAGCAAGCTCAGACACTGAAACCTCGGGAGTCTTTTCTTTATCATTTATAAAAAAAGAATAGATAGTGATAATAATAGCAAAAATAAGAAGCGTGCTGACAAGCTGGCTCAAAAACTGTCCTCCAGGGGATTTTTTTGGTCCTTTTTTATTTTGTTTTTTCTCATTATCAAATAATTCCATGGGATTCATTTTACCACAAAAAGCCAAAATAAAAAGCCCGTATTCTATAACAATACGGGCTTTTTTGATTGCTTGCGTAGTAAAACCTAGGAAGCTTGCCTAAGGCGTTTGCCCGGCAATAAAATTTCTTCTACAACTTTTGGTAAATAAAGATCAAACCCCCATTTATCCATAAAGGTTGTGACACCGGCCTTTATGGCCTTCTTTTTGCATTCATAATAACTGGTAATCATCAATATTGGGACATCCTTCAAACAATCTATATCTCTTATACTTCTCACAAAATGAATTCCATTGGTCCCGTTATTGGATCTTTTTTTAAAGTTGCAATCTGTAATAATTAAATCTGGAGCAGGGTTGATTATTTTAATGGACTCAAGCGCGTCACCTTTATTACTGTATATATAAATACGTCCGAAATTAGCGCCAGCAACACTAGTACTCTCCAGAATATCCCTAATCAAGATAGCAATGGGCTCATCTTCTGCCACAACAGCAGTTAAGTGTTTTTTCGTCTTCATAACCAATCCCTCCGGATAAAATTTTTAAAATAGCCTTATTTCTGCTACTATAATACCACATTATGTCAATATTAGTCCACAACAAAAAAGCAAGCTTTGATTATGAAATAGTTGATAAATTCGAAGCTGGAATCGAGCTCTTGGGGCTCGAGGTTAAGTCTCTGAAGAAGAAACAGGGCTCTCTTTTAGGTGCTTATGTGATCGTGCGAGGCAATGAAGCTTTTTTGATCAATGCCAACATACCTCCATACCAGCCTTCAAATACCCCAGACAGCTATGACCCGTACAGAAACAGAAAACTCCTTTTAACTAAGAAAGAATTGGCTAATTTAATAGGTTTAGAAAAGCAAAAGGGCTTGACAATAGTGCCTATTTCGATATATACTAAGGGCAGAAAAATTAAGTTAGAGCTTGGTATTGCTCGCGGAAAAAAGAAGTACGACAAAAGAGAAAGTATAAAAAAACGCGATGCAGATCGTGACATAAGACGAACTTTGATATGTAGATTATTTTGAACCATGCAATAATATGCCTCCACGTAAAGAATTTATAGAGGAGGTAGTCACTTCAATTAAACCCATATGAGACAAGCTGCGGAGAACCTCTGTTCTCCGCATCCACCTAAAGTATTTCAAATCGTGGAATTTTTTAGGGGGATGATCGGCCTAGACAGTTGATCCAAACCTTTAGTGTGCAAAGCAAGCATTCTCATTACATCTTGTTAAACTGTGTGAGAAAACAATAGATGCAAAATCTGTTGCAAAGAGAGTCGCTTCTCCTTTCATGGGAGTAAACGGCCTCGCGTTGGCCATCGCCTAAATCAGGCTGTTGCCCATCTCTTAGATTGATTCCTGATAGGTCAAAAGAGGTGTCATATTTTTCAGGATAGAAATTGAATCTCCTTGCTCAATTTCGAAATTAAAGAGGATCGGGAAATTAAGATTTTGTTTATTTAATACTTAATTTTCTTAAATTTCTAAACAAACTATCTTTGTAGAATCATTTAAGGAGCTCATCTGCACGGCGGTTCGATTCCGCCCATCTCCACTGACATAGAACAATATAGAAGAATAAAAACGCCCCGAAAATGGGGTGTTTTTATTTCAAGAAAGGATTCTTCATATTAAAAACTATCTTCTCAATAGTGTTGATTTCATCTGGATGGATTCCGTATTTCATCTTGTATAGTTTCCCAACTGCACAAAATAAAGCCTCGCTGTAGTTAAAACCTATTTTCTCGGATACTTTTTTCACTTCTTCTTCTGAGTGTCCTTCGACTTCAACAAAAGGTTCGAGAAACGGCCATTCATCAATGGTTATTTCTACACCATCTAGTTCCCAAAGCTCTCGCTTTGTTTCTTGATACGATTTCTTTTCGCAACCGATTGATTCAAGAAGTTTTACTGTCTCGTCAAAATCATTAACTACAAGGCAAATCTCTTTTTGATCTTCAATCTTGTCACCGTCAATAATCTTTAAGCTTAAGGTGATTTTGTCTCCTTCATCGCGTACACGCAACCACGCATCTTTTGAGCGCTTACCTCCTGGTAAGTGAAAAGGGATTCTCTTCTGTAAATACTCCGGTCGTACAAGAGTCGCGCCAGCATCTTTCAAACGCTTACGCATCTCATCCTTATTCACATCTAAAAATGTGGCTTCATATTCTATATTCATAAATATTTCCCTTATTTTAGCACTTTTCGACCAACAGGTTCTAACTTCTTTCATATATCTCACCTAAACAACCACCGATTCAAATGTTTTTACACATTCTTGAATACCGAGTATATACGTCATATTTTCGTTTTCCTTGAGATAGGTTCTAACGTCATTCATTAGTTTCCACAATTCCGAATTTGAAGAAAGATTGACCTCGCCCGCGCCTTTGGCGCGGGCTCGGGC
>Ga0066639_10004326_pt1 | contig 12128 bp, 10 predicted proteins | sample CryGeyCG2114_010_2_FD_59504 | JGI IMG/M metagenome (GOLD analysis project Ga0066639, IMG submission 59504) | Groundwater microbial communities from aquifer - Crystal Geyser CG10_big_fil_rev_8/21/14_0.10 | ecosystem: Environmental > Aquatic > Deep subsurface > Groundwater | place: USA: Utah... | reverse complement strand
TGGGTTTATCTGGACTCAAGAGCAACGTGTGAACCTTATTGGAGCTGACCCAGCTGTCATTCAATTAGAAGATGGTTCCTATCTCGCCGTGGTTATTAAATTTGCCAAGAAGTTATAGATGTAGATAGAGAAAGAAAAAGAACGCGGGCGTGGCGTTCTAGGAGGCGAGCTTGGACTCGAGGAGGTCGCGGAACCTGGTTTGCAGACTGTGTGCGCGCGACTCCAGGGAGCCGGTCTCGTCGCGCAGGAGGAAGGCTTCCGGTTCCCAGCGGTTGGTTGCCATGCCGATCGGACGACCCGATCGAGCTCCCGCCCCGCAGAGGTCCTCGTAGCGGACCCCCTCACCGTTGGGGACGTAGTTGAGCCAGCACCCAGGGGCCAGCTCGGCGATGGTTCCGCCGAAGATGTGCTTGGCGAAGACGAGGCACACCGCGTCGTTGTCGAGCGGGACGCCGAGCTCCCGGAGTTCATTCAGGAGGTGACGAAGTGTGGTGTGGGGGAGAGGGTTGGGGTGGGTGCGGTGGGCGTTCTGCACGACCGCGAGGTAGAGATCGAGGAGTGTTCGTCGCATGGGGACTCCTGTGTCCAGAGTGATTCCGGAGAGATCGAGTCTACTCCTCTTTTCCTCATGTGTCAATCTATGTTATGAGCGTTTGCTTTGGTTGAGGGGTGTGTTATTCTCCCATTCCGGAGGATGATATGTCCCATCAGAGCCAGATTGCTCGAAATCCTCGCCTGCTCTTTTGGGCGCGGGCGTTCATTGAAATCAAGGCGATGACAGCAGTGATCGTCTTGTTCTATCTCCATCGTGGCGTCACGATGGAGCAGGTCTTTTGGCTTTCGATCATCTGGTCGCTCACGGCGCTCATCACAGAGGTGCCTTCAGGATATCTCGCTGATCGGATTGGACGAAAGAGGACGCTTCTTCTCGGGGCGGGTTTGCTCGGACTCATGCACGTGGGAGATTGGTTTGCGTTCGGCTTCTGGCAGTTCGTTCCGGTCTTCATCATCATGAGTTCTGCGTTCTCGTTTTTCTCCGGCACAGAGGAGGCAATGCTCTACGAGAGTCTCGTGGAACTCGGTCAAGAAGATCAGATGACCCAGAAGAACGGTCGTCTGTTCTCCGCGCGTTCGATCTTCAAGATGTTCATTCCTCTTGTCGGGGCGTGGATCGCGCAAGACATTCTCGAGTGGCAGTTCAAACTTCTCATTGGAGTAAACGCGCTCGCGCTCGCCATAGCGGTCGCCTGTCTTCTCCAGCTTCGAGAGCCTCGTCACAAGAAAGAGGTGCTTGCGAGCGAGGTCGGGATTTTTCGAGAGAGTCTCAATACGATTCGTCGTGAACCGTGGCTCCTGCGAGTCGCATTGAACCGACTGATCGTGTTCGTGGCGATCTTCGTTGCGTGGCGCATCAACCAGCCACTTCTTGAGGGGAAGGGATTAGCAGTGGTTTGGCTTGGGGTGTTCGACTTGTTTACCCATATCCTTATCTTCTTCGGAGGATGGTATTTGGGACGCCTCGAAGCTCGATGGGGAGCCCAGAACCTGCTCTTTCTCACGGCTGTTGTCACGGCCCTGTGTCTGTTCGTGGCGGGTCTGAGCGAGAACGTCTGGGTCCTGTTCACGGTGTTGGTTCTTGCGATTGGTATTGGGAGTGCTCGGGAACCTATCTTCGCGCATCTCATCAATCGGCATGTGCTTCACAGAAGCCGAGCGACCACACTTTCGAACCTGAACGTCATCAAAAGCGTTCTGGATATTCCGGTTCTTCTGCTTGCGGGTTGGCTCACCACCCAAGACCTCCAATGGCCTCTCTTTTTGGGGGTATCGCTGTGTGTTCTTGCCATCCTCGTTTTTCCTGTGAGGCAGAAAGACTCGCATCACTCGTCCTGACCACATCATTGCTTGGTGTGGTATTTATTTTGGCTCTATTGACGATCGAAGATTTTTTTTCTATGATACCGCCGCCTATTGATGAGATTCCCCTCATGTATCAGGCCCCATCGTCTATCGGTTAGCCAGGCCTAAAGGCCTGGTCCGGCCTTTAGGCCGGAGACGCCTATGTACCACGTCTACGTCATAGAAAGTGAACTTGTTGGGAGGTGGTACATTGGTTGCACTCAAGATGTATCACTTCGCTTGAATTATCATAATGCAGGAAAGGTTCGCTCGACTAAGCCATACATCCCGTATAGACTTGTCCATACGGAGACCTTTTCAACTTTGCGAGAAGCAAGACAACGAGAGATCCTTATCAAAAAATCAGGCCGAATTCGTAAGGAACTCAAGGACAAATATTCGGCCCCATCGTCTATCGGTTAGGACGCCAGGTTTTCATCCTGGAAAGGGGGGTTCGACTCCCCCTGGGGTCACCAACAAAAGACACGATCATCATGATCGTGTCTTTTGTTTAGCGGAGTTTCTTTAGTTTTTCCTTACCAAGAATATGCAACTCGGACATGGCTCGTGTGAGGGCGATGTAGAGGAGGTTTTTGAGAATGCGTTGTTTCTCGGGGTGGTCCTCTGGGGCAGTAAAGGTATCTTTTTGGACACCAACAAGACAGACGATATCGAACTCGACACCTTGTGCTTCCTTGATGTCAAAAACGCGTATGGAGTTATTGTCTTTAAAAGCAGAGACAAACGGTTCCAAGTACGCCCGATGTCGCGACAGAACGCCGATCGTTTGGCCATCTTCAAGCGTTTCTGCCAGTTGATGGATATAGGCAATTTCTTCTTGCGCATCTTGCGTGTGAACTTCATGGACAGGCTTTCCGCTCTTCACTTGTGATGGAATGTGAACGGGATAGCCGAGCGACTTCACAAACGAGAGGATCTCTTTTGTATTCCGATAGACTTTTTTGAGCGTCACGAGTCGTTCGTCCGCAATCTGTTCCCCAATTTCTGACCAACTCTTAAGTGTTCCGAGCTGTATCTGCTGAGCGATATCCCCGACAAACACCATGGAGGGAAGCTGATCGTGCTTACAGGTTTTCATGAGCTGAATTTGTTCTGGCAGGTAGTTTTGAAACTCATCTACCACGACAAGGGAGTATCCGATGGGGAGTGCCCCGATCTTCTTTTTCAAGGCTCCATTTTTGAGTTCAAGATAATATTCCTTCATCATGCTGAGTGCTCCTGACGTGGTATGCATGAGACTCAATAAGATCGTCAGATCAAAGCGGTCCAGAATTCGTTCACGAACTTGCTGTTTGAAAAGGGTTTGCTGTGCAGGAGAAAAGGATGATGTGTAGGCATGCTCAAGGGTTTTAAACATGTCTTTCTCTGATTTTAAGGGAGTGCTTGAGAGTGACTGCAACACTTTCAATTTCACTAACTCATAATGATCTCGCTCTTCTTCTGTTTCGCCGATTCTCTCCGCGAACACAACGTCTTGTCTATTCAGAATCTTCATGGCCCATTGGGCAAACGTGGTAATGGTCACGTGTTCGATCCCAAGTTCCGGAAGGATATGTGAGAAGTAATCTTTTGTCCCTTCGTCTTGAACGAACACAATGATCGAATCAGGGGGGAAGCGTTCGGTCGTTTCAGGCGATTGAACAAGATAGGCAATACGGTGGAGGGCCAAGGTTGTTTTTCCTGAGCCTGCAGGCCCCGATATCACAAATGGCCCTTCGTGACTGGCGCGAATCACTTGGTCCTGTGCACGCTCCATTTGAGCCACGATCTCTGGCAGGACAAAACCTGTTTTTCGAGCGGAAAAATGTTCTTGGTAAATAAGCTCGCGTGGATGCTCTTCGGACTCCGTCGTGAAGAAGAGAATCTTCCCGTCGACGATCATGTATTGATCTTTCGCGTGCAATTGGCCTTGAATAATCTTCTTGTCTTTCGGAACGTAAGAAAAATGACCGGGTGTTTCAAATCGGATGGCAGCCGCCGGAGTTACCCAAGAGAAAATATCAGACTCTTTGTGACCAAACTTGCCAAAATACCAGTTCTTCTGCTCCCCATCAATAGTGATTTCGCATTTTACAAAAAAAGGAGAACGTTTGAGGTGATCTAACTCATAAGCACGTGTCTCTTCGTGCTGGAGGAGTTTTGAGAAGATGAATTTCTCACCGGGATCTAATGTTTTGTATTCATCCTGTTTCTTTGCGATCGACTTGCGGATTTCTGATACGGAATGACGAATAGAAAAACATGTGTGTTCGACATGCTTCTTTGCTCGAATATACAAGGTATCCTTTTCTTCTTGGTTCATGATGACCTCATGGTATCAGCGCTCGACTCAAAATAAAAGTCGCCCACGAGAGGAGTTGGGGCGACGCGAGCGTAGGAGGTTGCCTAGACGTAGGCCGGTGTCTCTGGGTCTTCTGTGAGGTTGTCTCGGAGCTTCCCGTGCGCGCGGGAGAGGCGCGACATGACGGTTCCGATTGGAACGTTCAGGGCTTCTGCGATATCTACGTAGCTGAAGTCCCGCCAGTAACGCAGGAGGAGAATCTCTCGGTGAACCGGCGAAAGGCACTCGAGACGTGCTTCCATCCAGAGTCTTCTCTGCTCCTCGAGAAGGAGATCCTCCAGGCTCTCAGCTTCGTCTGGAACGAGTTCGTTGTACCGCTTGTTTACGAGTTCCGCGTGACGATGATGATCGCGGAGGAAGTTGATGGATCGGTTGCTCGTGACTCTGTAGAGCCAAGCCCCGATGCGGAAGTCGGGATCGAAGAGGTTCCTCTGTCGCATGGCGCGGATGAACGTCTCACTGACGATCTCTTCCGCGTCCTGCAGGCTCTTCACGATCCCATACGCGTGGAACACGAGCTTCTGGCGGTAGCTGATCACCAGAAGTTCGTGAGCCTGGTTTGGGTCATTCTGCGCCAGAGTCTTGATCTGAGCATCACGCTCAGAGCCGTTCTCAATACCTTCTTCCATGGTTGGCTCCGTGGGTGGCTGGCACATCCCTCTGAAGGGAGAGATGAGCATAGTGAAGGATCACCTGTTTGTCAATAAAAACTCATATAAATCAAAAAACCACCCCCATGACGGTGGGTGGTTTTTTGTGTGAGAGAACGTCGTCTGATTAATCTTGAAAACGTGCGGGTTTAAGTGACCAGGCTGTATCCAGACAATCTGTGCATCCAAGATCTTCAAGAATTCCATAGGTGAGTGGAGCAGATTGTGTTTGAGGAATGGTGATCCGATCCATTGACACACCTTCTTGTCCGAGCACGAAGAGGTAGCTCATGGCATAAAGGACCTGTGTTGATGTGAGGGTTTGATTTCCGACCTTATAAGTCTCTTGAATCTGGTTGTCCGTATAGAGATTTCCACGTAGAAGCGTAGAGAAATCCTCTGTCGAGATTTCTATCTCAGATGAACTATTTTTTTTCAGAGACCATGGTCCATAGACCATCGATACAATCCCTTCGGCAGGGTAGGAACCCTGAAGTCCTTCATGTAAAAGAGCAAAGGCATCTGAGAGGGAATAGAAGTCCTCTCCATCATAGACCAAGTTTGGAGGAGTGTTACCCCACTCGTTAAGAATCCAAAGGGCCATCTGTTTGAGCTCCTCTTCTGTGACATTCCAATAATCCTCTGAGGTAAAAAGATCGACGACGTCTTGGGAGTCCACAAACGACTTTGTGGAGTCATTCGAGACAAGTTGGGCGAGATACTCGAGAGCTTCTTGTGTGAGTTTATAGCCTTTTTCAATGTCCTTCGTTGGCTTGATAGAGATGGATGGAAGTTCGGGGGATTCAGGGTGAGCGTATCCCCATACGGTAGGACTGGTCTTATCGACTGAGTACAGAAATTTATCGGCAATCCCTGCATTCAAGACGTGAGGTCTTGTTCCATCAAGAGAAGAAAGACTCGCTTCTACAAGCCGAGCTCCCTCGGTAAGTTTATTGATGTTCAAGTTTTCAAGGGGAGCATCGTCATTGATGCGGATGGCATTATCCATCCAAAAGGTTGAGGAACTTGTCTCGTGTGTTGGTGTGAGAAGTTCCATGAGACTTAATTTTGCTGTTGTTATTTCTTTGTTACTTGCGACGGCTCCATGGTCTGGGATCCCAAAGCCGAGCCATCGATTTGGAAGAAGTTCTCGGACGGCTTGGCTTCCGGCAGAGCGTTCGTATTGAACACCTGTTCCGATTCCTAGACCCGTGACAATTTCTACTTCTCCAAACGCGCTGAGTACGGCTTCAAGTCCTCCTCCTCGTTCTGCGACACACCCTCCGTAGAGAGGATCCTTCTCGCAAGTAATCCAACTCCAGAGCGCTTCATAGGTTTCCTCGTAGGATGGGCTTGTTGAAAGACTGTTCTGTGGTCTATTCATGTAGGTTGGGTCGTGATGGGCGTGGTAGCCAAACTCGACAAGACCTTGTTCTTTCAAGCTCAGAAGATAATCCACCGTTCCTGTTTCAGGATTACGGTCTGAAATCGTTTTTGCATCTGATCCCATGAATTCAATTGTCCAAGATATATTGCTAGATGGAAAAGTTGAGGCAATGGATTCAAGCATGCTTCCCACGCGCCACCAACGGTCTTCTGAGAGTTCATGATTAAAAGGATCTTCCGTGTGGGTGAAGAGATAAATATAATTCGGCGCATTCACGAGAGGGGTATCTCTAATAGATGGTCCCTCTGGAACAGAAAAAGATTCTACAGAGGGCAAGGTTGTCTCCTCACGGGGGAGATTCTGCGCGACAGGATCTGAACTAGGGAGGAGGGAGATGTTTGAGCGTGTGAGATACCATCCTCCTAAAATAGAGATAATCAGGATGAGGAGCCCAATAATACCTAGATAAATTTGTTCTTGTTTTTGGGACATAAAAAGTTGTTATTTGATCATCTCTTTTTTGATTATACAGGAAAAGCCTACTATGTGGGTTTTGCCATTGACCAAAACCTGTTTTTCACGTATTCTTCCGCCGTTATGACACAAACTATCCGAGAAGACATTCGAAACGTTGCGATCATTGCTCACGTTGACCATGGAAAAACAACCCTGGTCGACGCGCTTTTGAAGCAATCTCATACCTTTCGCGATGCCGACGCCCAAGGCACCACGATCATGGACTCAAATGAACTTGAACGTGAGCGTGGAATTACGATTTTTTCTAAGAACGCAGCCATCGTGTGGCGAGAGAAAAAGGTAAATATTGTAGACACCCCAGGTCACGCGGACTTTGGAGGAGAAGTTGAACGCATCATGAATCTTGTTGATGGGTGTTTGTTGCTCGTGGACGCAAAAGAAGGACCGATGCCTCAGACAAAGTTTGTGTTGAAGAAGGCGCTTGAAGCCGGACATCGTGTCATTGTCGTGATCAACAAGGTTGATAAGAAAGACGCACGTCCATCATGGGTTTTGGACAAGACCTTTGATCTCTTCATTGATCTTGGAGCGACAGATGAGCAAGCTCACTTCCCTGTGGTGTATGCGTCAGCGATTAATGGGATTGCCAGTCTTGAACCAGAAATTGAGAGCATGAAAGACATCACACCTATTTTGGATGCCATTGTTGATCATATTTCAGGGCCAAGTGGAGATAAGACGTTGCCGTTGCAGATCCCTGTGGTGAACATTTTTTACGACAATTACAAAGGACGTATTGCCGTTGGTCGCGTCGTGAATGGGATCGTGAAGCAAGGTGCACAGATAAAGCATATTGATCGTGATGGAAACGAGAAGATGGCACGTATTTCCGCTTTGCAGATTTATGATGGTCTTGGTCGCACGGATGTCGCGCAAGCAGAAGCAGGGGAGATTGTCGTGCTTGCGGGAATTGAAGATGCTCAAATCGGAGAGTCTCTTGTCGATCCAATTGAAGGAAAGGCCCTGCCGGTTCTCCACATTGAGGAGCCAACCGTGAAGATGACGTTCGGAGCGAACACCTCACCGTTTGCAGGAAACGAAGGGGAGTATTCAACCGCACGTCACTTGAAAGAGCGTCTTGATAAAGAGCTCCTGAATGACGTTGCCCTCAAGATCGAAAAAGGAGAGGGAGACAGTCAGTTTATTGTTTCCGGACGTGGAGAACTTCACTTAGCTATTTTGATCGAGAAGATGCGACGGGAAGGATATGAACTCCAAGTTTCTCGCCCACAAGTTATTTTCCGAGAGGAAAACGGAAAGACCATGGAACCATTTGAGGCGGTGTCCATTGAGTGTCCAGAGAATTTTGCGGGAATTGTCATTGAAAAGATGGGGAAGCGTCGTGGAGAAATGAAAGATATGTTGGTTGAAAATGCCACCGCATTTCTCGAATTCGAAATCCCTACACGTGGACTTATTGGGTACCGAAATGAATTTCTGACAGATACAAAGGGACAGGGGATCTTGAACACACTCTTGCTTGGATACCGAGAAAAAGCTGGTGAGATTGCCGCAGGAAATCATGGGGCGATGATTTCCATGGAGAACGGAACGACGATTGCGTACTCCCTTGGAAACCTTCAGTCACGAGGAAATCTCTTCGTCGGGGCAGGAGTCGAGGTCTATGTGGGAATGATTCTTGGAGAAAATTCTCGCGCAGAAGACATGGAGGTCAATCCATGTAAAGCAAAGAAACTCTCGAACATGCGTTCCAAGGGTGACGGGCCTTCTGAGATTCTAGAACCTCCTCGTGAGATGACCCTTGAGATCAGTCTCGAATTTCTCTCAGATGATGAACTTCTCGAGGTGACACCAAAGAGTCTCCGCATTCGTAAGGCACAGCTCAATTCTGTGTTACGAAAACGGGAGTCAAAATAAGTAAGTAAGAAGCACCCTGAGTTTATCGAGGGTGCTTTTTTGATAGAGAAAATTCAATCAGGTAAACATCTGATGTCCGACAGGAAAGAAAAAACTGACCCGTGAGGATCAGGAGATGCTACCCAGCTGAGCTGAGCCGTTACTGAGCAAGATTTCGGTTGGTGTTCGGCGAAGCTCAGCTTCGCCCTCTGCAAGGACCAACCGAGCTCAGCTCGGGTGCTGGGTGCCGTTGAGGCGATCGCCGGCGTCGCCACAGCCGGGGAGGATGTAGCCGATGGCGTTGAGCTGGCGGTCGAGGACGGCGAGGAGGATCGGGACGTCGGGGTGGTCCTGTTCGAGTCGAGCGACTCCCTCGGGAGCTCCGAAGATGCCGACGAACACGATGTTCTGCGCGCCTGCGTCCTTGAGCTTCTGGATCGCCAGAGACGCACTGCCTCCCGTGGCGAGCATGGGATCGAGCACGAAGCAGATGCGGTTGTGAGGTTCGATGCCGGGATCGATCATGCGGGGCACCTTAGAACCGTGGAACTCGGGTTCGAGGGTGTCCGGGTTCCGGCTCATGGAGATGTGCCACACGTCCGCCTCGGGCAGAAACGTGTGGAAGGCATCCACCATGCCGGCGCCCGCGCGCATGATGGGGACGAGCGCGATCCGGGGTTCGAAGTACGTGCCCTCGACCGTCTCCAACGGCGTGTGCACCGTTTCGGTTTCCACGGCGATGTGCTCGCAGGCCCGCACGGCCAGGAGCAGGCTCAGGCGGTGGAGCGCGTTGCGGAACTGGGGCGAGCGCGTGCGCTTGTCGCGTAAGGTCGTCAGCAGAACGGACGCGAGGCTTTCTTCCAGCACATGAGACATGGATTCTCCTTGGTTAGACCGCGGTCAGGGTACGTTTTGTAAGGATGTTTGTCAAAACACCCCGTGTTGGGGTGTTAGGGATGATGGAGTTTTTTGGTCATGTGCTGGAGCAGAAAAACGGTTGGGATTTGGATGATCACAATGATCAGAAGTCCATAACGGACAAGGAGTTCGTGGCTCGCGAGGGAGAGAAGAATGAGGAGTCCTAGTCCCAACACACGGCCAAGGTTTAAAAAGAATTCTCGATCAAGTAGGTAGAGAAATCGATGTGTTCCATTCTGACCAATTTCTTCATCAACCACTTCGTACATCACGCTGACAAATGAGGACCAACGAAGAGATCCGACAAGTCCGGAGAGCAGAAAGAAGATCAGGGCAGATTCAGGAGAATAGAACGCGGCAAAAAGAATACTTCCAACAAGGTTGAAGGCCATCCAGAAGCTGAAGAGGAGGGCGTGATGATTATGTTTTACATACTTTCCGAGGCTGAAAATGACTCCAGCTGAGAGCACAGAGGTGAAGGCTTTTATTGTTCCCACAGCTTCTTCTTGCCCAAGAAAAAGGAGAATAATGATGAGAGGGAGAATCGTCTCAACTCCACTGGCGATCCCGTTAATTAACTCAAGGATGCGTTGCTCGTTCCAGCGTCGGCTCACAGTTCTTAAAAGAAATCTTTTGGGAGCAAACGGTTCCATGGTGTAGGACCAGGCGAACGATCCGGCAAGAACGAGCAAGATAAATCCCACGACAGACGTGATCTGGTAAGCCTGTTCGATTGTGTAAGAAGACACACGTTCTCCAAAAACGATAAACCACCCGATCAATAGCGGAGAGATAATTCCTGCGGTGATGGCAAGCGTTGTTTCAAGACTGACAAATTGATAACGGTGTGGACCTTGCGTGATTTTTGAGGTTAAGGCATTTCTGTTCCCCCAGAAAAATCCTTGAGCGATCCCAAGCGCAATCCCCAGAGGAAGTACAGTAGTATTCGTCTGGGTTCCCAACGCAATAAGGATCATTGGAACAATCCCCTGAAGCACACACCCTAATGCGTAGAGTCGTCCGCTCTCAAAGAGTCTCAGAAGATAGGCATTGAGGAAAAAGCCGATGGCGATTCCGGAGTAACTTCCAATATTGAAAATGGCGAGGATGATCGGATCTTCTGATTGGCGCCAAAGGAATGTGTTGGCATAGACGACGACCATCGGGGATGCGAGCCCAAAAAGAAAAAAGGAAATAAGGAGACGTCTTTGGGTTACAGCAAGGTCTTTGAACATAGGAGATAATTATACCTGAATATGAGGATAACTGGTTCTTTTGTGCAAAACCGGCTATGCTCGAGGTATCCTATGAATGATTCAGATGTCCATGATAGAGAGGCGTTAAAAGATCTGTTGTGTGAGTTATTCGGTTTTGCCACGGTGACAAAGATTGAGTTGGTGTATGAGCGGTATCGTTGTTTGAATTACAGGATTTCAACCCCAAATCAAGAGTATTTTTTAAAGCAATACCGAGGCCGAAGTAGCGAGGAGGTATTTGAAACAAAGTTTGCGGAACAGTTTTTTTCTGAGAATGAGATCCCGATCTTATTGCCGGTGAAGGATCGTTTTCAACGTCCGGCATTTAAGTACGCAGATGAGTGGTTTAGTTTGTTTGATTTTGTGCACGCGAAACAACCAGATTCACAGCATCTGACAGATACATTCTTGGCTTCTCTCGGAGCGCAACTTGCGAAGCTTCATCGAGTGGGGTCACTTGTCCGTCTTGATTCATTTAGGAGACTGCGATTATGGGACGAAGAAGAGTTCGTCTTCGAAGTCGTCGAGCTTAACACATTGTTAGAGCAAGAGCAGGAGAAATCAGGAGTTCCGTCATTGGTTTTTGAAACCTTGGAGAAAAAAATGAAGTTTGTCACGCAATGTCAGAGAACAGCGAAAGACTTCACCCTTCCCTTTGATTGTCTCCTGCATGGAGATCCTATTTATCAAAATACGTTTATCAATGATGCAGATCAGGTGATCGCCTTGTTTGATTTGGAAGATACTTGTGTGGGCCCGCGTGCGTATGAGGTAAGTCGCGCGATTTTGATTAATTGTTTTGAGCGTGGGTGGGGAGATCAGGAATTTCATCAAGCCCGTACTTTTTTTAGGGCGTATCAGCACGTGTACCCGATTTCATTTGAAGAATTTCAACAAGGGGTAGAGATGTACATGATTAAGAATGCTCACAAACTTTGGTTTGAAGTGAAACACCTCTTTGATGGGGGAGAAGAGATAAAACGCTGTTATGAAGCGCATGCAAATCGTATTCGTCATCTGACAGATAATTGGGAACCATTTTGTCGGAGCATCTACACGGCCGGTTGACATGAGGCCGTTTTTTTTCTAAGATTTCGTCAAATGTGGCGAGAAGCCACGTTGAAAGACTGGAAAACGTTCGTTTCAGGAGGCTACACGCTCAACAGGAGGAATCTTATGGGCTACCTCTATACGCTGGACGACATCCGCCAAGAGCGGATTCCCAGAACAGAGGATTACGTGCACATGTACGGAGTCCTTGA
>Ga0066639_10004325_pt1 | contig 12128 bp, 14 predicted proteins | sample CryGeyCG2114_010_2_FD_59504 | JGI IMG/M metagenome (GOLD analysis project Ga0066639, IMG submission 59504) | Groundwater microbial communities from aquifer - Crystal Geyser CG10_big_fil_rev_8/21/14_0.10 | ecosystem: Environmental > Aquatic > Deep subsurface > Groundwater | place: USA: Utah... | reverse complement strand
TTATTTATTATATTTTAGCCTCCCAAAGTGTAAACCCCTTTGCTGCAATGTTAACAATAAAATTAATCGTGATAAATCGTCACATTGACAAATGTGAAAGTTCATGCTATAATGATGAGTACTATAAATGCCATTTTATCAGTCGTTAGAGTTCAAATTATTGAAACCTGACGACTGTCGAGATGACAGTCATCTGAGGGAGGCTCCCCAGATGTTTCTCCGAGATGGAGGAGGTTCCAATGACGACTCGATCGATCAGTATCTCGAACAAGACGACCCTGTGCAATACCGCCGCGTGGCGAGTCGTGCAGGTGTTGTACGGCGACACCGTGGCCGAAATGCACTGTCACCTGGAGATCCATGATGATTTTGTCGGTGACAACGACTTCTCAGACGCCGAAGTTATCGTAAGATTTTCGAAGGGAGACGGCGAACGCAGTGGCCTGACCATTTGGCTGTTGCTGGAAGATGTGCGTCGTCCGGGCTTCAGGCGACCGTGTGTGACCGTGGTCAAGGCCAGCATCCTCCACGGTTTCAGACAGGAATCGGAGTACGTTGGTCTCGACTTCAAGTTCGACCGCCATGGTCGTAATCCGGAGCTCGACTTCTCGACTCTCAGTATGAGACAGCGCGAAGCTTCCTGATTTTTCAATAACATTCAATAACATTGAAAGGGCACCTGATGGTAATATCAGGTGTTTTATTATTGGAAAATAGCTTAATTTTTCTCATTCTAGACCGCTATTGACAAACTATATAAAATATGTAATTATTAAGGTTATATTTTACTAAATTTAATAGTATTTGTTATCTTAGCTAGCAGTGTTATCAGACTTCTGATCAGACCGCTCTAAAAGTAAGTTTTTAGGACTAGGGCAAATATACTCAATTATGACAACTTTCAAAGAACTGGGCCTTAATCCTGAAATAATGAAGGCTCTCGATGACTTAGGGTTTGAAGAACCAACGCCAATACAGGCGGAGGCGATTCCTTTTTTATTGGAATCAAAAAAAGATCTTATTGGATTGGCTCAAACGGGAACTGGTAAAACAGCTGCCTTCAGTTTGCCAATTCTAAATCAAATATCTGCAAATGAAAAAGACTTGCAGGCAATTATTATTTGTCCCACTCGAGAACTATGTTTACAGATTTCTGAGGACATAAAACGATTTACCAAATATTTAAAAAATATTAAAACTACCGCCGTCTATGGTGGTGAGAGAATTGATACTCAGATTAGAGCGGTGAGAAATGGCACCAATATCGTAGTCGGTACACCAGGACGTGTGCATGACTTGATTCGTCGCAATGTTTTGAAACTTCAATCAATCAAGTGGGTTGTTTTGGATGAAGCTGACGAAATGTTGGATATGGGATTCAAAGATGACTTGGATGCTATTTTGAGTCAGACTCCGGACACCAGACAAACAATGCTATTTTCAGCGACTATGTACAAGAGTGTTCAATCCATTGCCAAACAATACATGAAAGACACTATCGAGATCAGCATGGGTGAAAAAAATATTGGTGCGGCCAATGTTACTCATGAATACTTTATTGTCCAATCCAGAGATCGATTTGAAGCTCTAAAGAGAGTCTTGGATCATTTGCCCGGTGTATACGGTATTCTTTTTTGTCGTACTCGGAGAGAGACACAAGAAGTGGCTGAACGGTTGAAACATACTGGTTATGATGCCGAAGCCATTCACGGAGAGATTTCTCAAGTGATGCGGACCAAGATTATGGGCCGATTCAAAAAGAAAGAGATTAAACTGTTGGTGGCGACCGATGTCGCGGCTAGAGGTATTGATGTCAGTGATTTGTCTCATGTGATCAATTACAATCTGCCAGATCAAAATGAATCATATACTCACAGAAGTGGTCGGACCGGTCGAGCTCAAAAGAGTGGTGTTTGTGTTACTATTGTTGCTCCTGGAGAAGTTAGACGGATCAAAGCCTTGGAGCATATTATTGGTAAACAATTTGAATACAAAAAAATTCCTGCTGGCGAAGATGTATTTCGTAAGCAGATTGATAGTTTTATTGAAGAAATGATGAGCGCGGACAGCAACGAAACCGCACCGCAAAATTTTCAGGCTGAAATCGAAGAGAAATTAAAGAAAATTAGCAAAGAAGACTTGATCAAATATTTTATTATCAACAAATTCAGTGACTTAATGAAAGAATCCAAGCACTCTCGTGATTTGAATGCCGCCCCGGGTAGTGGTGGCCGAGGCGGACAAGGTCGTCGCGGTGGTTATGCTGGTCGCGGAGGTTACGCTGGTCGTGCTGGCTATGCTGGCCGAGGTGGGCAAGGTGGTCGTGGTGGTTATGCCGGTCGCAGTGGTGGTGGTCGCAGTGGCGGTGCTCGCAGCAGATTTGCTGGGAAGAAAAGCTCTGGGGCATTTCGAGGTGCAGGTAGCCGCAACAAATCTAGTTATAGCAATAGCATATAAAATCATATAGATTAAAAGGCAGTTTTAACTGTCTTTTGTCATTAAGTTCAATTTGATTATCATCAAGATATGTTTACGGAAATTCAATCATTAATTGAATCCCAATCAAAATATCGGTTGATCCAAATCAAAAATGCGATTTTCAAAAATCTCATCACTGATTGGAATGATTCGACTACACTACCCAAGGAACTAAAAGAGCAATTAAACACTGCTTTTCCTTTGGATTTGCCAGCCGAATTTTATCCTTCAAGTGATGGCAAGACCGTCAAGGCGCTGATGACTTTGCGTGATGGCGCCATCATTGAGGCGGTCTTGATGCTTGGTCATGAAAGACAAACGGTCTGTGTCTCCAGTCAAGTTGGTTGTGCCAATGGGTGTACATTTTGCGCTACTGGAGACATGGGGTTTACTCGAAATCTAACAGTCTGGGAAATTGTGGCTCAAGTGATTCTATTCAATCGTTACCTTAAATCAAGTGGGCAACATGTCAGCAATGTTGTTGTTATGGGCATGGGTGAACCATTTTCAAACTACAAAAATGTTATTGCCGCCATCAAAACATTGAATGAAAAAGATGGTTTTAACTTGGGTTGGCGCCGGATGTCAGTTTCAACTTGTGGTTTACCAGACAAAATTCGTAATTTTTCTCGTGAACCGTTTGAGGTCAACTTGGCTTTATCACTGCATGCGCCGACAGACAAGATTCGATCAACATTAATGCCAATTAATCAGCGCTATCCATTGTCTGAAGTCATGTCAGCTATTGATGAATATATTGATACCACCAGACGCAAGGTTATGTTTGAATATATGTTGATCAAAGGAGTGAACGACTCAGATTCTTGTGCCTATCAATTGGCTTCTATCCTCAAAGGCAAGTTGGCCGTTTTGAATTTGATTCCCTATAATCCCACCAGTCACACTGATTATGTAGAGTCAGACAAAAATAGAATCAAACAATTCAAGTCAATTTTAGATCAAAGAGGAATCAATGTCACAGAGAGATTCCGACACGGTCGTGACATCTCAGCCGCGTGTGGCCAGCTCGCAGCCGATCAACAATCAGAATAATTGTATACGATTAGGCCAGATATTCATTTTCACATACCTAAAAACAGCCCAGTGGACTATTTTTTGTTTTTATATTTGGATACTAAGGTAAACTTCCCTGGTAATTGTCGTGATGCCGTGTGATTTTGCATAGGCATTGTATTTGGCTTTTACTGACGATCTCATCAGTGACGGTATTTTGTTCAACTCTCCAAGCGCACCGGCCGTCCAGGTGACTGTGCCCGAAGTTTGTGGCGACGTAGTGGTTGTAGTTGTCTTTGGGGGAGCTGTATTGGTTGTCGGTTTGGTGGTTGATGAAATGGGTTTGGCTGTGACGGTGTAGGTTGTTGTGACAGCTCCAGGTAAAATAAATGTTTGACCAATTTGTAGTGATTCTGATGACAAATTATTTTTTTCGACAATATCCTCAGCCTCAATGCCATAATAATTAGCTATTTTTGACAAGGTGTCACCACTCTTGACTGTGTATTCGATACCGTCAAATGGCAAAATTATCAAAGTATCTCCCGGTTGCAAGACACTGGTGGCAGTTAAGTTGTTGGCTGACAAAATCGTACTGATACTTAGGTCAAACTTTTGAGCGATTAAACCCAAAACATCACCGGCTTGAACTGTATATTCAATATTTTTTGTTCGAACTGCATTTTCATTGATTGCGCTATCTTTTTCTTCAGGTGTCGGCTCTTGTTGATTATTCGATATTTCTTGATTGATTTGATTGTCAGTTAATGCATCCGATTGTTCCGTTTGATCATCAGTTGGTTTTTCACTCGGCTGATTGTGACGGGCTGAAACAAATTGTACAATCAATATTGTGGCAGAAACGATTATAATTAATCCAAATAATAATTTTTTCATATAATTTATTTTATAACGATAATGAGAAAATGTAAAATAAAATAAGTGTTGTAGTGATTGGCTAAAAAAGACACCAATTTAGTGTCTTATTTTTTTTTAATCATCATCCTCATACGTGGTGTTGGAGCTGAAGGCTCCCTTAATGCCAGCGATAATAAGCAAAATAATCGTTATTGCTAATATAGCACCAATAACATAGATTGCCACGGTGGCAACGGCTGCCACAGCATAAATTATGCCCAACAAAATCAAGAAACAAATGATGATCGGCATCATGGTCTCCTTTGTCTATGGTGGCTTTGATTCATTTTTATGTTACCGTCCTAAGCCTTGTTTGTCAATTTGTTTATATGTTTTTGCCAGTTTCCGTCAAAGACGAATTATCTCTTAGAGAAAAGAATTTCATGTTTCAATTTATTAAGTTTTCCCGCTTTGCCGCTTCATGATATAATTTATTCATATGCACAAACAACAAAACAAACATTCAAAAAAATTCCCCAAACCGGTTCGTTTTCGCAAATTAATTGGTCCCAGTTTTATTATCCTTGCACTTGGCCTGGGATCGGGCGAAGTGATTCTTTGGCCATATTTGGTCTCCAATTATGGTCTGGGGATAGTCTGGGGCGCTGCGCTTGGTATTACTTTTCAGTTTTTTATCAATACGGAAATTGAAAGATATGCTTTGGCCAAAGGTGAGAGTGTTTTTGTTGGCATTAATAAGTTTTGGAAACAAGCGGCTTATTGGTTTATTGCTTCCACCTTTATCGGTTTTGGTCTGCCGGGAATTATCGCCGCCTCAGCCAAAGTTGCCGCCTCTTTATTTGGTTGGGAAGAACATCGATGGTTGGCGATTTTATTTTTGTTGATTATCGGTGTCATCCTGAGTGTCGGTAAAACGGTTTACGGTCTGATGGAAAAATTGACACGAACTATAATTCTGATTGGGGTACCGTTTATATTTGGTTTAGCTGTTTACCTGAGTTCAGGCTCTGATTGGGTCGCCTTGGCTGGTGGCCTTGTCGGTCATGGAGAAGGCTTTTGGTTTTTGGCGCCGGGTATGGCGCTGGCCACTTTTCTCGCTGCCTTTGCCTATTCCGGTGCCGGTGGAAATCTGAACCTTACGCAGTCAATTTATGTCAAAGAAAAAGGCTATGGCATGGGTAAGTATGCCCAAAAAATTGCCGGACTATTTACGCAACAAGAAAAACATCAAAAAATAAAATTAGCTGGAGAAGAATTTGAACACAGTGAGCAAAATATCGCTAATTGTCAAAAATGGTGGCGATTGATTAACATTGAACACCTGATTGTGTTTTGGTTTATTGGATTGATGTCAATGCTCATGCTCATGCTCCTGGCTTATGTTACCGCTTATGGCCTAGATGGTACTGCTGAGGGGATCAGTTTTGTAATTAGTCAGGGAGCCGTGATTGGTCATGAAGCTCTGCCGGCACTTGGTACCTTATTTTTGCTGGTGGTCACAATAATGCTATTTCAAACCCAGCTTGGAGTTATGGACTCCACATCGAGAATTATGGCTGAGAACTATGCGATCAAATCGCTGGAAAAAAAAGACGGCCAGACCATTAATTTATCAAAAATTTATTATACATTTCTTTGGCTTCAAATCGCTTTCGGTGTCATTCTTTTTCTCTTTAATATTTCCGAGCCAAAGACTTTGATTGTCGTTGGTGCTGTCATCAATGCTTTTGCCATGCTTGTTCATGTCGGATTGGTCGCTTGGCTCAACAATCGACATCTTCCCAGATTCTTCCGGCCGGGTGTAATTCGAAAAATTATTATTGGCGTTATCTTTATATTTTTTGCTTTCTTTTTTGGCGTCGTTGTTTTAAATCAGTTTAAAATAATCTAACAACCATATGAGTCAAGACAACACAAACGAATTATACAGAAGACAGTGAAATGAATCATACTTATTGCAAGCAAATAGTCGACAAAGCGTTCAAGAAAAGCGGAGGTGATTTTGATTATCCAACAGCAGATTCAATAATGGCGGTAATGGATTATTTGGCCAAATTCTCATCCAGTTTCCGCAATCCTGAGATTATCAAGAAGCATTATGGTCAAGTAAAACTCTTGCTTGATAAGATGCAGAAATAACCAGAACCCAAGACATACAAATGCCCTATTTTAGGTTAAAATAGGGCGTTTTGGTTGACAAAAAAGTAAACCTGTGATATAATAAAAATTATAAGTTCTTTTGACAACGATTCCACAACATCCTAGTCACCCTTGGAAAGGGGACATTATGCGAAGCTTTCTGAGCGTTCTGGTTCTCGTCTCGCTGGCCGTCTTCACGATGGCCAACAAGTCCTGCACGCCTGTCGAGCCGACCGAGCCACTCTGTGGCGAGGTCACCGACTTCTGCGACAGCGCTTCCGAGTGCTGCTCCGGCAACTGCGACCACGGCCTCTGTGCCGCGGCCTGCAGCGTCGAAGGGGAGCCCTGTGGCTCGAACGGCGACTGCTGCGATGAGGGGCTCTGCTGGGCCAATCCCAGCGACCCGTTCGCCGTCGCTGAGTGCGTCTCGCGTACGTCCGGCCGCTGCAATAACGCCGGTGACTGCGACGTGGACCAGTTCTGCACGACCGACGGCCGCTGCGTTATCGACGCTGGCGCCTGCCAGGTCGAAAACGTGCAGCGCTGTGACTACGATCGCGGCAACGCCTTCTTCAACCAGTGCTATCAGACTTCCGCCGGCCCCGACGATTTCCGGTTCTCAGTCAGAAGCTGCGCCGCCGGCGAGGTTTGTGTGTGGCACAACATCTCCGAAATCGGTTGTGAACTACTCGTCGATCTCGAAGGCGTGATGTGCAGTGACGATGCCGACTGTGTCGGTCCGCTACTGTGCAACAACGGCGTCTGCGAGGTCCCGTGTGACAGCGACAGCGGTTGCCACGACGAGCAGTTCTGCTACGTCTGGTCCTCCACCTGCCGCGCCCCCGAGAACGGTCGCTTCTGCAACACCGCCGACACCTGCGATCCGGGCCAGTTCTGCCTCGAAGGCCACTGTGCCTGGGACGGTGGTGAGTGCGACGGCGAAGGTCAGATGTTCTGCACCAACGAAACCGACTATCAGCGCTGCCATCACGGCGCCGACGACCAGCTTCACTGGTACCAGTCGGCCTGTCCTGTCGGCATGCAGTGCGTGCAGAACACCAGTCCATGTCTTCAAGGAGACATTTGTGACGAAACCGGTTTCGTTACCTGCCAGTACGCTCCAGGCGCAGTCTTCATGACCTTCCAGCCGCTGCCGACCAGCTACCTCATGCCCGGCACCCAGACCGTCTCCGAGCTGCGGCTGTCCACCGATCCGGCCGAGGACGTCGAGATTCCGGACGTCGCCATGACGATCCAGGCCGATGGCTTCGATGTCATGGACATCGAAAGCTGTTCCCTGTTCGACACCTGGACCTACGAAGAGCTCCGGCTGACCTGGCCGCGTTACAACGGCGAGGCCTACATGTTGGAGTTCCACGCGCTGGATTTCTACCTCCCTGCCGCCTTCAGCCAGGACCTCATGGTCGAGTGTAACTTCTACCTCGACCTGCCCGTCGGGTCCGCCTTCCGCCTCGGTTTCGACGCCACCAATGTCGGCAGCGAGGAATACGGCGATCCGAACGGCAACTCGCCGAGCGACGGGATCACGGCCATCGGCATGAGCTCAGCTCAGCGATTGGTCGTCTACCCGCCCGAGCAGACCGTGTGGGGACCATGGCTCGTTCGGTAGTTGAATCCTATCTATAGCTCCAAAGGAGCACAAACCCAAAACCTCAGTTCGCTCAAATATGCGACCTGACAAGACACTTCCTCGGAAGTGTCTTTTTCTTTTTAAAATGGTATAATATAAACAATTATTATTCATAGATAAAAACAAAACCTATGAAATTAAAAGCAAATCAATCTGGTTTAGCTTTGGGGTCTCTTTTTGGTGTAATGCACCTGCTCTGGGTGTTGGCCGTAGCTATCGGCATTGCCGATGAGCTGATGGCTGTCTGTCAAAAAGCTCATTTTGTTTCTACTTCGGTTACCATTGGCGAATTTTCATATCTAACCGCTTTTTGGGGCTTGATTGGCGCTTTTGTTGTCGGTTATATTATTGCACTGGTTTTTACCTTGTTTTATCGAAAGTGTTGCAAATAAAATTGTTAGTTTGTTCGACCTAAAGAGACCTTGAATGGTCTCTTTTGCTGTCAAACGTTATTAATGGCATAACGATTGAATTGTCTCCCTGAGGTTTTCGAAGAGCAACCGCCAATTAGGCAGCTATGCTTTCCGTCTTCGTAATCACTTCGGCGGACAGGCGAGTGCCCCGTCTACCGGCAGGCAGGGTCAGCATGACAAATTTCATGCTTTAATGTTAAAATGAAAGAAACTGGCTATTTCTGCGTATTATTAATGTAACCCTATGGTGCACACATCAGATTGTGAAAAACACACAGATCAAGAGTTGAAAGCCCTTATTATAAAAAATTCTGGTTTTTTGTTGTGTTTGGTTGATCGATATGAAGCCAAATTAACTCGTTATATTCGCCGGTTATCAAACTTCAGCCAAGAAGATATTGAGGATATTCTGCAAGACGTATTTCTCAAAGTTTATCAAAATATTAATGGTTATGATGAGAAATTAAAATTTTCTTCCTGGATTTATCGTATTACTCACAATGAAGTGATCAATTTTTATCGCAAAAACAAAAAAAGAACCATTACCGTTGAAGAATTTGATGATTCACTACTGAAGAAATTAGTTGATGATTCCAACCAGGATGAAAAGCTGGACTTGGAATATGACAAATCAAAACTGGGCAAGGCTTTGCAGGCATTAGATATCAAATACCGTGAAGTTTTGACTCTGTATTATTTTGAAGAAAAAACTTATGATGAAATTTCCGACATTCTAAAGAAACCAAGCGGGACAATTGCCACGCAATTAAATCGAGCCAAGAAAAAATTATTTGAATACTACGACAAACAGAATTTTTGTAAATCCTAAATTAAAATTTCTAAATCCTACACAATTCAAATGCTCAAAATAATAATATTCCAAACATTTTAAACTGTGAAAATTAGTAATTGGAAATTGTTTAGAGTTTAGTGCTTAGATATTATAATTTTTAACAAATATGACGATCAAGGATAAATTGTTGGATAAAATTAAAGAAACAGATCTAAAGCCACGAGACAAGTGGCAATTTGAAGTCAAGAATATTGTTTTTTGGACGTTGTTTGTGGTCTCAATTTTAATCGGCGGCTTGGCCGTGTCAATAATTTATCACCTTATGATTATGAGTCCGATTCATGAGCTGCACGATGTAGCTTGGTGGCATAAATTATTTATGTTTATCCCGATTTTTTGGCTTGTGTTGCTAGGCGTCTTTATTTATAGTGCTTTTGTCAATGTAACTCATACCAAATCAGGGTATAAATTCAATCATTATCTGATTGTGGTTATTGGTATTCTCGGTAGTTTGATTTTGAGTTTTGCCTTTATGTCCGCCGGCCTCAATGAGATGGTGGAGGAACAAGCCTTTGATCATTTGCCTGGATACAAACAAATGCAATTGCATCAATATAGTGTTTGGATGAACCCGGAACAGGGTCGTCTGCTCGGAATTATAGAAACCAAAGATGGCGATTTTTTTGAGCTGCGAGCCATAGATAGATCATTGTGGGAGATCAGAGCGGAAAATAAAATTATTCAAATCATCAGACCGGGGATGCGAGTCAAAATCATGGGTAAAATGATTGATCAAGATCGATTTGAGGCTGAATCTATCGCTCCTTGGTTCGGTCAAGAATTGAAAAATGAAAGAAATCATATGCAGCCACGTATTACTAGATGACAACGCAAGGCCTGCGTCATCTAAATAATAATTATACGCTTATGGATAAAATAGAAACAACAAAAAAAATGAGCTCACGCTACATGTTGGCGATTGCTCTCAGTGCCTTGATTATAACCACTCTTGCAGTATCTGCTTCTGTCAGCGCTCATGATGGGGAGGCACCACAAAGAGGGCCACAGTTTGATCAAGGTCAGCATGAAGAGCTCATGCAGGCTGTGGAAAACGGTGACTATGACGCGTGGAAAGCAATAGTCGGCGATAATAAAATGTTTGAAGCCATCACCAGTGAAAATTTTGGTCGTCTATCTGAGGCTCATGCATTGGTTCAGTCTGGTGACAAAGAGGGCGCACAGGCAATCTTTGAAGAGCTGGGAATCAACCCACCAAAGCCAATGATGAACAAGCGTGGCGACAAAAATGGCAAGATGGGTCCATGGGGCAATGATGAAGCTAGGGCCGCAATAGAAGCCGGCGACTATGATGCTTTTATTGCTGCCATCGGTGACAAACCATTCGCCAAAGACATTACCGCCGAAAATTTTGATCGCATGATTGAGGCCCATGACTTAAGACAATCAGGTGATGAAGAGGGTGCGGAGGCAATGATGGATGAACTTGGGATCGAACATTCAGACTGTGGAGACGGGCATGGATTTATGCATTTTCCCCGCCAAGAACGATAATTTTCGCCATACAAAAAGCGGCTAATAGCCGCTTTTTGCTTTTTATAATATCTGTTATACTGGTAGAAAATAATAATCTACATGAATATGCGTAAAATAATTTTTGATATAGAGACAAAAAATGCCTTTTCCGATCTCCCCAAACGCGATGTCTTGGGCTTGGATTTGTCTTTGGTTGGTGTTTACGATTCAGCCACTGACAAGTATGAGGCTTATTTGGAAGAAGATTTGACCAAGATGTGGCCGATCTTCGAACAGGCAGATTTGCTGATCGGGTTTAATTCCAACTATTTTGACATTCCGATTTTGAACAAGTATTATCCGGGAGATTTGACCAATCTCAAGAGTCTGGATCTGTTGGAAGAAATTCACAAAGTGCTGGGCAAGAGAACATCACTCAATTCATTGGCTGAAGGTACGCTGAATAGCCAAAAAAGCGGTGATGGTCTCATGGCCATAGAATGGTGGAAAAACGGCGAAATTGAAAAACTCAAAAAATACTGTATTGATGATGTCCGGGTAACCAAAGAAATATATGATTTTGCCCGCGAAAACAACTATTTACTATATAAAAAGTCTGGCGAATTACGAAAAGTACCAGTAGACACTTCTAAGTGGGAAGAAGGTGAGTCTGCAGCAATTAATTTTACTTTACCAATATAAAAAAACATTATGAATGCTTTGGATATACAAGAGCTACAAAAAATTTATCCCTCAGGCACTGAAGCGTTGAAAGGTATCAGTTTTTCAGTAGAAAAGGGAGACTTTTTCGCATTGCTCGGTCCGAATGGAGCGGGCAAATCCACAACCATTAATATTATTTGTAGCCTAGTTAATAAATCCGGCGGTGAAGTCAAAATCCTTGGCCATGATTTGGTCAAAGACAACATCAAGGTCAAATCCTTGTTGGGGTTGGTGCCTCAGGAGTTTAATTTCAGTATTTTTGAAAAAGTGATTGACGTGGTGGTGGCTCAGGCCGGTTATTATGGTATGTCTCGCCATGACGCTCTCGCCAGCGCTGAAAAATTGCTCAAGCAGTTGGGTTTGTGGGACAAGAGGGACGCTGTGTCTAGGACATTGTCCGGCGGTATGAAACGCAAGCTCATGATTGTCCGTGGCTTGGTCCATGATCCTGAAGTTTTGATTTTGGATGAACCAACAGCCGGCGTAGATGTAGAAACTCGGCGGG
>Ga0066639_10004323_pt1 | contig 12133 bp, 14 predicted proteins | sample CryGeyCG2114_010_2_FD_59504 | JGI IMG/M metagenome (GOLD analysis project Ga0066639, IMG submission 59504) | Groundwater microbial communities from aquifer - Crystal Geyser CG10_big_fil_rev_8/21/14_0.10 | ecosystem: Environmental > Aquatic > Deep subsurface > Groundwater | place: USA: Utah... | reverse complement strand
TATTTTATGTCTTCAGGAAGAATATTAAATTTTTTCATTAGTGTTGTTATTTTATTATCACTCAAGAGCTTATATTGTAGATTAGGATGAACAGTAGTAGTTAAAAACTCTTTTATAGATAAAAGTAACTCAGGATTACCCATAGGTTTATCTATTATACTATTCACTAAACTTAATGCTCCGTGTATGTAGTTTGCGTATCCGGTTTCAATATCATTTATTCTTCCATTCATAAAAGAACTGTAATTTTGTCCAATTTGTGACCTTTGAAGAGCTTCATTTTTATTGTTAATATTTATTAATAGTTTTTTAAATGCTTCTAAAAGTTGTTTTTCCATGGTACCTCCAAATATTTTATTGTAATATTTTATGTTGTTTTTATTATTTATTTTACCCAGCATCACTTTTGATTTTCTAGAAAAAATCAAAAGTGGTGCTGGGTTTACTTAAATATATCTAACCATATTTACACAAAAAAAGCAACTCATTGACTAATGTTACTTATTTTTTATATAATTAGTTATAAGGTTAATTATCAATTAATCTAGTGGGTTAGTTATTAATTAATCTAATAATTATAAGAGGACTATTTTATGCAACCTTATTCACCAAAACAACATAAACTTAGAAATTCTAATTTTAAAAAGAAATTTTTTAGGAGTTTTGTAATAGTTCTAATTATTGCTGGTTTGCTCTATTGTGGCTGGTTTATTTTGCAGATTTTTAATCCGCTAAATTTAGAAATTACAGAATTTACCATTAGTGAAGGTGAGGGGGTGAATCAGATAAGTTATAATCTAAATCAACAAGGTATTATTCGTAGCCCTTTTGTTTTTGAAGCCTATGCTTATCTTAAAGGAATTGAAAGTGATTTTAAAGCTGGAGATTATATTTTGCCCAGCGTGATTAATGTTAAACGATTAACTGAAATTTTAATCGTTGGCCAAAGTGTTGAAGAGTGGACTTTGACTATCCCCGAAGGTTGGACTATTAATGATATTGCTTTAAGATTAGAAGCCATCGGCAATTTTAAAGCTGAAGAATTATTTGAGGCCACTGGTTTTAACCAACCTAAAAATAAAATTAATTTTGATATTTCAGAATATGATTTTTTAGATGATCATCCAAAGAATATTAGTTTAGAAGGTTATTTGTTTCCTGATACTTATCGTTATTTTGCCTATGCTACCATCGATGATGTTTTGCGTAAGATGTTAAATAATTTTGATAAAAAATTAACTCAACAAATGCGGGATGATATTATAGCTCAAGATAAAACTCTTTTTGAAATTATTACTATGGCTTCTATTATTGAACGTGAAGTTAAGACCGAACAAGACCGTCCAATTGTATCTGGAATTTTTTGGAATCGTTTAAATATTGATATGGCTTTGCAAGCTGATTCAACTGTTAATTATATTACTGGCAAAAAAACTCCGTCCGTATCTTTAGAGGATTTAGAAATTGATTCTCCTTATAATACTTACAAATACCGAGGCCTACCCCCAGGCCCTATTTCTAATCCCGGTTTAGCTTCAATTATGGCTGCCATTTATCCCACTGATACAGATTATCTTTATTTCTTAACTGATACCGATGGCAATGTTTATTACGCCAAAACTTTTGAAGAGCATGTTAAAAATAAAAATCAGTATTTGAGATAGAGTAGAATGAATTAAGAATTAAGAATTAAGTAGAGACGCCCCGTTGGGGCGTCTGATTTGTTTGAACATACCAATGAACATACCATGCTTGCCCGCCTCTGGAGGGGTATGTTCATTAAATAAAAATTAAGAAGATTTATAAGTATAAAAATTTTTTACAAAAATAAAAACCCTAGTATATTAACTAGGGTTTTGTGATTCAAGGTTTTTAGAGATTTTTTTATTATCCCAATTTAATTTAAGTATACCAGCAACTGCAATTGTTGCGAAGCCAACCGCTACCCATAAGACAATAATAAGGATACCAGCATTTTCATTTTGTGTATTTCGAATTATTTTAGTAAAAGGATATATCAACAAATAAAGTAATAACAATGCCATTAGCAGTTGAAATTGTTTGATAATATATTTTTCATTTTTTGCCACTTTAAGCCTCCTTTTTATTGTCAATTTTATTAATTAAAATTTAGCATTATTACTAATATTTGACAAGTTTTTATTAATAAAAAAAGCTCGGTTATAAAAATACCGGGCTTACAAATTACTTTTTTACTTTAATCAAAAAATAACCATAGCCATTAGCTGAATTAAATAGAACAGCTTCAACAGTGTCACCAACGGCTAAAAAATTATTATAAGTATACATTATGCCTCGGGATTTGTATTCTCCATTTTCATATATATATGACAATGGTTTAATTACATAAGCATAATAACCCGAAGTTATAGTGAATGGCATTGAGTCGATAATAACTCCTTGTGATTGGTTAACAATTATACTATTAAATTATGATTGTCCTATAGTTACATTTTTTTCACTTGTGCCGAAGTATGTGGTGATATAATAAATGGAAATTGCAATAATTATTATTATTACTGCTGCCAAAGCATAAAGTTTTTTTAACACGATTTTACTCCTTTTATTTAATTGTAAGATATTAAATAAATTTAGCATATCTTTATCTTTTTGTCAAGTATTGACTTAGGATTTAATTATGCTATACTAAATTTAACAATCAAATAAAGCCGTAGACAGTGGGCAGGGGAGTTATCCCCATTAAGACCTGCCTAGGAATTTAAGCTAATTTTAGCTATAATTAATCTATCTGCGGTTTTTACGCAGTTTTTTTAATGTTTAAAAATTAAAAATTTAATCAAATGCCAAAAACAAGACAACAAAAACAAGAAGTTCTAGATAATTTGACTGCTGATTTACAAAACGCTAAATCAGCCACTTTGGTAACTTTTTCAGCTATTACCGTTAAATCAGATCAAGAATTAAGACGTAGCTTGAAAGCAGAAAATATTAGTTATGGAGTGGTTAAAAAAACATTATTGAGAAAAGTTTTTGAAAAACTAGGTTATGATCAAACTCCACTTGATAATTTAAATGGCAATATTACTTTAGCAGTTTCAAATGAGGATGAAGTTGCGCCAGCCAAATTAGTTAGTCAATTTATTAAAACTAATAAGGGCATGGATATTCAAGGTGGTTTTTTAGAAAATAAATGGGTGGACGCTGTTAAAATTAATGCTTTAGCTTTATTACCTTCAAAAGATGAGTTGATTGCCAAAACAGTTGGTACCATTAAAGCTCCATTGAACAGTTTGGTAAATGTGTTAGCTGCTAATACTAGAAATTTAGTGAATGTACTTAACGCCATTAAAGATCAAAAATAAAATTTAGAAAATATTATTAATTATTAATCACAGCTTATCATATTTAATACTAAGCTGTATCAAAGGAAAAAATATGTCTGATGAACAAAAAAAAGACGCTCCAGTTGTTGCTGAAGAGTCAAAAGAAGAAAAAACCCCAGTCGAAGTTCCTGCTAAATTTAAAACATTAGTTGAGGAAATCGAAAAAATGTCAGTACTAGATTTATCTGAATTAGTTAAAATTTTAGAAGATAAATTTGGTGTTTCTGCTGCTGCTCCTATGGCAATGGCTGCTATGCCTGGTGCCGCTGGTGCTGTTGGTGAAGCTGCTGAAGAAAAATCTGAATTTGATGTAGAATTAACAGCCATTGGCGATAATAAAATTGGTGTTATTAAAGCCGTGCGTGAAATTACTGAAAAGGGTTTAAAAGAAGCCAAAGAAATTACGGAAAGTGCCCCAGTTGTTTTAAAGAGTGGAGTTAAGAAAGAAGAAGCAGAAGAGATAAAAAAGAAAGTTGAAGAAGCTGGTGGTCAAATAACTTTAAAATAAATTATTTAAGCATTTTATCCTGAGCGCAGTGAAGGATCCCGTGTTTTATGATATTTACATTGAAAATAATAAATTACTTAATTATTTTGGAAAATATAAAACTCTCCGTAAGGAGAGTTTTATGTTTTTTTATGATTTTTGATTTACAGGTTGATTTTATAGATTTTATTATTAGTCATTATATATAATTCAGTTTCATTTTCATTTGGTATAATTGATATAATTTTTTCTAAATCATCCCCCAAGAGTTGTTTGTTAACCTTACCAGCCTTATCACTTAGAATAATTCTGTTTTTATCTTTGTCTACCAAATAAAGGTTATTTACATTTTCATGTGTCCACATAAATATCTCACCATTAATAGTGTCATAAGCTCCTTTAATTTCAAAGACTTCTTTTTTACCTTTAAAAAATTTACTAATTTTACCTTGATTATCGGCTAGCCAAACATTACCGTCAACTACAATACTGTTATTATTTATCACACCCGTTTCTTGTTCAAGCCAAATAGTTGGTTCACCAAAAGTTGAATTATTATAACTATATTTATAAATATTATTTTTTACTGCGTCTAAAGCATAGATATTCTTGCCATAACCATCAATGCTTTTTAATTGGTTTTCTTCAACCGCTAATTTTAGGGTAACTTCACGCGTACTATAATTATTAATATCCATAATCCAAACTTTATTTTCATTGTTAGTTAAAATAAGTTTGCCCTTTTCTAAACTAAATATTTTTTTAATTTGTCCAGTAATATCGGCCACTTTGTCAATATTTTTATTTTCCGAATTAACTTTATAAACTTCACCACCGCGGGCTAAATACATTATATTATTATCAGCAATAAATAAATTAGAAGTTGCCATAAAATCATTAGGTAAATCTGCAATAACATTTGGATTAGATATTTTTTCTAATTTATAAATTTTATTAATTTGACTTTCTACTTCCGCTTCTAATTCTTGATAAATATATTGTTGTTCAGCCGTGGTACCTTGTAAAGTTGTTAATAATTCTCGTGACTCATTTAATAGTTCTTGAGCTCGATTATTGTCTTTATAAATTAAAGCTGCTTCAATTGAATTTATTTTTTCGTAAATTTCGTCAACAGTAGTTTGAAATTGTTGGTCTTTTTCCTGAACAGCTTGTTTATTATTTATCATTAATAGGCTGCCGGTAAATAATCCCGCTACAACTATTATTAAAATTAATAAACGATATTCTAGAAATTTAAATTTTTTAATTTTATTTATTGAGGTGGTTTGAGCTTCTTGTTTATCTAAGCTAGCTATTTTTTCTTCGACGTCATCTTTAGGGGGAGAGACTACTGTTTGTTTATTTTTTATAGCAGCCAGCTTAGAAACAAATATATTTTTTAAAGCATCAAAAGTTTTACCAAACCAAAAACTGACAAAGATTAGATATTTTTTTATTAATTTTGGTTCAACTTGATTTAATTTATCAACTTCTCTATCAGTTGTTAAAACTTTTTTATGGGAAATATCTTCAATTATATTTGGTTCTTTTTTAAAAGCTTGGAGTTTAATAATGATTGTACTAAAGTCAACATTGGCTTTATAATCTAATAAAGTATTTTTAAAAAAAGCACAAGCTTGAGTTGGTGCCAAAGTAGTGACTGTTTTTTTAATTTTATCATCAGAAAAATAATCAAAGATAGCATTATTGGTTAGTAATAAAATGTCACCACCATTAAGTTGTCCAGAAACAAGTTGTGATAATATTTTTTTACCAATTGGCTTTTTACTACTATCTTGATTAGCTGTAATATCATGGATTTTATTATCTCTGAACATCCACAATTTAATATTATTATAATTACTAATAATTAATTTATTTTCATCAATTGCCGCAATTAAAATATTAATTTTTTCTTTAATCCATTTCAAATCTTTGCCAGTAATATCTCCAATATTTTCATTAAAATACTGAGCGGTTGTTTCTAGTGCTGCTTCGGTATTTTTAGTTGGTGAGTGATAATAATATTCACTTAATTCATCTACAATCTGATTTAATATAGTTGGCATTTTTTTCTCTCGAGATTTTGTCTCAACTATGATAAATAGACGACCTAAGCCAGATGAATTAACATCTTCGGTCGGTGCCACATAAACATATGATTTATAATCACTCTTGGCATTATTAATCACTAATTTATCTGCTTTAGTTTGGTAGATCATAGATTATTTTGTTATCTTGTTACCTTGTTAAATTGTTATTAAATTTAATTATCAATCTAACAATTTAATTGCGACCATTAAGAGCAATTAAATCTAACAATTTAGCAATAATTTAAAGCAATTATAGCTAAGTTTAAATAATAATTTAAATAAGAAGAAAATATATTGAATTTCCTATTATTAAGTATAACAGATTTTTCTATTTTACAACAAATGGAGAGTGTACTATAATAAAATTACCTTAAATTAAAGGTTTTTTCTGTATTATTTTATTAATAAAGTGTGAGGATTCGGCGGTCCCGCGGTAACGGGACATCGCCTTCACCCGCATTTAAACTGTTCACTGGACAGTTTAAATTCACTACTCAAAGCCAAACTATTGGCTTTGAGCTTAACGCTCGAACTATGTTAGAAGATTTATTTGGTTCCAAAACCCGTGCTAAGCTTTTGACGCTTTTTTTTAATAATATTGAAGGTGCTTTTTATGTGCGTGGCATTTCACGTGAGCTTAAAGAAAACATTAATTCCATTCGTCGTGAAATTTTAAATTTAGAAAAATTAGAGATTATTCGCACTGTTCCTTTAAATGAGATAGATATTACCGAAGCTGAAGCCACTAAAGATAAACAAGAAAATAAAAAGTATTATCAGGTTAATAAAGATTATACGCTATATGAGGAATTGAAAAATTTAGTTGTTAAATCAAAATTATTAGTTGATAAAAAATTATTAGAAAAATTGAAAGATATTAAGGGTATGAAGTTATTAGTTTTAGCTGGAGCTTTTGTAGGTGATAATCAGGCTCGTTGCGATATTCTTATTGTAGGTAATATTCCCAAAGAAAAGATTAGGCGTTTAATTACCGGTATGGAAAAAAACTTTTCTAACCCTATTCGCTATTCGGTTATGACTCAAAAAGAATATGATTATCGTAACACCATGACTGATAAATTCTTATTTGAAATTATGGAAGGTAAAAAACACATTGTGGTTGATAAAAGATAGTTGATAATATCTAATTTTAATTTCAAATATAAAAGCGCTCGTTAGCGCTTTTATAAAATTACCCACTTGCTAATTGTTATTTGTTATTTGAATTTTGTTTTATGCTTTATCTGCAACAATTTCTATCTCAGGCCGGAGTGGCTGCGCGTCGGCAAGCCATTGATTTAATTAAATCAGGGGTGGTTAAAGTTAATAATAAAACTGCTCAGGCTGGTGTTAAAATTGATCCACTTAAAGACAAGATTAAAGTTAATGATGAATTAATTAAGCCAGTAGCATCTTTAGTTTATTATCTAGTTAATAAACCGATTGGTTATACTTGTACAGTTGATGATTATCATGCTCAGCATAAAGTAGTAGATTTAGTACCACCAATTCCTAAGGTTTGGCCAGTTGGTCGTTTAGATAAAAATAGTCATGGTTTAATTATTTTAACTAATGATGGTGACTTTACTCATCAATTAACTCATCCAAAATTTGAGCATGCTAAAGAATACATTGTTACTTTAAACAAAACTATTACCGCTGACTTATTACCCCAACTTAAAAAGGGGATTAAACTATCAGAAGGTTTAGCCAAAGTTGATCAAATTAAAGTTTTAACCGACGACAAAATTTCAATTATTATTCATCAGGGGTGGCATCGACAAATTAGACGTATGTTAGGTTTTTGTAATTACAAAGCTGTGGATTTGCAAAGAATTAAAGTTGGTCAGTGGTCACTAGGTAATTTAGAAGTAGGGAAATATAAGAAGATAAACATTAATGCGTAGGTCGCTGTGGTCCCGATAAGCGGGACAATACAGCGCCCGTTCTTGGTATTCGGCTTAAAACTTTTTAAGCCTCATCTAACCTTCAAACTATGCAAATTAAAATAAAAAAGTTAAAAAAAGAAGCAATTATTCCTAATTATGCCCATCCCGGTGATGCCGGTTTAGATTTATATTCGCTTGAAGATTACGAATTACAACCTGGTGAAAGAAAAGGGTTTCCAACTGGTCTGGCCATTGAATTAGAGTTGGGTTATGTTAGTCTCATTAAAGATCGTAGTGGTTTAGCAGTCAATCACGGTATTCACACTTTAGCGGGAGTTATTGATGCTGGTTATCGTGGTGAATATAATGTTGTTTTAATTAATTTAGGTAATAAAGACTATACTATAAAGAAGGGTGACAAAATTGCTCAGTTATTAATTATGCCAGTCGCTCAGGCAGAAATAATTGAGGATAATAATTTATCAGACTCTTCTCGTGGTGTCGGTCGTTTCGGTTCAACTGGAAAATAAAAATAAATAATATAAAAATAAAATTTAATTAAATAGGGGGCAATTATGAATATTGGACTCAAGCTATTATTGAGAATTATCCATTTTTTTTGTTGTGATAAAAGAAATTGGGCTTGGTCACTCAAGAGATATTTAAACTTTGAAAAAAGTGAAATTTTTGGTGATGATAATACCTATTATACTGGCCTTAACATCAATCATTCTCCTGACCATGATGAAGCCGGTTTGAATTATATTACAAAAGGTGGTGCCTCAAATTTTGCTACTCGTTATGTTCATCCCGTTCTCTATCACGAGGAGCTTAAAAGCCAAGTAAAGAAATGGTTAAATAATTTTAATCCACAGCGTAAGAACAGCTCATCAATAACCAAAAACAAATTTCCGTTTAAAACCGTCTAGTTTTTACAGACGGTTTTTATATTTGCAAATTTTGGATAAAAATGAGAGAATGTTAATATAAAATGATTAATCAAAAGATAAATTTATGAAAGCTTATTTAGATATTGTTAATAAAATTTTAACTGAAGGTCAAGAAAAAAATGATCGGACTGGTACCGGCACGCTTGCTATTGCTGGTGCTATGTTTCAACATGATATGAAAGATGGTTTTCCTTTATTAACTACTAAAAAAATTCCTTATCGTTTAGTTGCTTCTGAACTGGAATTTTTTATTAAAGGTATTACTGATAAACAGTGGTTAATAGATAGAAACAATCATATTTGGGATGAATGGTGTACTCCTTTAAAAATTCCTTATGCTCACGATAAAACAACTAAAGAAAAAATGTTAGCTGAGCGAGATTTGGGTACAATTTATGGTTGGGAGTGGCGACATTTTGGCGCTGAATATAAAGACCACCAAACCAATTATGCCGGTCAAGGCATTGATCAGCTTAAAAAGTTAGTTAATGATTTAAAAACCAAACCTTATAGTCGCCAAATGTTGGTTTTAGCTTGGAATCCACTTGATATTGATAAGGCTATTCCTCCTTATTGTCATTATGCTTTTCAGGTGACTGTAATTAATAATCGTTTGAATTTATTTTGGAATCAGCGTTCAGTTGATACTGCTTTGGGTCTACCTTTTAATATAGCTAGTTATGCTACTCTATTACATTTATTGGCTTTAGAAACTGGTTATCAAGAGGGAATTTTAACAGGTTTTTTAGCCGATGTTCATATATATAGTAATCATATTAATGGATTAAAAGAACAACTTTCTCGTGATCCAAATAAATATCCACTTCCAAAATTAGTCACTAAAAATTTTAAATCAATTTTTGATTGGGAATATACTGACACTGAAGTCATTGGTTATGAAAGTTACCCGCGTATTAAATTTGAGATAGCAGTTTAAAAAATTTTTAATTTTTAATTTTGTAAATAATTTTTAATATCTTAATTTTTAAACGTTAAGAATTTAAAATTTTTAGAAATTATAATTTGTAATTTAGAAATTAAAATATTAAATATTTACAATAATAATATTAAACAAATTAAAATTAATTAATAGTACCAACATGAAAATTATTCTACTTATGGCCATTACCTTAGATGGTAAAATAGCCAAGCACACAACTCAGTTAGCTGATTGGACTTCTAAAGCTGATAAGCAAATTTTTGTTGAGGAAACCAAAAAAGCAGGTATAATTATTATGGGCAAAACCACTTATGATACTATTGGTAGGCCTTTACCAGGGCGCTTGAATGTGATTATGGAACTAGGCCCAGATAGTTCAAAAAATATTAAAGACAGTTTAGAATTCACTGAAACTCCACCCCAAAAACTAATTAAAGATTTAAGTGCTAGAGGTTTTGATAATATTATTCTTGGTGGTGGCTCTACTATTAATGGTTTATTTTTAAAAGAAAATTTAGTTGATGAAATTTGGCTAACCATTGAACCAAAAATTTTTGGTGAAGGTCTTTCTTTATTTAAAGGTGCTGATGTTAATTTAGATTTAGAATTAATTGAAGTTAAAAATTTAGATAAAAATGTTATTCACGTTAGATATAAAATAAAGAAATAATTATGGCAGATATTTTTATTAAAAATAGAAAAAATCAAAAACTTAGCCTCGTAGTTGATCAGGCTAAAAATCAATCTGGCCTTGTTTTTATTCTCCACGGTTTAGGCGGTTTTAAGGAACAGCCACAAATTAAGACATTTACCAAGGCCTTTAAGGACAATAATTATACCACTGTTATTTTTGACGTGGCCGATACTATTGGTGCAAGCGAACCAGGTAATACTGAAAATACATGTATAACTCATCATTATGAAGACTTAGAGGATGTTATTACTTGGGCAGCAACTCAGTTCTGGTATCAGGAACCATTTTGTTTAGCTGGTCATAGTCTAGGAGGTATAGCGATCACTTTATTTGCCGAAAATAATCCACATAAAATTAAAGCCCTTGCCCCTATTTCTACAGTTATTTCTGGTGAATTATCTCTTACTATGCATTCTAAACAAGAATTGAAAGAATGGCAGACCAAAGGTTATAATTTACAAGAAAGCCACTCAAAGCCAGGTGTTATTAAAAAAATTAAATGGCAAGAGATAGAAGACAGATTGAAATATGATTTATTACCTAAAGCCAATCAATTGATTATGCCTACAATATTAATTGTTGGTAATAAAGATGAAGGCACTCCACTAGAACATCAGAAACTTTTTTTAGATGCTTTGCCTGCTGGTAAAAAAGAACTCCATATAATTAAAAATGCTTCTCACACTTTTCGTGACAAAAAACATCTAGACGAAATATATCTCGTACTTGACAATTGGCTTAAAAAAATATGAAAATCGCTCATCTCATCTGTCGTTTTCCGCCATATTATGGTGGTATGGGCAGAGTGGCATTTGAACAAGTTAATAGATTAACTACCCAAGGTCATCAAGTGACTGTTTTTACCCTAGCACCAACTTGTGGTGCTGGGTTTACTTTAAGCCAACCAGATAAACTAGATTTAACAAAGTATAATTTTGAAATAAAATATTTAAAAGCTTGGCCACGTTTTGGCAATGGTGGTTTTTGTCCCCAGTTATTACGGCAATTAAAAGATTATGATGTTGTCCAATTGCACTATCCTTTTTTTGGTGCACAAGAAATTTTATGGCTAACTAAAAAATTAAAATTAATTCGAGCTAAAATAGTAATTTTTTATCATATGGATGCTACTTTTAGTAGTTGGCTATTAAAATTATTAAGTTTAAAATCATTATTAATTAGAGCCAATTTATTTAAAACTGCTGATAAGATTTGTTGTGCTTCATTAGACTATGTACAACATTCTAAAATTAGAAAAATTTATAAAATTAACCAACATAAATTTATTGAAATTCCCTTTGGCTCTAATCAATCAACTGATAATTTTAATTTAACTCGCATTGCAAAAATTAAACAGCAACATCAATTAACTTCAGACAATAAAATAGTTTTATTTGTTGGTTCATTAGATGCAGCTCATTATTTTAAAGGAGTTCCAGTTTTAATTAATGCTGTCCATAAATTAAATAATAAAAATACCAAATTAATAATTGTTGGTAATGGCAATTTACAAGCTGAGTTTATTAAACAAGCTGAGAAATTAAATATTATTCAACAAGTCATTTTTGCCAACGATATTAATGATCAAGATTTAGCAAATTATTATTATTTATCTGATGTAGTTGTTTTACCTTCAACCACTCCAGCAGAAGCTTTCGGTTTGGTTTTAGTAGAAGCTAAAACTTTTGCTAAGCCAGTTATTGGTTCAAATTTAC
>Ga0066639_10004320_pt1 | contig 12136 bp, 10 predicted proteins | sample CryGeyCG2114_010_2_FD_59504 | JGI IMG/M metagenome (GOLD analysis project Ga0066639, IMG submission 59504) | Groundwater microbial communities from aquifer - Crystal Geyser CG10_big_fil_rev_8/21/14_0.10 | ecosystem: Environmental > Aquatic > Deep subsurface > Groundwater | place: USA: Utah... | reverse complement strand
TGACCCGTGACGCGTTAAATCAACATCCAGATACAGACCTGGTCTTATGGCCAGAGACAGCCTTCCCTGAATTTCTCGATGACCATGCTAAGCATCGGTTTTATCCGGCTCAGCTTCGATCTTTTGTGCAAAGCATAAACAAACCTCTTATCCTGGGGGCCTACTCGAAAGATGGCCCTGAAGTCAGGCGGCGCAAAGACTACAACGCACTTTTTCTTTTTAACGAACGAGGTGAGCTAACACCTCCGCCCTACCATAAAACCCAGCTTCTCATTTTCGGCGAATACGCACCCTTGGTCGAAGAGTTTCCAATCCTTGCCAAGTACAATCCGGGGGGCGAAGGTTTTGGCCGCGGCACGGGCCCCACTCTCATGCAGATAGGAGACATCAAGTTGGGCCCCCAGATCTGCTACGAAAGTCTCGATCCCCAATTCTCGGCTCAAAGCACCTTGCTCGGGAGCCAAATCTTGATAAACGCCACCAATGATTCCTGGTTTGGTCCACGCGGAGAACCCTTTCAACACCTCTACATGACCCTGGCCCGCGCGATTGAAAACAGACGCCCTTTAATTCGTTCCACCAACACTGGAATTTCATCAGCGATTTTGGCCGATGGGACGATTCTGGAGCTTTCACCCATCGATCAAAAGTGGTATGGCTTATACACGATTCACTATCAAAAAAATCCAGAGATCACTTTCTATACGAAATACGGATCCTGGCTTTGGTTGGTGATTTCATTCTTGTTGGCCTTGACCATTTTCTTAGGACGAAATCGTGCTCGAATTGAACGCCCTCGATTGGATTGAAATTTTAAAAAACATCCAAGGTTTCGCCACCAGTGGACCCGCACGCATGTCCATTGCCAACTTGGAAAAATGCCCTTCGCAAAAAGAGGCCTTAAACTCTTTGACCCAGGTCCTGGAAGCCACCGAAATGTTGCAGATGGGCACCCGCCCTTTTATGGAGTCCTTGGATCTGTATGAACCTTGGTTTTCTCGAGTTAAAAAAAATGCAGTTCTTCGCACTCTTGAAATCAAAGATGTGCGAAGCTTTTGTCTTGAGATCATTGCCCTCAAAGAAGCCGCTCACGCCACCACCGAGTCGTCCTTAGAAAATTCATGGTGCCAGTCTTTGGTGAACGATCTGATGAAAGCCAATGAACCTGTCTCTGCCATCGATCAGATCCTGACACCGGGTGGGGAAATTAGATCCGATGCCAGCGAAACATTGTATCGTTTGTTTCGCGAGAAAGAACATCTTCAGCGACAAATCCAAACGACTCTTGATCGCACTGTGAATGATCATCAGATGACCAATCTTTTGCAGGACAAATATGTAACAACCCGCGAAGGCCGCTGGGTGCTTCCGATCAAATCTGGCATGCAACATTTTATGCCGGGTTTAATTCACGGTTCTTCGCAAAGCAAACAGACCGTTTTTATGGAGCCCGAGACGGTCGTTCCGATCAACAACCGCCTTCGCCAGGTGGAAGTAGAAATTGAAGACGAGATCGAGAGAATCTTGACGGATCTTTCTCGGTATCTTTTTGGTTTGGCCCAAGATTTCGCTGGCAGCCATGAGCTGCTAGAACAAGCTGATGTTTTACTGGCCAAGGCCCAGTGGTCTTTGCGTATCCAGGCACAGGCTTTTGTTTTTTCTGACGATCATATTTTTCTCAATGAAGTCCGACATCCCTTATTGGTCTTGAGTGGAAAACCGGTGGTTCCCAACAGTGTTCAACTTCATCCAGAAAAATCCATTTTGCTCTTATCCGGCCCCAATGCAGGCGGGAAAACGGTGCTGCTGAAATCCATTGGCCTTGCGGCACAGATGGCGCGCTGTGGACTGCCGATCTGCGCCGGCGAAAACTCTCAGCTGCCCTTTTTCCAAAATCTGCAAGTTGCCATTGGAGATTCACAAAGTGTGGATCACGAACTTTCCACCTTTGCTGCGCATCTAAAAATTTTAGACCAAGCTTCTAAAAAGAAGGGCACTCACAATCTGATCTTGATTGATGAAATCTGTGGTTCTACCGACCCCGAAGAAGGCAGCGCTCTGGCACGAGCTTTCATCGAGAACTTTTCAAAAAACAAAGTTTTTGGTGTGATCACTTCCCATCTTGGCCCGCTGAAGTCAGGATGGACCAAAGAAGACTCTGTTCTCAATGGAAGTTTGGAATATGACAACAAGTCCGGCAGGCCTACTTACCAATTTTTGCAAGGAGTCCCCGGCGATTCCTTGGCGATACAAACCGCAAAAAGAGTGGGCGTTGACAGCTCTATCGTCGAACGCTCGTTGTTGCTCTTAAGCCCAGAAACACGCACCCGTCTTTCTGGACTGGAAGAAATCGATCAACTCAAGTCGGATATCAATTCTTTGCGTGATCATTTAAAAAAGGAACAACGTCGAGCTCAGTTTGAACGCGAGAAATATGAAACTTTGATTAAAAAATTCGACAAAGAAAAGGACGACATGCTGGCGAAATCTCTGCGGCAAGCAGAGAAAAAGATTGAAGAACTGATTCAACAATCCAAAGTCGAACAAACTTTTAAACGCCACATGAGTTTGCAAGACATCAAACAGAAACTGCCTGAGATCATTAAAAGCAAACCAGGCCCAGGCGCCGGAGCGGCCATTGAATCTGCAGAAGACTTTGCAAAACGATATCCTGCTGGTTCCAAGGTTTTTGTCCCGAGCTTAAATCAAGATGGCCTGGTGCAGAGTGCCCCCAATGGCAAGGGAGAGGTTCAGATTTTTTCAAACTCTCTACGCTTGACTTTGCCGTGGCAAGACTTACGACCTCCGGAAAAAGCGATGAACTCGACAGCGACGCTGGTTCGTCAGTCTGGTGCTAGACAACAGCATATTAGCATGGCGTTGAGCGACGCGGAAAAGACCATTGATCTTCGTGGTCAAACGGTGGAAGAAGCAATCTCAAGCTTGGAAATTCAGCTCGACAATTCGGCCTCCCGGAAGGAAGATCGAATCAAGATTATCCACGGCCATGGTACCGAGGCTTTGAAAAAAGCGGTGCGAGCTTACCTTTCACGCTCTGTTTACGTTAAAAAGTGGAAGGCTGGGGCTCCCGAACAAGGAGGCGATGGCATCACCTGGGCGGAGCTGTCAGATGAATAACCAGACGAACAATAAATCCACGAAGGGCGAAAAAATCTCGGAAGATTTCTTTCAAGTTGCGCCCACTTTAAAAAACACTTTTGAATCAGATCCTCTTTTAAAAAAATATCTACAAAAGAAACTTTCCAAAGATATTTACCAAACGGTGTCCCCCGAGTTGAAAAAATTGGGCGATCTGGCGGTTGGTGAAATGTTGACCTGGGCCTGGGATGCTGAAAAAAATCCGCCCCGGCATATTCCCTATGATCCTTGGGGGCGACGGATTGATGAAATTCAGTGCGCTGATGGCTGGAAACAAATGGAATCAACGGCGGCCAGATTTGGCATCGTGGCAGCTGGATATGAACGAACCTATGGCGAGTTCTCGAGAATTTTTCAGATGTCTCTTTTGTATTTGTATCATCCTTCCAGCGCCTTTGGTAGTTGCCCCCTGGCGATGACTGATGGAGCTACCCGAGCCATTGAGCTCTATGGAAATGCCGAGCTAAAATCAAGGGCCTTTCAACATCTAACCTCGAGAGATCCTCAGCAGTTTTGGACTTCTGGACAATGGATGACAGAAAAAACTGGAGGCTCCGATGTCAGCGGAACCCTGACCAAAGCCGTCTTTGACGGTCACCAATATCGGCTTTACGGCACCAAGTGGTTCACTTCGGCAACAACCTCACCCATGGCCATGACCTTGGCCAGAATCGAAGGTGCCGAACCCGGTAGCCGTGGTTTAAGTCTGTTCTATCTGGAAACAAAAAATTCTCAAGGGTCCTTGAACAATATTTTGATTCATCGACTGAAAGACAAGATGGGCACCAAGGCCCTCCCCACCGCTGAGCTCACTCTCGATGGCACCCCGGCCCAGCTTGTGGGGGGCGAAGGTCATGGCGTTCGTAAAATTTCGTCTTTGTTCAATATCACCAGGATCTACAACGCTATTTGTGCCGTCGGACAGATGAGAAGAGCCCTTGATTTGTCTCAGGCCTATTCAAATGTGCGCAGTGCCTTTGGAAAACGTTTGATTGATCATCCCTTACATCAACAAACGCTGCTGGAAATGGAACTCGAATGGAAGGGCAGTTTTCTTTTGGTGATGCGTGCCTGCGAACTGCTGGGAAAAGACGAGTGCGGCAAAGCCTCCGAGCAAGAGTCCTCACTGCTTCGAGTGCTCACGCCATTGGCAAAACTGTATACCGGCAAGGCCGTGGTTCGCGTCTGTAGCGAAGCTCTGGAATGTTTTGGTGGCGCTGGATATGTCGAAGACACCGGTTTGCCAAGACTTTTAAGAGACGGCCAAGTTCTCTCGATCTGGGAGGGAACCACAAATGTCCTGAGCCTGGATATGCTCCGCGCCTTTGAAAAGGAAAAAGGCTTTGAAGCCCTACAAACAGAATTTCAAGAAAAAATCGCCAGCATTCAAAACTCGGCGCTAAAAATGGTCCTACAAAAAAACCTCGAACAGGCCACAACGCATTTCCAATCCACTTTGAAAAAGGGCCCGGATGCCTTGTTGGCACGAGCCCGCCACATCGCCATGAACCTCACCCAAGTTTATATCGAAATCCTCATCGCCGAATTCGATCAGAATTAACCTGAACGCGGGCCACTCGTCTTTGTCCGCCAGTTAGTTTGCCGTTTCTATTGGGCGCCAGAGATAGACATGACCATTTTTTGTTCGCCAAAGACCTGAACAGCCCGCAAATGATTGTGAGCCGAACAAAGTAATTCTAGATTCTCAATGTTGTTCCGCCCGCCCTTCGCGAATGGAATTCGATGTTCAATCTGTAGCTGAAACCGAGAACCACAAACTCTCCCGCTTTTCAAATCCACATAACAACACCGACCGTGAGCTTTCTGCCAAACCTGCCGGCGAAGAGCCGCAGGAACAAAGCGCTTTCCCACTGGCTTCTGCTTCGCGCCACCAGCGCCGGTGGCGCTTCGCGTTTTCGTTGAAAGCTGGGCACATCGAGAATATTTTAACTTCGTCAGAGACATCTCAGCCATGACAGCAATCAGCTCTGCATAACCGAGAGAGGGGTGTCTGTGCGAAATCAACTCTCGAATCTCTTGCAATTGTTGGATGAGTTTCGCATCCAAAGTCACCGTGACCTGAGTTTGCTCTGAATTCAAAATCCGAACTTTTTCCGGTCGAGAACTCTCCGGATTGAGATCAGCAAAAATCACCTCCGCCTGACGAACACTTTTTCCAACAAGACTTTCAAGCACTTTTCGTTTTTCAGCGGTTGAGATTTTATCGCCCTGCCTTTCCTCTTGTTGAAAATAAGTCTGAGCCTTTGCCACATTGGCCAAATTGATTCGGCCCAAAGAAATTTCCTCTTTGATTTGCGGAAGTTCCCGAGCAAGCTTCATCGCCGCCACTCGGCGATAGGCCGCGGACTCCGAATAGCCAAGTTTCTTGATGCAATATTCAATCAAAGATCCATAGCCCCGCTCCAGATAAATTCGTCGCTTTGAGACTTGTTCAAGCAATTGAATAATCTCGATGGTGATCTGCCGTTCTGTCGCGACCTTCTTCTGCAAAAGACTTTCGAGTTCGTCGTTTGAAATATCCATGAAACCTCCAATTGTGTATGCAACCGAGTAGGACAGTAACACAGGAATTTAAATCTTCATTTTTGAGATTTTGCACGAATTGAAAGACCGATGAATTCATTCAATTTTGCACTGCAAACCCTCATGTCGGGCCGGCAATAAATAATTTTCGCCGGAACAAGGCCCTGCGCGTATTTAGCGAACAACCTCGACAGATCGAAAACTGCGCGCTCAAAATCGATGTCAAATTATTTTCAATAAAAAAATTTCAACAACGCAACTTTCGGAAAAAGTATTACCGCTCCATCAAGTAATGCGCTTCGGTTTCTTCACAGATTACAAAGCCCAGTGAACAATACAGGTCTTTTGCACGAGCATTTACTTTGAAGACTCCCAGCTTTAAAGACTGGCGATTTTTTTTGTCTTCTCGATGAGATCCCTCAGTATCTGAGACCCAAGACCACGGTTCTGGTATTCAGGAAGGATCAACAATTGAACTATGTAGACCAAATTCGTATCTTCATGAAGAATCAAATAACCAACATCAGCTTGAGAAAACTTGATTATTTGAATCTGGCCTGAAGCAAACTCCTCTTCAAAAAAATCGTCCTGATTGCTCTCATTCCAGCCCCAGATTTTTGAAATGTGTTCCTTCAAAGTGACATGATGGACGTCTTTTAAAAAATCATAGTCCTTGCAGGATGCTTTTTTAAGTGAGTACTTTGTCATGGCTTACCCGGCTTCTACGTAGCAATCTGATCGCCATGATCTAATTCCTCCGAGACAGACTCTTAATTTTATCGACAAGTGCTTGCAGATCTGAGGTCTGTCTCAAATTTCCAATTGAGACTGCCAATAATTCTTCGGCGTCGATGTCATGGCTGTGGGCGCCCAAGAGCCAGACTGTGGCTAGGACGGCAGTTCTGCGATTGGCGTCGTTAAAGAGGTGTTCTAGAACCAACCTTGAATAAACATTGGCAGCGGCTTCCATTACTTTTTGATTTCCGGCCATTACCACGGCGTCGCCCAAGATGTCTCGGGCGATCAGGGTTGAATTGCTGATGATGTTGAATTCGTGAACATCTCCTGTGGGCAATTCTACCCGGGCCTCGCCGACGCGCCAGGGATCATCACTGGATCCCGTCAATATTTGATTCAAATGCATCAGCTCGCTGGTGGTCAGTTTCTTCAAACTGGGGGCTGCCTGATGAACATAGGCTACCGCATGCAGAAATCGCTGCTGCTCGAGCTGCCGCTGCAAAGGACTTTTGGCCGCTTTCGGTTTCACCATGGTTTATTTTGTCGGCAGAAAGTTCCCTCTGGCAAACTAAATTATTCTCAATTTGAGACACGATAAATCCCTGTGTTTGGAAGATGATCACTTTACTAAAAATTCCCTGCTCGTTTTCTCTCGATGTTGGGGAAGAATGTTCAACAAGTTTTCACTCCAAATATCTTCTTCAACTGCCCTCTGACGGGAAAGTCTAGTCGGGTTCAATACTTAGCTGGACTCGACCAATTCTTTTTGGAAACTTTCATCAATGCTATTAACTATTTAGCTCGAATTTCCGAACTGGATGGTGACCCGATTACACTGATAAGGACGGCAACAAAGTACGGGAAGAATTCCCCTTTGTCTGGAGGGCCTATGTTCAAAAATTCGAAGCTCCTCATCCCCATGATGGGACTTACAGTGTCTTTGGTCGCGTGCGAAAAAGGCGGAAGAACTTTTTCTCTGTTAGATGCGGGGTCTTCTTTCCAACAATCCGGCACCTATGTTCCCCGCCCTATCGATGTACTCTGGGTGGTGGACAACTCAGGCTCGATGGATTCTTCTCAAGTTAACCTGACCAATAGCTTTCAATCGTTCGTGACTAAATTTCAGGAAAAAAATTATGACTTTCACATGGCGGTCACTGGAACAGACGCTTGGAAGGCCGCCTATCAGTCGAATGTGGACTATAAAAACATTCTCCGCAGGGCACGTCGTGGACCTATCACCGGCAATGCGACAGTCGGCTGGTCCTACAGTCCTGACAGTGGCTTTAATATCATGGACACTCTGACCCCTAATCTGACCGATGTCTTTTTGAAATCGGCAAAACTGGGAACCACTGGAACCGGGGATGAAAGAGCTTTCTCGAGCTTTTATGAATTCTTGCATTATGCTGGCAATTCGGACTTTCGCAGAAACGATGCCATTCTAGCGATCATTGTTGTCAGTGACGAAGACGATTTCTCTGCGAACACTTCGGCCTATGTCGCCGGAGACTATGATGACGAAGTGGATGCAGATCCAGTCGACCTCGCCGTGAATGGTTCACCGACCAGTGTCTATCAACTTTACCAAGACCCGAGACTCTTGAGTGTCCAGTCCTTTAAAGATGACTTGGACGGGATTGTTGGCGCTGGAAATTACTCAGTGAACATGATCGGCATCAAAGACACTCAGTGCAAAGCAAACCTCAACGTTTCATACGGTGGACGCCGCATCGGTCGCCGATACATCCAATTGGCGGATATGACCGGCGGAGTGAAAACATCTTTGTGTGATAACTTTGGAGATTCTCTGCAGTTGATCTCTGACTCGATTGTTAAACTGACAAGTACTTTCAAACTGAATCGTGAACCCGTCATCTCTACTTTGCACGTGGTGGTGAATGGCGTGAACATTCCAGAAGATGCTACGAATGGGTGGACTTACAACGCCACAGATTGGTCTGTGACCTTCAATGGAACTTCGGTTCCTGCACAAGGTGACAATATCCAAATTCTGTTCACACCGGCCATAGCCAGTAACTAGAGGGATTTATGAGTTTGAGTTTAAATATAGCCACATGCGATGAATGGCACATCCTCAAAGGTGAAACCCAGTTTGGGCCTTACACCTATGAAGAAATGATTCGTATGTCCCAAAATGGATTGGTCTTTGCCTTTGACTATGTTTGGGGCACCCACATGGAAACATGGACCCCTCTGGGTGAATTGCCCGAGTTTTCCGCTGACCGTCTGGCCCAACTGGCTGACAAAAATAAATCTCAAGGTGCTTTTAACCGCCGAGAGCATGAACGAGTAAATTGCCATCTGTCCGTTTTTGTAAATGACCAACAAAGCATGTGGGAAGGGATTGCCGAGAACCTCAGCGAAGGCGGCGCCCTGATTTTGATGAAAAACCCCGTGCTCTTGCCCGGAAATATCATCAACGTTCATTTTCGTTCTCGAGATGAAAAAGACTGTGCCATTAACTGCACAGCTCAGATTTTAACAAAACGACTGGTGAAACAGAGAATTCAGCACGACACCGGAATTCACTATGCCGTGAAGTTTTTGAGCCGTTCCCCTGCTGGGGAAGAACAAATTGAAAAATGGATTCGCGAGTTTAAAGCTAAATAAAGAAGCCCAATAAGAAGGAGCAGACCATGAACAGTATTCTTCAATTCATCAATGATGCCGGTATTGTCGGTTGGTGCATCATGCTGCTGGGAGTGGCCTCCTTGGCCATCATCACAGAGCGTGTCAACGTTCTTTATTTCAAATACGGAATGAATGTCGAAGAGTTCATGACCAAGGTGCAAACCCTGGTTCTTGCCAAGAAGGTCGACGAGGCCTTGGTTCTCTGCGCACAAATGAATGGCAAACCCTTGGCCAATGCCTTTAAAAATATTCTTGAAAAATCTGACCGTGAAGACGATGCCATTTTTCAAGCGCATGACATTGCCATGGCAGAAACTGTTCCACTGCTCACTCGACGACTTCATTATCTATCGATGCTCGCCAACGTCGCCACTCTGATGGGGCTTTTGGGAACCATCCACGGTTTGATTCTGTCGTTCCAGGCTGTGGCCATGGCCGATCCATCACAAAAACAAGCTCTGTTGGCTTCAGGGATTTCCATTTCCATGTATACGACGGCCTTGGGTCTCGCGGTGGCAATTCCACTCATGGTTTTCTATTCTTTCTTGGTTTCTCGTCAAAATGTTTTGGTCGAGCAACTCACCGAGAAATGTGGAAAGCTCACTGAGCTTCTCACGGGATCTCAGATGACGTCTCTCTCACGGTCTCATGTTTATCCTGATTCAATGGGTAAGGATTCTTTGGCCAGCAAAGGCAAAGCTCCCCCTCCGAATCATCGAGCATCTTAAGAAAGGTGTGACCCATGCGTCGTTTGAAAAAAGTGGCTACCTTGAGCCCCTACGAATTTGATCTTGATCTGGCCCCTCTATTGGCGGTGATGGTGAAGCTCGTTCCGGTGCTCTTGTTGTCCTCAGCATTTATACAGGTCATGATGGTCGAAACCGAGCTTCCACAGGCGGTGAAAGAGGCCGTCCAGAAGCAAGAGGAAAAACCAACGACCTCTATTCAAGTGCGCGCCAACCTCAAACAAGGTTTTGAGATTGTGATCTCAAAAAATGGAACGCAAAAATCAGAGCTGGTTCCTTTGAAAGAAGGAGCTTTTGATTTTAATCAACTGCAAAAGAAACTGCAGGCCGTGAAATTGGCCAATCCTCAGGTCTTTTCAATTGAGCTCGCTCCGGAAAGCAACATTCCCTATCGAGACGTGGTTCACATCACCGACGAAGCAAGAAAAAGCCGAGACCGAGATGTGAAGTTTCCGTTGTTTGATGCCAAAGAAAACAAGACCGTGATGACAGACTATATGTTTCCAGATGTCGTCTTCACCAACATTTTTGACGGGTAGTAAATATGAGCCGACGACGCAGATATCAAATGAACGGTCACAAAAATAGCACCTTTGCGCTGAACATCACATCGATGACAGATATGTTCACGATCATGCTCGTGTTCTTATTGCAGACCTATTCGAATGCCGAGATTCAAGTCAGTCCCGACATGGGTCAAGCTCTCCCCGTTTCGAGCTCGGATGCGAATCCAGTGATGTCTTTGCAGGTCTCCCTCACTCGCAGTGAATTGAAGATCGAAGACCGAGTGATTGCCTCCCTGCAAAACGATGAGTTCTCAGGCAAAGACATTGACCCTCATGACAGCAATTTCATTCTTCCTCTTTTCCAAGAGCTCAGTCGTATCGCCAAAGAAGAGAAACAAAAAGATGAGGACTTCCAATCAGGAGCACAGACAAAACGAGCAAACTCTGGAATTTTGAATGGAAAGATTCTGGTCAAGGCAGATCAAAATCTATCATATGGAGTCCTTCGAAAAGTAATGTATACTGCCTCGATGGCAGGATTTCCAAAAATGAAAATGGCAACGGTGGTCGGCAACTAAGTTTTCGCAGTTAATGGGTGGGGAATGTTTCATAGAATTTTGATTTTTACAATTGTACTGATGCCCATGGTTTCTTTCTCAGCCGAGAAAGAGCGTCGTGGGCTTATGCCGGAACTTAAAATCAATTCAACCAATGAAGATGACAACCAAAAGAAATCTCTTCAGAGCGAAGTTCTGATCACAAAAACAGAAAACCAAGCAATTCAGGCCCTGATTAAAATTATCAAAAAGAAAAAAGGTTCCCCCCAAGAGCCTGACCTCTGGTACCGATTGGCGGAACTCTACATGCGTCGAGCAAAATCTGGACGTTTCTTTGACATGGTTCGACTGGGAGATTCCGCCGCCCAGTTCATTCCCCCCAATGTCACTGATGAAACCGCCATAGCCTCTCTGAAAAGAGCCGTTCAAGTCTATACGAAGATTGAAAAAGAATTTCCAAAATTTCGAGAAATGGACTCAGTTCTCTTTAACAATGCGTTTGCAAGCCAACAGTTAAAATTGTCTAAAAATGCGGATGCCCTCTATTACAAAGTGGTCACTCAGCATCCAAAGTCCCCTTTGGTCCCCGACGCCTATCTGGCCTTGGGTGAGCTTGCCTACGAAAATCACAAATTTTCTGATGCGATTGATTTTTTCCGAGCTATTGAGCGTTTTCCCCAGTCTCGGGTCTACTCTTACGGTTTGTACAAAGAAGCCTGGACTCTTTACAATCTCCACAGAAACGATGAGGCCATTGACAAATTAGTTCAAGTCGTCAAATCCCAAGACCCAAGCCGTCTTGAGGGCAAAAGAATGAACTACAATCTTCGCACAGAGTCCCTTCGCGACCTGGCGCTCTTTTTCGGCGAAACTAAACCTGCGGACCAAGCCTATTCGTTCTTCGCAAAAATCGCCTCTGGCGACGAAATTGGAGAAAGTCTCTACACTCTTGGGAAGCTGTATGACTCTCACTCGCGTCACAAAGAAATGAATATCTTCTTGGGTGAATTTGTTGCCAAACAGCCTCTGTCTTCTTACCGAGTAAAGGTCGAGCTTCTCATGATCAACGGCAATGAAACCGCTCGAGACAGAGCTCAATCTTTGAAACATCTGATCGCGGCCGCCGAAGTCTGCAAAAAGAATTCTGACTGGCGCCGGGAAAATGCCACCACTGCCGAGCTTGAGTGCGACTATAACTTTTCAAGAACCAATGTTGAGATGGCAAAAAAAT
>Ga0066639_10004317_pt1 | contig 12138 bp, 8 predicted proteins | sample CryGeyCG2114_010_2_FD_59504 | JGI IMG/M metagenome (GOLD analysis project Ga0066639, IMG submission 59504) | Groundwater microbial communities from aquifer - Crystal Geyser CG10_big_fil_rev_8/21/14_0.10 | ecosystem: Environmental > Aquatic > Deep subsurface > Groundwater | place: USA: Utah... | reverse complement strand
GTCTACGGCATTTAGGCTGAAAAAGCTTACACCCGGAATTCGTATGGGATTTTTATAATAAGTGGCAAAGACTTGGCTTTCTTCTCAGAGAGCCCGAGCCAAATGCGATCCCACATACCCGCTTCCGCCTATTATTAAAACCGTTTTTTGTAAGCCCATCGTACTCTCTATAATAGCATGTTTGTAGGTTCCCGGGGGCTTTCACCCCCGGGATAAATCCTAACTTCGCGCTATTTTTATTTGGTGCCGTTCAGTCTCTAACCAAGTAGCTTTATCGCCATCGCATTCGTAGCATTCGCCTGTGAAAGGACTGAAATGCCCGCTTGCGAGAGGATATTACGTTTTGTTAGTTCAGATGTTTCAGCAGCTACGTCCGTATCCGCAATCCGGCTTCTCGCAGCAGATAAGTTTTCGTCGTAGATCTCTAAGTTAGCGATCGTTGACTGTAACCTATTTTGCAATGCGCCCAGATCCGACCGGATGCTGTTGACTCGAATTAGGGCGTCGTCAAGTGCACCGAGACTCAACTGCGCTCCTTCCTTCGTTACAACAGACTCACCGCCAATTTTAAGTGCGTCTAGTGTAGAATCCGCTCTCTCCCCGTTGTAGATCACTCGATCTATCATCGGGTTATTATTGATTCCGACTTGGATTTCAAAAATCCCAGCAGAGCCATTCAAGAGTGGAATACTATTGTACTCAGTTCCGTTCGCGATACGATCGATCTCCTGCTTAAGAGATTGAAACTCGCGGTCCACAAACTGTCGTTCTGTAGGACCAATCGTATCTGAGGCGGCCTGAATCGCCAATTCCCGTAATCGAATCAGCATATTCGATACTTCATTGAGCGCACCTTCTGTCACCTGAATCAATGAGATCCCATCCGACGAATTTCGTTTCGCTTGTCGCATTCCTCGAATGTTAGATCTCAAGTTTTCAGAAATCGCTAGCCCGGCGGCGTCATCACCAGCACGGTTTATCCGTTGCCCGCTTGCGAGCCGTTCTAACGATCTATCTAATGCCCAACGATTCTTCGATAATTGCCTTTGTGCATTTAACGAAGTTACGTTGGTGGCTATTCGTAGACCCATGATAGCCTCCTTTCTTTTAAAAGGTTTACCAACTCATTTTTTGCCCCAGCCCAGTTTTGCTGACCTTAAGGGGGCGGCGCTTTATTTGCGCAAATATTTTATATATTTATCTATATTCAATCCATTTCTCCCGAACTACCCCAGTAGCTTCAATGCTGCTGAGTTGGTGTTATTTGCATGTCCGAGAACCGCGATTCCAGCCTGCATAAGAATATTATTCTTAGTGAGATTGGATACCTCAGTTGCAACATCAGTGTCCCGAATTCGACTATTTGCGGCGGCAAGGTTTTCGATGCTTATCTCGATGTTATTCACGGTCGACTGAAGTCGATTTTGAATTGCACCAAGGTCGGCTCGAATACTGTTCACTCTGATCAATGAATCATCAATGACTGCAAGTGAGAGCTGTGCACCTTGCTTTGTGGCGACGGATTCTCCACCCAGTTTCAATGCATCAATTGATGCATCTGCCCGTTCACCGTTGTAAACCACGCGATCCAAAATAGGATTATTTTGGACGCCGACCTGGATTTCAAATATTCCAGCCCGTCCATTTAACAGCGGCGTGCCGTTAAAGGCGGTTACGTTTGCTATTCGATCGATCTCTTGTTTCAGCGATTGAAACTCCCTATCAATGAATTGGCGTTCAGTGTCCCCTATCGTATCTGAAGCTGCCTGGATTCCTAACTCACGCAATCGAATCAGCATATTCGAAATTTCATTCAGTCCACCCTCCGAGACCTGAATTAGTGAAATTCCATCGTTTGCATTTCGTTTTGCTTGAGTAAAACCTCGGATTTGTGCCCGTAGGTTTTCTGATATTGCCAAGCCGGCAGCGTCATCTCCAGCGCGATTGATTCGACTGCCACTTGCTAGTCGTTCCAAGTTCGCATCTAAGTGTTGACGTGTTTTTGCCATTCTTCTCTGCGCGTTCAGCGCAGTTACGTTCGTAGCTATTCTTAAGCCCATTTTTAGCCTCCATTCATAATACTATCCTCCGTAATAATCACCATTGTCCCTAATGGCGCTAGGCATCCTTGCCAGTTTAAATTTCCCCTATTCCTCATGGACTAGGGTTTCGCTATCTAGGTAGGACCATCCTATCCAGACAGGGGATCATTACTCTGAACACTCACGCCACCATGGCGGTGCATTCGTTTTCATCACAACGGTGTTGTGATAAATTTTTTGCGACTGCCGAGAATTCCATTGCGGAATTTGTGCAAGTACCACTGTGGTTGTTAGAGATGTGGGTAACCTAGCGCCCAATCAATTAATACCGAACGGTATTTTCGTGATGGGACGGCAAGATATTGCACCTCATGCAGTCGCTAATCATTTCACCCTTGAACAAGAGAGTCTTTCAATTGATCTGAAATCAGTTTTTCACTGAGCCAGAATTTTCTTTCTAGATTCCGATTAAGGGGAGCGCCCACCCTGATGAACTTGTTATTGATAGCACCATGGCATCGATAATTCAGTTCTATCAGGATGGACAGTTAAACCCGTATCGGAAACGAGAGAAAAGCGTCTCTTGTTTTTATTGGGTATAATTTTTTATATTTTCGTCACTTAATCTCCTCTTAGTTTTTAAACGAAATAAACTTTAAAATCCTCTTACATGTTTGATAGCAATTGAAGCGCAGATTTCATTGTAGTATTTGCCTGCCCCAGTACGGCGACTCCAGATTGCATTAAAATTTGTCCTTTAGTTAAATTAGAAGTTTCTTCCGCAATATCAGCGTCTCGAACACGGCTGTTTGCGCTCGCGAGATTTTCTCGTGCAACTTGCATATTGTTAATAATTGATTGGAGGCGATTTTGCATGGCTCCAAATTCTGCGCGAACAGAAACCACCTTATTGATAGCGGTATCAATTCCACCTAGACTGTTTTGAGAGCTTTGCTTGTCTCCGATGTTAGTGAGATTTAGCCCCAATGAAACGACGCTCGTGTCGGATTTATACGGATCGAAAAGCTGAACGCGATCTGTTGCAGGGTTATTACCCGTTCCGATTTGTACCTCGAAGGCATTGGATGTCCCAGTTAAAAGAGGCACTCCATTAAATTTTGTGCTCAAAGTTATGCGATCGATTTCTTCCATGAGCTGTTGATATTCAAGGTCAAGAAATTTTCTCTCGTTGGTGCCAACAGTGTCTGAAGCGGCCTGTACGCCCAGCTCTCTCATTCGAATTAGGATATTTGAAACCTCAGCGAGAGCACCTTCTGCAACTTGTACGACTGAAATTCCGTCTTGAGCGTTTCGTTCGGCTTGTCCAAGCCCACGTAGTTGTGCTCGAATGCCTTCAGAGATGGCGAGGCCAGCGGCGTCGTCTCCAGCATGATTGATGCGTGAACCAGAGCTGAGTCTTTCAAGAGTTTGGTCTAAATCTGACCTAGTATGTTTAATGTTCCTTTGCGCAATCAATGCGGGAACATTGGTATTAATTCGCAGTCCCATACCTTCCTCCTTGAAGGTTCACAGTTTCTTTGACCAATCCGTGGTCACTACTGCTAACACTTCTCAAATCGGCATTAGGTCAAAAACCTTAAGAGAAAAATTAAAAAAAATTAGATTTTTTTAGAAAGCAAAACATTCCTATAGGCATTTTTTGCCGAATTTGGAAACGAGACTATTATATGCGAGAATTATAATTGATATGACGATTCTAATTGATCAAGCTGGTACTGAAAGAGAAATTAAATTTCGCACAATCGACTCTAATGAAGATATCGAAAAGCTATCGTTATTGTTAGATGAGTGTTTTTGTTTAACTGAAGGCAAGCATTTCCTAGTGGATTTTCCCGTTTGGCGCGTTATAGGACGTCCCGAGGTCGAGCGACTTGGAGCTTTCATCGGAAATGAATTAATTGGATCCGTTGGAATCAGACATGCCACGTTGAGACTGAAGGATGTCGAAACGAACATTAGCCTACTGGGAGCAGTCGTCACTCAACCAGGCTGGCGAAGACGAGGGATTTCCAAAAATCTAATAGCCCAGGCAGAAGGTTTGGCGAAAGAGAAAAATTCAAAGGCTGTTTTTCTTTGGGGTTCGGAGCATCAGTTCTATACCAATCTTGGTTACGATCTTTGTGGTGTTCAGGCAAGGATACCGTTAAATGAGCTTCCGAGGTACCACGATGACATCAATGCGATTCAAGTAAAGTTTGGGTTTTCAGATGAAATATTGAAGATGAAAATGGATCACTCTATTGGTCTGAAGGTGGATGAGTTTCAATTAAAGATACTAAATCACCACTCGAATGTGAAATGGTATACTGCGACGCAGTCAGGGAAATGCGTTGCCTACGCAGGGCTGGGTCGTGGAATCGATTTAATTGATATCATTCATGAATGGGGAGGAACAAAGTCGGGTATTCGCGCAATATTGGACAATATAGTTTCGAAAAATAGCAATGTTCAAATTATTGGGAATCCCTCTCTTCTAGAAAAATTTCAACTCTTTGTTGATAAGCCAGAATACCTTGAGTTTGTATGTCTGGGAAAAATTCTTGATGACGATTATTACGCTGGAAAAGGTGTGCAACAGGCATTTGGCCCGTCCACAGAGTTAAAGAACGCTGATTTATGGTTTTGGGGTCTAGATAGCGTCTAACTAAAACTGAGTTTAGTTTTTAATCGATCCAATCGTAAAAAATATTCCTAGACACAAAAGCGCAGCAGATAGCAGAGGCAGGGTTCCTAACATTGGCCCATCCATAAATCCGAGTGAAAGGCTTCCTGCAACAAAGGAACTCCCAGCTAAAATACTGTAGGCGTTTCTTTTCGAAGAAGAACGAATTTCCTTTCTAACTTCTTCGAATTGTGGCGATTTAATCTCAAATGCAAAATCGTTGCTATTTAGTTTTCTAAACATCCATCGTATTTGACGTGGGAAAATTCGAAAAAGGGAGGAAAAATCTTTTGCAACCCAGAGCAGGTCTTTTGAAATTCTTTGATAAGAGTACTGGGTCTTAACCAGTTCTTTTATGAATTCGGAGCTTAGATCCAGTACGTTGAAGTCTGGGTCAAGAGTTCGGCCTAGACCCTCTATTGATACCAAAGCCTTAAATACAAGCATCCAATCTCCGGGTACATAGACACCATATTTGGTTGCGATCCTTGTCGCCTCGACCAAAATTTTGCCGGAGTTGACGTCGGCCATATTGAGTCCTAGATATGGCGAAATTGCATTTCGAACCTCTCGCTGAAAACCATCGAAATCGATACTCGATCCAGAGTCTCCGAGCTCAGCATATTGGTAGCAAAGATTTTCATAATCTTCCGTTAGTAGAAACATTACCATCGCCGCAAATTGGTCACGAGATTGCTGAGACAATCTGCCGACTATTCCAAAATCTATCAATCCTAGTCGGTTATCAGGTAGTGCAAATAGATTTCCGCCATGTAAGTCCCCATGAAATAGTCCGTCGATAAGAACTGATTTAAAAAATGCGCGGGCTCCTGTTTCGACAAGGTGGCGCTTGTCAAGTTGAGAGCGGTTAATTTCGGCTAGATTTTTTAATGGAATTCCATCAAGGCGCTCTAGGGTGATTACTTTTTTAGTAGTATAATTTTTATAAACGGCTGGGATGACGACGTCAGGGAAATCTTTAAAATTTGATGTGATTTTTTGAATATTGTTTGATTCTACGTTGAAATCTAGCTCTAGAATTAATGTCTTAAAAAATTCTTCAATAATTATCGCAGGACGAAAGATTTTAGATTCAGGCACATATCGTTCAAGTAGTCTGGCGATCTGTTGAAGCAGCGATAAATCGCTTTCTATATGTGTCATGATCCCAGGCCGTTGAATTTTGACGACTACCTTTTCACCAGTTGGAAGAGTTGCACTATGGACTTGCGCAATACTTGCCGAAGCTAGTGGGTTTTCGTCGAAATCGTGAAATAGTTGATCGACAGACTTTCCAAGCTCAGATTCGAGTACAGACTTTAATTTTGAAAATGGCAATGGGTCTACGTTGTCTTGTAACTTAAGAAATTCCTCTATGTATTCGTCTGGTAGCAGGTCAGACCGTGTTGCTAGAAGCTGTCCAAGTTTGATAAAAGTTGGACCTAATTTTTCAAAGGCCTCGCGTACTCTTTGGGGAGTCGCTTTTTCCGTGCCTCGATTTTTTGCTCTTTTAATTCCACCTGGAATAATCTTTTCCAAATGAAGTCGACTGACGATATCGTCGAAACCATGTTTAGCAAAAATGGTTAGTATTACTTGTAGTCGATGGGCGTTCTTGACCGTTTGGCCGATTTGAATGCCTCGGTGTATCCACTTCATTAATTTAATTTTCTCAAGGGACCGCTGATCGGTCAATTAGGTCAATTTTGCCTAGTAGTAATTCGAAGGTCAATTTGTCTGTTAATTAGGTCGACTCGAGTCACTTGCGCAGTAATTTTATCCCCAATTTGAATTCGGCGTTTGGTTCGTGTTCCATGCATCATCATCCTAGATTCATGGTAAACGTAGATATCGTCTTCAAGTGACTCCGTCGATGCGAACCCTTCAAAAAAGGGTGAAAGGACTTGGATAAAAAGACCACTTTCAATAATCCCAACAACTGTACCGTCAAATTCTTGGCCAAGGTGTTTTTCTAGCAGACGTACTTGCTTAATTCTAAGCATTTCCCTTTCGGCGCCCGCGGCTAGCCGTTCGCGATAGCTACAATGAGACGTAACTTCCTTCAGTGTTTTTTTGATTTTTTCAAGATCACCCGAACGTTTTTCCTTTTGTATTTGAGATTTCAATATCCGATGTACCACGAGGTCGGGATATCTTCGAATTGGGCTCGTGAAGTGCGTATACGCTGGCGAAGCCAGTCCGAAATGTTCTCCATGTTCATTGCTATAAATTGCTTGGCTCATGGATCTCAAAAGTGCAGTGTTGAGCAAGAGTTCAGCTTGATGGCCTGTGATTTTGTTAATTGCCTCGGCAAGGTCTTTTGGGCGTAATGCCCCCTTGGGAAGACTCAAATTAATTCCAGCGGTACGGCAAAGTGATGTAAAATTTGTAATATCTTCGTCTTTGGGTGACTCGTGGACACGGTATATAAATGGAAGATTTCGATGTAGTGCCCAATCAGTGACGGCTTCGTTGGCAGCAATCATAAATTCTTCAATTATTCGATGTGCTTCAAGCCGGGTTTGGACGGCAATATCTTGTGGTTCACCCGATTCATCAACAAAAACTTTAGGCTCGGGTAGATTGAAGTCAATTGAGCCTCGCTGAGTGCGTGCTTTGGCCAAGGCTTGAAATAAATCATATGTATTTTTAAAATGGCCAGCATTGCTGCCGGAATCGATTTCGTCCTGGATTTCCTTGTACGTGGCCCGTCGTTTGCTTTCAATAATAGAGTCGTGAATTTTCGTGCCTTTTCGAGTTCCAGATTTATCAAAATCTATTTCGGCAGTGAGCGCCAAACGAGGCTCGTCTGGTCGCAAGCTACAAAGATTCTCGGATAAATTGCGAGGCAACATGTGAAAGGCGCATTCTGGAAAGTAGGCACTAGTGCCGCGACTATAGGCTTCTTTGTCGATAATCGAGCCCGGCGAAACATAATGACTTACATCTGCAATGGCAACCCAGAGTTTAAAACCACTTGAAGTCGTTTCGACGTGTATTGCATCATCGAAATCTCGAGCATCTTCACCGTCAATGGTAATAAATGGAATTGGTCTAAAATCTTTGCGGTTTTTAAGTTCAACATCGAGGTTAAGCCGAAGCCTTTCTGCTGCCGCAATAACATCATCAGGATGTTCTTGGTATATGTTGTACTCGAGAGATATTAACTCTAAGTCATGATTAGATTTGAGCTCTGTTCCCAGCGATTGAATAATCCTAGCTTCGGGATTTTGGTTGCCCTTTGCAGAGTGGTCAATTTTAACTTTAACCCAAGTTCCATCTTCAGGAACAGATTCAGGTAGTTTAGAAATGAAAAGTTCTAGCTTAGATCTCTTTCTTCCGGAAATGACCCAGCCGGCGTTGCTGTTGTCGGGGTCGATTTGAAATTGACCTATGACCTCTTTGAATCTCCGTTCAATGACATCGATCGAAAGTACTTCTCCTGATTTTGCTATTGCTACTTCTACTCGATCAGACTGAAACAAGTTTTTTGCTTCGGTTCGTGATATATAAAGATCTTCAAATTCACGATTATCAAAAACGAGGAAGGCGAATCCCTTCGCCTTTTTGTCTACGGTTGCGGTAAGTGATTCGGATGCTTTAGCTGCGCCTTTAGAGTGTCGATCTGATCGACCTCGTCGACCGTTCGAGTGTGCGTCTTTCTTGCCTTTTCCGCTCTTTTCCTTTTTCGGTCGACGTCGATTCACGATGGGCAGTCTACGCTAAGCGCTTAAAAATACAAAGGAATTATACCAGACTAAAAAACTATTGTATTTAGTGGTGATTTTTGCTATATCTAAGCGCTGATAATTATAGACGAATTTAGCGAAAACGCGAAAGTGGAAGCAGTATAAAGTGAAAGTTCAAAATCGTAAATTTTATGTTCAAATTTTTAGTTTAATTTTAAGCGTTATTGGCCTCACTCTCGGCTCTAGCGCATATGGAATAGAAGGCGGAGCTGTATTAAGCTTAGAGGAGGCCGGAATTCCAGTAGCCATTACTATGGTTGCCGAAAACGACAATTGCCAAAATGCCGGTGAACGCCAAATCTACTTCTGCACTGGCACACGAGTTTCCAAAACAGAAATTGTTACCGCAGGACACTGTGTTTCGAAGGTCCACAATGAAAAAAAGCATGGTGCGATTTACGTTTGGCAAAATTATGATCAAATCTACGATTATCTAAAAAGTGATTTTGAAGGGAAATGTCGAAAGCCCTATGAATTTATTTTGCCACAGGTTGCTCTTGGAAACGCGTTTAAGGTTAGAAAAATATTACCGGCAGCCGAGGAGTCTTCGCAAGCGAATGATGCAGTTATTCTGAAAGTTAACGATTCAAGACTTAACCACACCATTGTTCCTATGAGGTTTGGCGAAGCCCTAGAAGAGGGCCGAGAGCTAGAAGTCATCGGGCTTGGTCCAACGGTTTGCTGGGACGGCCACACCGACCTGGGAGGTTCAATGTCAACGGCCGATGCTAGAATAGCTAAATTCAAAATTGCTCCCAGGCATTATGCTACAGAATTAAGGTCTCAATATCCAAATCTGTCTTTTTTGACTAACGCTCAAAACCGCGTTCAAATTTTAGAACGGTCCGTCTTGCCGTCTGAATCGGTGGCTCAGGACGGTGGAAAATTTTGCCACGGCGATAGTGGCAGCGGTGTTTTTATTCGAGATGAGCAGGGACTTCAAATTGTTTCGGTCCTGAGTAAGATGGGCGACGAAAATATTTCCGGCCATCAAGAACCAATTCATCTAGCATTAGCGTTATCGATAGACTCACCTTTTCTTTCGGGTCAATTTGAATGGGAAAACGCCAAAGCTAAACTTCAAGGTTTGAAAAATATTGATCTAAAATCGGTAGGCAGCAATCTAAAAGACCAGATTTCCAAATCACTTGAACTTTTGAGTTATTCAATGACCTCAAAAGCCGATGTTGAGACGTTTAAGCAACGCCTGGCTGACGGATCACTCAGAATTAAAGAGATAACTGATGAAGATAAAAATTCGATGCAGATAAAATCCATAGTTGCGATTTTTAGGCCAGATTCGATTGATAACAATCGTAGCTACATGAAAGGTGAAATTCTGATAAATCCAAATGTTCAATTAGGAATTTTTTCTATGATTTTCTACCATGAAATGATCCACGCAATTGATGATCAGTATTACATGGAATTGGTTAAATCCCGAATAATAGTTGAAAGTGTGTTCAATGAAAGTAAAAACACTAAGAAAGAAAAATTTTGGTCACCCCTGGTGAAATGGTGGAAAAGTTCTGTAGTCGGGCAGGAAGATGATAAAATCGAAATCGCGAGTCAAATGGCTGCTCAAATTAAGGATGGAGCATCTTTTGTGTCAGAAAGAAATGCGTACGATGGTGCATACGGTTTAGCTAGTGAATGGGCAAGTGTGTTTCCGAATGGTGAAGAATATTTTAATTCAGCGGCCCAGACTATCGGAATGAATTTCCTGACGCCAGTATCTAGTGCTGGTATTATAAACGGATATTCGTTTGACGCTGAAAAAGTAGAAAACTACCTTAATCAGAATAATAGTCATGAATTGCTTTTGAGATAGAAGAACCACTTTGATAAACCTTCAATAGCGCGCTTATTTCAGTGAGTTTTTGATTTTCATTTTTATGATAGTAGGAAATCTTTCTAAAGTCTGAATAATCCCAAAAAAGGAGGACCTCGCAGTCCTCTGAGCCCCTTCCCACTCGACCCGCATATTGTGCAAGAGCTGAAACACTGGGCGGTACTTGAAACACTACGGCCCATTTTAGCTGGGAACAGTGAATGCCCAAGCCAAATGCAGAAGTTGCAATTAAAATTGAATTTGAAGAATGGTGTATTTTATATTCAGCCAAGTCTCGTTCCTCTGTGTATAGTGCCCCGGTGTAAAGAATTACTCGAGTAGGAAATATGTTTTTGGCTAAAATATAGAATTTATGGGCATCTTTTCTGCTATTAAAAAACAGAACACCACCCCGATGGCGCTTTTTCAGCCAATCAAGAATGAACTCAGTGCGGGATTGTTCACTGATGTGCAGCGGGAGTAGCTTGATTTGTTTTGGTAATCCGAATTCATTTATTACGCAGGGTTTGTTTGTAAGTTCCGATTTTAGCCTCGATAAATGAGTTGGACGAATTGTGGCGCTCATGAATAAGGAGTTGTCGAAATTCATCAAATTGATCCAATTTGGAATTTTCAAAAACTCATCTCTAAAGCCGTGACCCCATTCATAAATACAATGACATTCGTCAATTACTACAAAATTGGGCCTAAATTGTTTGACGAGCAAGCAGCACTGGTTGTTAGAAGGAAACAGCGATTCAGGTGATAGAATTAGGGCAGCAGAATTATTTTCTGGGTAGCTTGCGCGCACTTCCTTCCCCCTAAATCGAGCAAGAACATTAAAGCCATATTGCTTGATTGTATTGAAATGTTGATTTGTAAGGCTTGTGAGGGGGGAAATTATCAAAGCTCGGGTGTTCGGGTTGCGAAGTTTTTGAAGGAAAATCATACTTTTTCCACTCCCGGTTGGCGAGACACATATTACATTTCGATTTTGGTTGAGCGCCGCAAGGGCCTTTATTTGAAAGGGGCGAAGTCTGATATTCTTGAATTGAGTCGAATCCGGCATAGGATTCGACATGCAGGTACTATGCGCAAATGACAAGCATTGATCACGAGGACTCCATCGATAAAGTGTCGGCGGTAGAACCTTGAAGCGAATAGGACGATTTGTACCTTAGAAATACAAGCGAACCCATTCCCCCCTCTAATAATTTATGAATTACCAAGAGTGTAATAACATCTGCACCACGTGCTGATCCAAACAATGAAAAAAGAAACACAGAGGCGGCGTGACCAGTGCCGATTCCGGCCGGCATAATTGGGACCGCCATTACAATTAGGGCCAATGGCACGACCACGAATAATCCGAGCCTCGGAAGATCGGGTTCACCTAGCGCAATAGAAAATTCAATCGTAGAAAAAACTACCAAAACGTGAATAACCGCAGAAATTATTAGGCTCCAGAAAACGGTCGTTTTGTCCTGACTATAGACCTTGATTCCAAGATAAGTTTTCATCATCTTGTTAAAGCCGATATGTCTCGGCTCAAGTCGTTTCAATAGTTTCAATACGGGGTCCCAATTTTCTCGGACCATGAATAGGTATGTGTAGAAAGTAACGACCCCAATTCCAGAAAGCATTACGATCAACTGAATTGAGCGAAATACTCGATTTGCCCAAGGCGCGTTGATGCTCAAAATCATGGCTACCAGCGAAACCATTAGGAGCGCTGATATCCCTGATATTCGATCGAACAATATGCTTCCAAGTGCCCTGGATCCTCTGCCCTTCTGCTCTTTTGCCACATAGAGTGCTTTTACGACATCACCG
>Ga0066639_10004316_pt1 | contig 12139 bp, 12 predicted proteins | sample CryGeyCG2114_010_2_FD_59504 | JGI IMG/M metagenome (GOLD analysis project Ga0066639, IMG submission 59504) | Groundwater microbial communities from aquifer - Crystal Geyser CG10_big_fil_rev_8/21/14_0.10 | ecosystem: Environmental > Aquatic > Deep subsurface > Groundwater | place: USA: Utah... | reverse complement strand
TTACTTCTTCAGAAAGTTCACCATCATTATTCCAAAAAATGTGTGTTAACCTATCTCCCGCATCAAAAACAAAAGCAAACACCCCCGCTTTAAATTTTTCAAACTCATACCAGAAAATTTTTTCTTTTTCTCCTTCTATTTTTTTCACTTGATCTAAAAATACTTTCTTAGTCAGTTTTTTTTCAGTTACTGCTTTTGTATCTTCAGCCATTCCTAGAGTTTGAAACAATCCAACAGTTTCGACTAATTCTTTCCCATAACTTTCAGGATAAGAAATCGGCACTGCTTGATATACTGGATCTATTTGAACCGTACTCATATACATTTTAAACTGGTTCAATGATTCTAAGTAAACATTAAATATACCATAAATGTTTTTAAACATCGAGACTTTGAACTTTACCCGAATCAGCTCACTCCAATTGTTAAGTTCCACTTTATATTTTTCTTCACTCAATACTAATTCGATGTAGTTTTCATTTATCATTATCTTTAGCGGCAATCTTACATCAGTTAATTCACCCCCTTTAAATATCATAGGTCCCGATATGTACGTAGTTATTTCGTTATGCTCCCTTATTACTTGTATTACTTTTTCTTTACCTTCCCCAAAAAGTTCTTCTTCTGTGTAGTAAGAATAACTATTAAGCATCCCTTTTATATCAACAACACCCAATCCGGATAGCATTCTTCCATTTATTTTTTCTGGAGGAAAAGTTACCGGCCATCTCAGAACTGTCACTGGAATATTGTTTTCAGTGAGCAGTCGCCAAAAAGGTTTGCCTTTCATCGAACATTTATACTTCGTGTTTATTATTCCTTGTTTTTCTTCTGTAAGATTAAGTTTGGGCAGGTAAGTTGTAGGATCTCTACTTATAAAGTCAAAAATTCCATACTCCCCAGGATTTTGACCTGTAGCTGCCGCACTCCACGCTACTGGCGTTTCTGGTGGCGTTGTAGTCTGAAGTGAAGAAAAGTTAAGCTTACTAAAATTAGGCATTTGTGCTTTAAGCTTGTAAAAAATAGTAGGATCCATTGAATCGATTCCTATGATCAATAATTTACTCATTCTTACCTTTGAAAAAGCCTTTTATTGGACACCAGAAATATTTGATAAGAAACGCGCCTATCGCTGCAAAAAAAGACACTATTAATGGCCATAACGATCCTGCAAGTGCTGTACCTGTTCCCGGATCTATGTACGCGAAAACGGGTTTGGTTGCCATTATTAAGATTAAAATCATTCTTAATTTTTTCATTACTTCTCAAAAACATCATTATATTTTTAAAGATTTCGATTAAATCCGTATTTGTTTAAATATTTTTTTTAGTATTTTATTTTTTGAAAACTCTAATTTTTCATTTTTAATCTTAACAGGCTCGATTTTTTTATTAATTTTTTCAAAAAGTATTTCTTGTCTTTTTAAGTCTTCAAACGGATGATCGGGCTTTCTCTTGTGGAGAGTTTCGATATTATTATATATATAGAATAGTATGGTTGGTTTGGGTAAAAAAATATAGTAAAATTGTCTTAAAATATCGGGAACATGTTTCATTAATAAAACGTCACTTGAAAATCTATCTGTAAGCACAATATCGTTTCTTAACTTTGCAGGGTAAATAACCAAAAAAAATCTGAGCAATAAATCAAAAAAGAACACTGGTGAAAAAAGAACATACATGAATTTTATCAAAGTTTTAGGAATCTTAAGTTTCTTTTCGATTTTTTTATAAGGCCTTCCAAATTTTTGTATAGGCAATAAATTGTTCTTACCTCTTCCTGTGTATATAAGAGAAACTTTCATATTGTTTTTTTTAAAAACTTTTTTTATCTTCATTGTCAGAGTAGTTTTCCCTGCACCATCCATTCCAATAAATGAAATAACGGGAGCGCCTTTAATTAAATGTTTTAGTTTCCACAAAACACAAAAAAATCTTATTTTAAAAACTTGAAGTGTATTTTTAAAAAATAATTTTTTTTTAATCGTTCTCTTCAACACAGCCAAATCATCAAATTTTCTTGAATAAAGAAACTTTAGAAACTCTTGCGTTAAATTTTTACCTATCAACGAGTTTAGTTTTTGCCTGACATGCCCTTTATCAAAATCTTTGTCAAGAATTTCATTAACTTTGGTAACATAACTTTTTCTTGCATTTTTGCCAAGGTTAGAGTGAATTGCTAACAAAATCAAAGTATTTTCTGAAGAAATCACAGGAATTCCTTTTACCAACTTTTTTGTTTTAAACAAATCATTTGCGTTCAAATAAATTGCGTGTCTTCCGCTTATTCCATCCGTATGAAAATGAAATTTAATTAATTTTTCTTCTTCAAAGATAAATTTATAAAAACCAGTGTGATTGGAAAACGGACATATTTTTTGTTTATAATATTTCAATTTAAGTAAAATTTTTTCAACTTTGATACAGTCCTTCTTAAAAATGACAATATCAATATCTTTACCCGGTTTTTGACCAAATAAAAACTCGTAATTTCTCATAAGAACATAGTCAACATGTTCTTTATTAAAGATTTCAAGAACTTCTTTTACCTCTTTAACTGATTGTATTTGTTTATCAGATTTCATTTTAGTATTTTAATTTCTTAAATTGTTTCACCCAAATTTTTTTATAAATTTGTTCTATAGTTTTCTCTTTACTCATAGGCACCAGTACAAAAATTTTTCTATTTAACTGTTTAAGTTTTAAGTACCTTTTTTGCTGACTTTTTAACTGCTCTTTAGGTATGTCTTTTCTCCTGCTTTGAAGAGTATTGAGATCTGTGTTAATAAAAAAAGTAAAGTCAGGTTTGGGGAAAAATTTCACCAGTAATGGTAATAAAATACTGTTTTGAGAGTAAGGATACTGGCCATAAACATGATAAAAGTACCTGTCAGATATTACAGCAATTCTTTTGTTTAATTTGGGATAAATCAAGAATAAATATCTTGCAAAATAATCAAGAAATAAGTAGAGAAAAAAAAGCTCGTACTTTATACTGAACTTCGGTGTTTTTTCTTCGACTGCAGTTTTGTAAATGTTTTTTTTTGAAATTGTTTTAGATAAAAACTTAGTTAAAAAAAGAAAAGGAACCCAACCAAAATAATAGTAATCTGCTTTGAGTTTTAGTTTTTCGTTTGTTTTATTGTATTTTTCAACAAGCTCTTTTGATAAAGTAGATTTGCCACACCCATTCACTCCTGTGAATGAAACTAACAATCCTTTCGTTTTCGGATTTATTCTTTTTGTTAAAAATTGAATTGCTTGTTTTAAACCAACAAAACATAGTTTAAAAAAATCTTGTCTTAAAAAACGGTTTATGTGTGCTTTAATTATGGTTTTTTTCGTCAAGTTGTCATTGATCACTTCGAAAAATTCTTTTTTCCAACCATATTTGTTCAGTTGAAAATCAATATGCTTGTAATCCACATTATTCTTAAACAAATCAAATATTTTTTTCTCATATCTTATCTCGTAGTTTTCAAATAAAATGTGAGCTGCATGAATAAGTAAAGAATCTTCTTTTGAAGGAATTATATGTTTGAACATTCGTTCATGATCTATAACATCCATTCCAAGCCAAGCAATTTTTCTTTGTAAATGAAAAATCAGTAGAAAACCATTTTCATATTTTACCAGCATTGTCTTATACGGCTCATTTTTTTCGGAAAGATAAACTTGAAAATTTTTGTTTAATAATAGATTTAAAGCGAAAAAATAGTCTTTTTTTGTATTGAACAAAACATCAAGACCGCCTATTTCTTCATTTAATTTATTTGTTTGTTTGAAAAGTAAAAAACTAACATTTTTTTTAAATAATGACAAGTATTTTGCGTAATTTAATGGTATCTTTAAAGAATCGATTGACTTCATAAAGCTTTTAAAACAACTCTTGTTTTTTAAAGCTAATGAAAGTTAGCTCTGAAAAAAAGACTCTTGTATTTCACACAAATGCCACAGAATTTGCAGTCTCACGTCAGGCACTTTCAGAAAAACTTAAGAATTTTGGAATTGATTGTATTTTTATCTCGTACTCAAAAGAATGTTCTAATTACTTGAAGTCAAAAGAAGCAAAAATTGTTAATATAATTGATTTTTTTGATAAAATCAAAATAAAAGAAAATGTTGAAAAATTATTAGAAAAATATGAAAAAAAATATGACATTCCCAGTATTAATTTGATGCTTTTAGCAGATATAAATTATACTTGGCAAGGAAGAAAAAAAGCAATGATTGATTTAGTTAAACATTTCATGTTTTGGGAAGATTTTTTAAAAAATAATAAAGTTAATTTTATTGTCGGAGGAATGGAGCGGTTCATAAATTTAGTGCCTAATTACGTTTCAAAAAAATACAACGTTCAATATTATTTATGGAGGCCTACACCAATAAATAATCATTTTGTTCTTTTAAAAGAAACAGAATCAGGAAGATACGAAACTCTTAATGATTACTGGGACAAAAACAAAAATAGAACTTTAACTAAAAAAGAACATAAACGAGCAGAAGCTTTCATCGACAATCTTAAACAAAAAAGAGAAAGAGCTCATTTAGTTTCAAGAAAACCAGTGATTAATTTCACAGAATTAAAATGGTTTCTTGACAGAGCATATGCAAATTTATTAATTGAAAAAAACAAAAACCCTTACGGCAAGAATTGGCTAAAAATTGCAAGAACAAGAGTTGCAAGAACAATAAGAAAAAAAATAGCTAAACATCTTTATGTAGAACCAAATTATGAAGAAAAATACATTTTTTATCCATTACATATAGAAACTGATGCTCAAATTCTTGCTAGATGCCCCCAATTTCAGGATCAATCAGGATTGGTTAAAGTTTTAAGTGATTACCTGCCTGTGGGGTACAGATTATACATAAAAGAACATCCTAATAATGAGGGCGGTATGGAACTTAAAAAATTAAAAAAAATAGCAAACCTCCCGAATGTTAAACTAATTAAAGCAAACACGCACAGCCACACTTTAATAGAAAACTCAAAAGCAATAATTACAGTAAACTCCAATGCAGGCTGGGAAGGAATTTTATATGAAAAACCAGTAATAGTGCTGGGAACTGCATTTTATGATATTTCAGATTTAACTTACAATGTTGAAAGTTTTAACAATTTATCTTTAATTTTGAAAAATGCTCTTGAAAACAAAAAATTTGACACGGAAAAAATGTACAAATTTGTGAACGCTATGCTTACAGTAATTCATCCGGGAAATATGATTCACCAAAAAGGGTTTGTAGAAAAATTCTGCGAAGAAGAAAACTTAAATAAAGTTGCTGAAGGATTCAGAAAAACACTACTTGAATAAATCATAAACTAACTTAGTTACTCTTTCACCTGCTTTACCGTCAGTTTTAAACGTTGATCTCTTCACTGCTTGTTCTTCTTTATATTGTTCATCAAACAAAGCTTTTTTAACAAGTTCAACACTTTCCGCAAAAGTATCTGCATAAGGAGTAACACCTAGTTTTCTAGTGATTAAAAGCTCATTAAGGTCTTTTTTACTGTAAGGACTTAAACTCACATGATTCAAATCCATGTACGCACAATTAACAAGCATTGTTGAAAACACTCCTACAACTAAGTCTGACGCTAAACATGCTTCATCGGTTGTAACATCTCCTTGAACAACTACATCAACACCTGCTTTGCTAGCCAGGTAACGATAATATTCAAACTTTCCGGGATTGTACGTATCTCTTTGCTTATCTAACTCTCTAGGATGTGCTCTTAACACGTAAGTAACATCATTCCATTTTTGCATCGCATCTAAAACTGAAGCAACCACCATATCATCATTAAAACCATATTCGTACCTTGATAAACCTGCATCAGTATGTAAACAGTGAGTCACTAAAACTCTTTTTGAAGCGAGCTTGCGTTTTACATTTTCTTTATCGGTTTCAGTAAAATTTGCTGCTAAATTTTTCAAGTGATCAAAAGCAGGCTGGCCAGTAACTTCTAGTATTTCTTCAGAAAAACCTGCATCAAGCATTCCTTTTTTAGCATACTCATCCATAATTGCAATTTTTGTGGGACTTAATATTTCACCATCAACAGTGAATCTTTCTTTATAATTATTCCAAAAGTCAAGAACTGCGAGTGTTGGAATATTTCTCTCTTTGCCTAATTTCAATAATTTTTGTTCTAAATTAACTTTATCTCTTTCAAAGGCAGTGCCTGTTAAAATTAGATCAGCACTTAAATCTTCAAAAGAATCATGAGTAACTTTTAAATTATTTTTATCATAAAGAGCTTGTACTGCTTCAGTTGGTTTAAGTATATAAACTTCTTCCCCGTTAGCTTGCAAAGTTTTAATTGTAGGAATTATAGTATTTGCACTTCCAGGATGTTCAGCGCCAGCTAAGATTTTTAGTTTTTTCGACATTATACTCCTTATTGGTCGGTAGTTTATAGTCTGTAATTAATGGTTTGTATTTAAGGATTGTGAAACTTTATGTATTAACTTTGAAGAAATTTAGTTAAAAAAGTTCGAATTTTTTCTAGTGATCTATTAAAATAGTGGTCATCTTTTAGAACAATCTTATCATTGAATCTTGCATAATTTTGAGTTTGATTAATTGTATGAACTAATAATAGTTTAGAAATTTGTAGATTGTTCCATTCTTTTTCACAAATATCTTCAGGATCGAAAACTATCACCCCCTTCATATTCGGATAACTTGCAGAATTAAATTCTTTAAGAATTCTTGTAGCACCTTTTGAATGACCTAGCAAATAATTGACTTGTTCAGTCATTAATTGTTTCATTTGTCGATTTGAACTCGTTTCAACAAATTCGCACATGTAACCTTTAGATTCAAAAAATTCTTGCAAGAAGTTGTACAATTTTTCAGCTCTATGTGTAAATTCTGGCAGAACAATTATTTCCTGTTTTCCTTTGAACAAAAGTATTTGTTTACTCATAACTTTTGAGCCACAAAATGCACTCCTACTTCAGCAACGGGTTTTGACTCTAAAAGTCCTTTCTCTAAATTTTCTTCAACCGCTCTTTCTATTATTTTTGCTCTTTCTTCATTCGAAATTTCTATGCCTTCGCTTTGAAAAATACCCATGTTGCCCGTGCAAACAAGGCAGGTTTCAATTAAAGAATTGTAAGGTCTTTCTATGATCGTGTTTTTCAGTCTTAAAAATTTAAAACCGTTTTCTGAAAGAACTTGCCTAACTCTTTCTTCATGATATGCTTTAACACTGTTTGTTTTTGGAACTTCATGTCCTAGTTGTTTGTATATTGATTCGTGAAATGCTTTGTAAAATGGGTGATGAAAAATATGAAGTGTGTTAATATCTTCATCACCAAAATCGTAATCTGCGCCTTGTGTGTTAAAGACGAATAAACCGCCTTGCTTCAACCGTCCATGCACGTTTTGTAAACACTTTTTTTCATAATCACAATCTATTTTTCCATTGTTTTTTATGAACCAATGAATGCCCTGACTTAAAAGAAATGCATCGTATGTTTCTTTTTCTAACTAGTCTAAATTTTCATGAGCTAAAATTCTGAAATTGACTCTGTCTTTGAATTGAGAATAATGTTTTGTTTGCAATTTTAAGTGTTCAACGAGATCTTTATTTTCCCATTTTCCTTTAAGCAATTCTTTGTAAGGAACTTGAACTTTTTCAGATAAAAGAACTTTTTCAGGATTTTCAGATAAACCAAATTTGAGCTTTGCCACTTCTTGAAATGCAGGAGAACGATCTGTTGCTGTAACGGTTATGTTTTTTATTTTATCAAACAATGTTGTTGTGGATATTCCAGTGCCACTTCCTGCATCAACAATTTTAGTTCCTTCAGGAATTTGTGCTAAATCAATAGATTCACTGGCAAACCTTCCATAAGCTAAATCACTCCCAATATTAAGATTTCTTTGCTCGTAAGCAATTGCAAATTTTATATCTTGAAATACATCTACCATTTTTAATCCTCCAAGTTAGTTCATAGTTAGTGATTGTTTTTTAAACATTGTGAAAACTTCGTATTTTTCTAGCCAATATATATGGTGACGTATCATAATAGTTTTCTACAGATTCTAAAAAATCAATTTCGTTCATAGTTTTTAACACTGTATCCGTAAAAAGCTTGTTGAAATCATTCAAATTAAACTTGTTTAATTTTGCATTATTGCAAGAATTGTAACGAAAAAAAGTTCCCGTCTTGCAAGACATTAACAGTTTTCCAAAACTTAATGGTTTTCTATATTCTCTATATTCTGCTAATTCAAACCCTGTTTTATCAAACCATTCGTTAACCTGGGCTAAATTGAAAAAGCGTTCATTTTTTGGCTCATCCAAATTTAAACCTAAAGACTGATAAAGATTTTCATAAAATCTTATTACAAAAGGTGCTCGTTCAAATCTTTTATTATGATCTAATTCAGGATTTTCTGGTTTATACTTCCAACCCGCACTTGAAATTGATATTGTCCCTTCTAAATTTAGAACTTTGTTAAAATTATTCAAAGATTTAATAGGGTCTATCAGCCAATGTATTGCTGCACTACAAATAACATGATTAAAAAAGCCAAGTTCTAATTTATCTAAATCTTCTGCAAATACTGGAAGAGTAAAAGATATTTTATCTTTATGCGTTACACATTCTTGATGCTGATTTGCAATGTAAGTTGCAACTGCACCATTGTGTGCATATTTTCTTATGTATTCACCAATATTTTTTCCAGTGAACTTTGCCTTAGAAATATCTAGTAAGTTTTGTGCCGGTTCTAAACCTACCACTCTAATATCGGGTTCTTTTCTGAATAAAGCAAGAGCAGGAAATCCGTGCGAGTGACCGACATCAAGCACTCTGTCTCCTTTTTTAAGAGGAATAAGGTCAACCCATCTTGAATAGTGCGAGTCATAGCTTAAAGTTGTCGCTTCTTTTTCTAAATAAAACTCAGTAAATAATTCATTTCCGAAAATGGAAAGTATTTCTTGTTTGTTCATTTTAACCTTCGCAAAAAAATAATTATAGTTTAACTACGCCTTTATTCACTAAAAATTCTGCAAGAGCAAAATCTTCTGGTTCGTCTATGTTGATTTGAAACTTGTCATTTATTACAAAAGGAACACATTTTTCTCCGTATAAATCTTCTTTTTCAACAAGACTTGTTTTTGTGATATAAATTTGTCCGTTTCTTGTGTAAACTGGTAATTTTTTCATAGCATCTTGATCCCTTGTTACTAATTCTTTGTTAGACTGGTCTAAATAATGTTTTAACGCTCCGTCTTGTATTTTCATTAATTTAAAAGGATTGAATCTACCTTGAACTGGCATTACACTTACAACACTGTCAGCATTGCTTTCTTTGAATAACGCTATTGCTTTGTCGATGTTTTCTGTAGTTCTAAAAGGAGTGGTTGGTTGTAATAAAACTACAAAATCAAAAGTTTTACCTTTTTTTTTAAATTCTTCAAGAACATGAACAAGAACAGGTTCTGTTTTTGCAGTGTCAACAGCTAAATGTTCATGCCTCATAATTACAGGAGCTCCTAAATCTTCACTTATTTTTGCAATTTCTTTGTCTTCTGTAGAAACAACAAAATCAGTTATGTATTTTGAATCTTTCGCGTTTTGTATGGAATAATAAATTAATGGTTTGCCAAGTAAATGTTTAATGTTCTTTTTTTCTACTCTTTTGGAACCGCCTCTTGCGGGGATTATTGCTAGAACTTTCATATTAATTTCATATAATTATTTCATTTTAAAAGTTGTGAAAGATAATTTTATTAGTATTATTAAAAGTTTATAAACTATTATTATTAAGTTATTTCATGATCATTAATATTTTACGTAACACTCAACTTTTTCTAATTGCTTCAATAATTCTCGCGTTTATTTATCCTGATTGGGGAAATTTTTTGAAAGATTATATAACAATTATTCTTTTTGTAATGATGTTCATACCATTTCTTAGACTTAAAATTCCTAGTTTTGATCGTAATATAAAATTTGGACTTAAAATGGTTGTAGTAAGTTACGTTTTTTATTTTATAATTTCGGTATTGTTAACTTATTTTTTGAAAGAACCATCATACGCTGTAAGCATAATTGTTCTTGCCGCGATGCCTCCTGCAGTTTCTAATGTAAGTATGGCATCATTAGTTGGTGTGAAAATGGATAAAACTGTTTTTAGTGAAGTTCTTTTATATGTTGCCTCTTTATTTTTAACTCCATTCATTATTTGGTATTTTTACGGAGAAAGCGTTAGCGTTTTCAGTATTGTTAAAGTTCTTTTTATCTTAATAGTTTTGCCGTTTTTGTTTTCAAGACCATTTTACAATAAGATAAAATGGGATTTGAAAGAAGTTTTAAACATTGCTATTGGTTTAGGTGTTTACATTGCAGTTTCATTAAACGTGAATAAACTGCTTACTGATTGGTATGGCTTAATACCTTTATTCATTGTTTTAACAATTTTAAGATGTGGCAGTGGAGCCATAATTTATATGTACACAAAACTCAGAAAATTACCTAAAAGCCAAGCAGTACCTTATTTTTTGTTCGGAACCTCAAAGAATGCAAATTTAGCGTTAGGTTTTTGTTTATTATTATTTGACCCTTTGACTGCTTTGCCTTTTGCAGTGATGGCAATAATAAACTCATTCTTCACTATTTGGTATTTATGGTTGTTCAAATAAAATTAGCTGTATGGGATTGATAGAAATTATAAATCATTCTATAATTTTTTGCGTTATTGGTTCGAACTTTTTCAAATCTTTAGTTAACTTTTTTCCAATAACTGTTTCGTAATGTTCAGAATTTATTCCTCTTGCAAACGCTTGAGGACGCATGGCGTACAAGTGTTCTGCAGTTATTACTGTACCTGCAGGTAAATCTTGAGCTGCCATTAAAGATTTTCTAAAGTATTGTCTGAAAACAGATTCTCCTTCTTGTAAGTTTTTGTTTTCAACACCTATGCTTTTTTCAAAACTTCTTATTCCTTCAACCATTGATTTAAATTCTCGGGGCGTCATAGAAACTTTATGATCCGCACCCCACAAGTCTCTGTTTAAAGAAAAATGTTTTTCAATAATTTTAGCACCCATCGCCACTGCTGAAAGTGCAGCCTCGTGACCTATTGAGTGATCTGAAAATCCTATCGGAACATTATATTTTTGTTGAAAATGCTTTAATGTACCAAGATTTAATTCTTCTGGAGGACAAGGATATTTTGATACACAATGTAAAAGTGCAAAATCTGCATTTTTACTTTTCAAAAAATTCACTGCTTTATCAACTTCTTCAGGAGTGCTCATGCCAGAACTTAAGATTATGGGTTTTTTTGTGCTTGCCATGTAGTCTAAAGTTACAAAGTCCAATATATCACCACTTCCAACTTTCCACAAGTTAACTAAACTATTTACTTTTTGCGCTGCACCTCTGCTCATAGGTGTTGTGAAGAAAAAAATTCCTAAACTGTCACAGTATTCTTTTAATGGCTTCCAAAAAGTTTCTAAAGGTGTTGAATTTGTATTCCTACTAACCCATTTAAAACGATCACTACCTGTGAAATGGGGACTTGTAACATCAATGTTTAATTGCTCATCAACAACATGATGTGTTTGAAATTTTACCGCATCAGCACCGCTTTCTTTGGCAAGTTTAACAAGTTGTTTAGCATTCGATAAATATTCTTCAACACTTTTGTGTTCTTCAGTTTGAATAAAATTTTTACCCAGTTCTGCTATGATGAATGTTTTTGAAGTTAGCTCGTTTATTGAATGCATAATAATGTTTGGTTTAATTTATTTTTAAATATTGTGAACAGCACTAATAGAAATCATATCATTATTCCTCCTGCGCTTATATCTCCATTTTGGATTATAACAAATCTTCCTAGTTCTGGCACTTCATTAAATTTTTCTATGACCATTTTGGATTTAAGAGTTAAGTTTACTTTTGCCACTTCGGTTTCTTTAAGTTCTTCACTATCTTCGAGTTTTTCAAGAGTGGAAGAGTTCATTTTTTCTTCTATCTTGCTTATATTGCATTCCGTGGTTTGAGTTCCGCATTTAATTATAACGGAATCATTCATCTTTAAAGGCTCTCTGCTCATCCAAAAAATATTTGCTTTTAAACTTTCAACAACTAAAGGCAACTGGTTAATT